>Ga0209812_10000249_pt1 | contig 50787 bp, 42 predicted proteins | sample JI71714BDNA_FD_187502 | JGI IMG/M metagenome (GOLD analysis project Ga0209812, IMG submission 187502) | Wastewater effluent complex algal communities from Wisconsin, to seasonally profile nutrient transformation and Carbon sequestration -... | ecosystem: Engineered > WWTP > Effluent > Algae...
ATTGATGTCTCCACCCAATACTTCATTGGCTTTGCGAATACCTTCATTTAATTCGGCAATAGAACCTATACAAATTTCTTCTTCTCCATCTGCTGTTCTCCATACTGGCAAAGGCGTTCCCCAATAACGGCTTCGGCTCAAATTCCAATCTACCATGTTTTCTAACCAGTTACCAAAGCGGCCTTCGCCTGTAGATTTTGGTTTCCAGTTGATGGTTTTATTGAGTTCTACCATTCTCTCTTTAACTGCAGTGGTTTTAATAAACCATGCATCTAAAGGATAATATAAAATGGGTTTGTCGGTTCTCCAACAATGCGGATAACTATGCTCGTATTTTTCTACTTTGAAGGCCCGATTTTCTTTCTTCAACTGCACGCAGATATCTACATTCACATCTACATAAGCTGGGTCGTCTTTGTAATTTTTGACGTATCGATTACTAAATGGACCCAAGCCATCCACAAATTTTCCTTCACGGTCTACCATGGTAAGAATACCGATATTAAATTTCTTACCAACTTTATAGTCATCTGCACCAAATGCAGGTGCAGTATGTACAATACCGGTACCATCTTCGGTCGTTACAAAATCTCCACTAATGATTTTGAAAGGCTTTGCATCTGGGGTGATGGCAAAAATGGCTTCTAATGAATTGGATGCATAGGGCAATAATTGTTCGTATTCCATCCCTTCTATTTCAGCACCTTTAAAATTGGCTAAAATAGTCCAAGGCAATAACTTGGTTTTTTCATTGAATTCTTCAAAAGAACCATTCTCTCCTTCTGGCTTGAAATACTTACCCAGTAAAGCTTTAGCCAAAATCACATTCACTGGTAAAAAAGTGTATGGGTTAAATGTTTTAACCAATACATAGTCAATATTCGGTCCTACGGTTAATCCTAAATTAGAAGGGAGGGTCCATGGTGTGGTGGTCCAAGCCATGAAGAAAACGGCTTTGCTTTCCAGTAAGTTTTGATCAACCCCTGCAAACCATTTGCTATTGTCTAAAGAAGCTTGTGTTGCTTTAAACATGGCCACTGCAGAAGTATCTTTAACGTCTTTGTAAGTACCGGGTTGATTTAATTCATGCGAACTCAATCCCGTTCCAGCAGCTGGTGAGTAGGGTTGAATACTTACGCTTTCATATAAGAATCCTTTTTTGTAAAGGGTACTCAATATCCACCAAAGTGTTTCAATGTAATTGTTTTCAAAAGTAACATAGGGCTTCTCTAAGTCTACCCAATAACCCATTTTGGTAGTAATATCATCCCATTCTTTTTTGTATCGTAAAACCGCTTCCCTACATTTTTGGTTATAGTCTTCAATGGAAATTTTTTTACCAATATCTTCTTTGGTAATACCCAATTCTTTTTCTACCCCTAATTCTACAGGCAAACCATGGGTATCCCAACCACCTTTTCTTTTTACCTGGAACCCTTGCATGGTTTTGTAACGGCAAACCATGTCTTTCAAGGTTCTTGAAATGACATGGTGAATACCTGGCATTCCATTGGCACTTGGGGGTCCTTCAAAAAACACAAAGGGCTTTTTTCCTTCCCTCAAATCAATGCTTTTTTCAAAAGCAGATTCTGCCTTCCACTTGGCCAATATTTCTTGCTCTATTGCTGGTAAGTTTAACCCCGAAAACTCTGCATACTTTGCACTCATGATATTCTGCGGATAGCTTGTTAAAAAAATTCGTGCAAAGGTACGGATACTACCACGAATAAAAATCCAAAGCCTAGGCTTTAGCAATGGCCTTCTATCGGTATATTTGGGTATGAAATTGGTATTTTTTAGTGCGCAGCCTTATGATAAGTCTTTTTTTACCCAATTTAACCAAAACAAACACGAATTAGTATTTATAGACTTCCCATTGAGTGAACAGACCGCCGAATTAGCTGCCGGGGCAGATGCAGTTTGTGTTTTTGTAAACGATAAAGTAACGGCTGGCGTAATTCAAAAATTAGCAGCAGGTAAAACCAAAATTATTGCACTTCGTTGCGCAGGGTTTAATAATGTAGATATAGAAGCCGCAAAAGCGGCAGGAATAAGGGTTTGCAGAGTGCCAGCTTATTCTCCAGAAGCAGTAGCCGAACATGCGGTGGCCATGTTGCTCACATTAAATAGAAAAACCCATAAAGCTTATAATAGGGTTCGAGAACAAAATTTTTCCTTACAGGGATTACTGGGCTTTAATCTGCATGGGAAAACCATTGGTGTAATTGGAACAGGAAATATTGGTAAAGCATTTTGCAAAATCATGCTGGGTTTTGGTTGTAAAGTGGTTGCATTTGATTTGATTGCCAATAAGGAGATGGAATTGGATGGGGTTGTTTATCAGCCCTTGATGGATGTATTAAAGGCAGATATTATTTCATTGCATTGCCCTTTGAATGAACAAACCAAACACTTGATTAATAAAGTCACGATTGCTTTAATGAAACCGGGTGTGGTGTTAATTAATACAAGCAGAGGCGGGTTGATTAATACACATGATACCATCAAAGCGCTTAAGTCGGGGCAAATAAGCGCTTTAGGAATTGACGTGTATGAACAAGAGGAAAAATTATTTTTTAGAAACTTATCCGAAGACATTATACAAGACGACGAAATTCAACGGTTAATGAGTTTTCCAAACGTGTTGATTACCGCTCACCAGGCATTTTTTACACAGGAAGCCATGGAACAAATTGCTACAACAACGTTAAATAATATTCAGCTCTTATCTGAAAATGCTAAATTGAATCCTCAGGCTGCATTATTAGCATAACTTATATCTTTATTAGAATGAAAAGGATTGTACATTTTTTATGCTTGTTCGTTTTAATGGCTTCATTATTGGCGGCATGTTCAAAAGAATTGAGTACCGAAGGACCCGGTTTTGGGGGCATAGCCACCGGAAGTTTACTTGATAGTTCTAGTGTATGCAAATCAGCTACAATCAAGGGACAATACAAAGAATTAGAAACACTTACCGACAGCAATTATGTACTTTTATCGGTTAATTTTACCACTCAGGGCAAGTATACCATTTTTACAGACACCGTAAATGGCATGTGGTTTAGGGATTCTGGTTTTGCTTTTGTACAGGGTGCCAACACCATTAAACTAAAAGGAAAAGGCAGCCCCATCTTACCAGGCACATTTACATTTCAAGTTAATTTTGGAAACAGCACTTGCTTTTTTGATATAACTACCATTGGTTCTGTAAACAATGGATCCAGTAGCACCGATTATTTACCAATCACTGCCAATGGCTATATCAATTATGAATTGACTCCTGCTTTCCCTGCAGTCGGCGGTAGTTTAATACCTGAATTTAGGTCAACCATTTCTAGTGGATTATACCCGCAGATATATCAATCAGCAACCCGAAATTATACCCGCTATACCACTAATATTGGCGATCAAGTTTTTTTACGAAAAGATGGTGCAGGAAAGTATTTTCAATATGGAACACCAGAGTTCGATTACCTCTACATTTACGATACCATTGTGAACAATCTAAAAATGGATTTTGCTTACTTAGACGAAAGCAAAAACCCTGGCCAGTTTTATGATACAGACAGTTTGTATGTTGGCGCAAATATCAATGGCACCCTACAATATGGTTGGGCTAAATTGAGAATAACCACCTTATATAAAGGCAGACAAATGTCCTTATTAGGTACCCTCTATACCGATATCATCACCGTAAAAAGAGAGTTATTATTAAAATTGGATGGAGCTACTACTTATTCGCCTTTGAACCTACAAGCAGAGCTATCGTATGCAAAAGGAATTGGCTTAGTAGATCAACGTGTATATGAATCTACTGCTTCAGGCACTACGGTACAATCCATTACCATCAAGGGTTGGAATGGTTTATAACTAAACTTACTTAAGTAATTCGCAAGGCTTTAAGCCTGTATGTTTCTTGAATGCAGCAGAAAAATGGGAGATGGAAGAGTATCCTAATAATGCAGAAACATCGGTAACGCTTAAGCTTTTCTCGTACAACAAATACTTGGCATGTTCCATTCTTTGTTGTTGATAGAAATCGAAAATTGTGGTGCCAAATACCTCTTTAAAGCCTTTCTTCAAGTAACACTCATTCATGGCTACTTTTCTACTAAGCTCTTTAATGGTGATAGGGTCACCAATATGTTGCAACAAAATATCACGAGCTTGGTAAATTCTCTCTTTACCACTTTCGTCTGCTAAAAATTTACAAGCAAATCCTTCTTCTTTTTCGTGCACCAAACAATCCATGCTGTACAATAGCAATTCATGCACTTTGGCATTCACGTAAATATTTTCCATTGAACCTGCGTAACTATGGTTCAACAATGCGTCTAAAACATTTCTATTTCTTACACATAGTGGAAATAACTTGGTAAAAGCATTTGGATGTTTAAAGGCCAACACTTCATCTTTTCTATTGGCCAACTTTACATTGTGTACAAACTGTTTCAAAAAACTAGAAGTAAAATGGAAAGTGAACACATCTAAGGTTTGCGTTCTGCCACTACAATTCATGGTAGGCAATTCATTGCACATTCCACAACTTCTTTCGGCGCAATACCTGTTCCCTGTTATACAAAAACGGAGTTCTAAATAGTTTTCTTTGGGCTTCTTTTCATTGTAATGATAAACCATCATTCCACTATCATCGGCCACCCATGGATGCTGGGCATAATAACGACGGATGGTGTATTGAATAGAACCTGGAATATGTTGCTCTTTTTTGTACAACAAATCCATATTGGCATCAATTCCACCCTTCTGAGCCTGCTTTAATATGTCCATTACTGCATTCATGCACCAGCAAAATTAATGTATAAACATCTATTTGGCAAATAAGCCTTTGTTAATGGGGAAAACTAGGGTATTAAACCAGTTAAAATCCCCCCTAAATTAAGTACATTTGTCAGCTTGCAGAATTGAACTAAAACGCAAGATAGACAAGACTTTATGAGCGAAGAACTAGATAAACAACATGCTGCTGAGAATAAGAATTATGGAGCAGATAGTATTCAGGTACTCGAAGGATTAGAAGCAGTTAGAAAAAGACCCGCCATGTACATTGGTGATGTGGGTGTGAAAGGATTGCATCACTTGGTATATGAAGTGGTAGATAACTCAATTGATGAGGCTTTGGCTGGGTGGTGTAAAAATATTTTTGTAACCATTCACGAAGACAATTCAATTAGTGTTCAGGATGATGGTAGAGGTATTCCTACTGCCATGCATACCAAGGAAAAAAGAAGTGCCCTAGAAGTAGTAATGACGGTATTACACGCTGGTGGTAAGTTCGATAAAAACACCTATAAAGTATCTGGTGGATTGCATGGTGTGGGAGTGAGTTGTGTGAACGCACTTAGTACCAAACTATTGGTGACTGTTCAAAGAGAAGGAAAAATATTTGAACAAGAGTACGGCATTGGTATCCCTAAATATCCAGTAAGAGAAATTGGCACCAGCAGCGTCACTGGAACTAAAGTACATTTTTGGCCCGATTTGTCTATTTTTCAAGAATCCGTTTATCGTAGAGAAATCTTAGAAGGCAGGTTGAGAGAGTTGGCTTTCTTGAACCGTAAAATCAATATCACTCTTACTGATTTAAGAGAACTAGATGACGCTGGAAATGCATACAGCAGCCACTTCTATAGCGAAGGCGGTATTATTGAGTTTGTGCAAATGCTCGACAAGAACGCCAACAGAAACCCCATATTGAATGCCCCATTATTTGTAGAAGGGCATGATGAAACCACCAATGTTGCGGTTGAAGTTGCACTCACTTATAATGACGATTTTAAAGAAAATATTTTCTCTTACGTTAACAATATCAATACCATTGAAGGTGGTACACACGTAACCGGTTTCCGTCAAGCACTTACTAGGGTGTTCAAAAGTTATGGTGATAAAGAGGGTTTGTTTGAAAGAGCCAAAGTAACCGTTGAGGGAGACGATTTCAGAGAAGGCTTAAGCGCCATTATCTCTGTTAAAGTACCTGAGCCACAGTTTGAAGGGCAAACCAAAACCAAATTGGGAAACAGTGAAGTAAGTGGAGTTGTTCAAACTACCGTTGCTCGTGCATTAGAAGCCTATTTAGAGGAGAACCCAAGAGAAAGCAAGCAAGTTATTTCTAAAATTATTTTAGCGGCCCAAGCCCGTGTTGCAGCAAAAAAAGCACGGGACATGGTTCAACGCAAAACTGTTTTAACTGGGGGCGGACTTCCAGGTAAATTGGCTGATTGTAGTGAAAAAGATCCGGTTAAATGTGAGTTGTACTTGGTCGAAGGAGACTCGGCGGGTGGTACAGCCAAGCAAGGTAGAGATAGAAGCTATCAAGCCATTTTACCATTAAGAGGTAAAATCTTGAACGTAGAAAAAGCCATGGAGCACAAAATCTACGAAAACGAAGAGATTCGCAATATGTACACTGCACTAGGTGTTACAGTAGGTACTCCTGAAGATCCTAAAGCCTTGAATACAGCCAAACTTCGCTACCATAAGTTGATTATTATGACCGATGCCGACGTAGACGGCTCGCATATTGCTACTTTGATTCTTACTTTTATTTTCAGATATATGAAGGAATTGGTAGAACAGGGCTGTGTATACATTGCACAACCGCCTTTGTATTTGGTTAAAAGAGGCAAGGAACAAGAATATGCTTACAGCGAAGAGCAGCGCAAGGCCCTTATTGAAAGACTGGGTGCAGGCAAGGAAGACAGCGTTACCATTCAACGATATAAGGGATTGGGTGAAATGAACGCAGAGCAATTGTGGGAAACCACGATGGACCCTGCTCGTAGAACGCTTAAACGTGTTACGATTGAAAGTGCTGCTGAAGCCGACAGAATCTTTAGTATGTTGATGGGAGACGATGTTGCCCCTAGAAGGGAATTCATCGAAAGTCATGCTAAATACGCTAGAATAGACGTATAATAGAAAAAAACATTAACTTGTATTACTAACCCGGTACCCTATTACTAAAAATTAAATTCAACAAACAATGGACACTTCAAAAATGATTAAAGCATACTGCCTTAAAACAAAGGAAAAAAATGTTCCAATGCAAGATGCAGTAGTAACAAGAACAGCAAAAGGCGGCTACATGGCTGGCGGTCATGATGGTAAAGGAAATAAAATGGCAGCTATCTTAAGTGAAGCAAAAGCTTTACAAGCAATTGCAGATGGCGTTGCTAAAAAAGGATTCTAGTTCCACCTGATTTTTTTGAGAGCCCCGACTAGTTCGGGGTTTTTTTATATTGCGCAATTACGGTTGCATGCATTTTCTGTAAGAAGCCATGCATTTCTTCCATTCCCTTGATAGGTTCTACCACCATTAAGAACATTTTCCCTGTTTGCTTTAATCTTCCCTTATTGGTGCCCGTTTGCAAATAAGCCAACACTTCTTTAAACAATTCAGATTCAAAATAAGGGGAATCAGGTCTATTGATAAAATAGCAACGAAGGGTATCTTCCTTCAAAGTCATTTTTTCGAAACCTAAGTCTACAGCCAACTTACGGCACCGAACTGTAGTAAATAAATCCTCTACTGATGCTGGCATTGGACCAAAACGATCCAGCATTTCTACATGAAATGATTGCAGCTCGGCTTCATTTTCACAACTGTCTAAACGAGTATATAAGGAAAGTCTTTCGGTAATGCTTTCCACATAACTATCGGGAATTAAAATTTCTAAATCGGTATCTATGGTACAATCACTTACAAAATCATCCTGCTTACTGATCTCCTCTTTAAATAGGTCTTTAAAAGAAGTTCGTTTTAATTCTCGAATGGCTTCCTCTAAAATTTTCTGGTACATTTCAAAACCAATCTCGGCCATGAAACCACTTTGCTCTCCACCCAACATATTACCAGCCCCTCTGATATCCAGGTCGCGCATGGCTATCTGGAATCCACTTCCTAAGTCACTAAATTGTTCTAATGTTTGCAATCGTTTTCTTGAATCAACAGGTAAAGTGCTCATAGGCGGGGCAAGCAAATAACAGAATGCCTTTTTATTGCTTCTACCTACCCTACCCCTTAATTGGTGTAAATCACTTAATCCAAATTGATGTGCATTGTTAACAATAATGGTATTTACGTTAGGTATATCTACTCCACTCTCTACAATATTGGTACATACCAATACATCGTACTTACGCTCTATGAAATCGAAAATTCTTTCTTCTAATTCATGTCCTTCTAATTGGCCATGCGCAAACCCAATACTTAAATCGGGGCAAAGCCCTTGAATAAGGGCACACATTTCTGCCAACCCATGCACCCTATTATGAATAAAGAATACCTGACCTCCTCGCTCTGTTTCAAAATAAATAGTGTCTCTTATATTATCTTGGTTAAACACTTGTACCTCTGTTTGAATGGGTTGTCTATTGGGAGGTGGCGTGTTAATAATACTCAAATCCCGGGCTCCCATTAAACTAAACTGCAAGGTTCTTGGAATGGGCGTAGCCGTTAATGTTAGGCAGTCTACATTTGTTTTTAAAGTCTTTAATTTTTCTTTGTGACCTACGCCAAACTTTTGTTCTTCATCAATAATCATGATGCCCAAGTCTTTAAAAGCTACTTCTTTTCCAAGTAATCCATGGGTGCCTACAATGATATCTACTTTACCTTCTTTTACTCTTTGTAAAGTTTCTTTTTTTTCCTTAGCAGATTTAAAACGGTTGATATAATCTACGGTAACAGGAAAATCTTTTAATCGATCCTTGAATGTTTTATAATGTTGAAATGCTAAAATAGTAGTAGGAACTAAAACAGCAGCCTGCTTTCCATCTACCACCGATTTGAATGCAGCCCTGATGGCAATTTCGGTTTTTCCAAACCCCACATCTCCACAAACCAATCTATCCATGGGCGCTTCTTGCTCCATATCTTTTTTTACATCTGCAGTGGCTTTGCTTTGATCGGGTGTGTCTTCATAAATAAATGATGCTTCTAACTCGGTTTGCATATAATTATCCGGAGCATGCGCAAATCCTTTCTGAGCCTTTCTTTGAGCGTATAACTTAATTAAATCAAAAGCGATTTCTTTTACTTTGGCTTTTGTTTTTTCTTTTAGTCTATTCCAAACATCACTTCCTAATTTATTTACTTTTGGAACTGTACCTTCTTTGCCTGTGTATTTAGAAATTTTATGCAGCGAATTAATATTGACATATAAAATATCGCTGTCTTTATAAATGATCCTTACCGCTTCTTGAATTTTTCCATTCACTTCCAGTTTTTGTAATCCACTATATGTTCCAACACCATGATCAATATGGGTCACATAGTCGCCGGGTTGTAGATCTCGCAAAGTTTTTAAAGTAAGCGCTTTGTTTTTGTTATAAGCTTGCTTCACTTTGTATTTGTGGTACCGTTGAAATATTTGGTGATCGGTATAACAAACCAATTTTAATTGATGATCTATAAATCCTTCATGAATACTGGTTCCAATTGGCGTAAACTGAATTTCAGTGTTTAAATCGGTAAAAATGGTATTGAGCCTTTCCAGTTGTTTTACCTGTTCAGCAAAAATGTAAATGCTGTATTGCGCTCCTTCTAACGCTTTAAGATCTTTAATTAGCAAATCAAACTGCCGATTAAATGCGGGCTGAGGCTTCACTAAAAACTCCAACTCAAATGTTGAAAAATGAGGTTTATACCCAAATTCGATGAGTGGCTTACTTTCTAAAATGGTTTTTAATTCAACGCCTTTGATGAAATCGGTCCAATGTACTTCTTTAAGTATATGGTGTTCATCTTCTTCTTGTTGCTTGGCAAAATAGCCCTGCTCATGCAATAATAAATACCCCTCAAAATCTTCTTCTTGTATCCGTATTTTTTCTTCAATCACATCCCAGTCTCTCAACCAAACGATGGTATTTTCAGGAACAAATTCTAGCAAGGAAATTTTTTGTACTGAACCTGCACCAAACGCTTCTGGAAGGGTATCTACATTAGGAATGATATTGACCTGTAATAATTTTCTTTCACTCAGCTGCGTTTCAGGATCAAAAATTCGAATACTGTCCACTTCGTTGCCAAACAATTCTACTCGGTAGGGCTTCTCATTTCCAAAAGAATAAATATCCAATATGCCACCTCGCAAAGCAAACTGACCTGGTTCGTAAACAAAATCTGTTCGCTCAAAACCATACATAACAAACAAATCCATCAAACTCTCTGGATTAATGGTATCATTTGTTTTGATGGTAATAATATTGCTGCTAATGGTTTCTGGCAATATTACTTTTTCAAAAATGGCTTCAGGGTAGGTTACAATAATTTTTTTGTTTCCGCCTCTTGATAATTTGGTAAGTGCTTCTGTTCTCAACATTACATGAGAACTATTCAATAACCTAAAATTCTTCCTATTCTTAAAACTGGCAGGGAAATAAAATAAGTCTAATGCACTGGTTAAATTTTCGATGGTATTATGAAAATAGGCTGCTTCTTCTGCATCATTTAAGATAACCAAATGATTCATCCCTTGCGCATCTGGGTGCATAAAAACAGTACTTACAATAAATTCTGCACTGCTTCCTTGTAAATTGCGGAGATAGGTTTTTTGTGTATCGGCATAGGTTTGCCTGTTCACCAGCTCTTGTACCAGGGGTGATTGCAGGTATTGATCCATTAAGTGCTGCAAATTCATATACACATACCTTAAAAAAGGGATGCAAAGATAAGGGAAGCCTAATTGCTAGTCGTATAATTTACTACGATATTCATTTCAATCATTTTGCCCTTTTCTACAGTAACCAAATTGATATTGTTTCTGATATCGAAACTATTTGCATAAAACTGTTGGCCAGCTTGAACAAATACAGAATAAGTGCCAACAGGTAGTTTTGCAATAAAAGCACCTGTGCTATCAGTATCTACTGTTGCAATGAGCTTGGTATAAATATTCGTAAACAAAGGGCCCTGGTTCCATTGCTGGGTTCTGGAAACATCGGTAGGCTCATAAAAAAATACAGTAGTTGGATAAGGCTGGGGAACGGCAGGAGGCGCACCAATTCTTGGCATCTGATTTCCCGAAAGGGCTGTTACCAAACCTTTTACCCCTTGAGTAATTGGGTCAACTTTCTTTTTTTGTGGAGGTTTACATCCCAAAAAAGGCAAAAATATTGCAACGAATAAAAAAAGAAAAAAACGCATACTACAATTTGAACCTTGAAAGTATCTAATTTAGAGCATAATAAAATAAGAACAGCCTTACAAAGCTGAAAAAACATCATTTATGATTAAACGACTGGGGATATTTATTTTACTATCGGCAACCATTGCAACCAGTTCATTGGCGCAAACGGTAACCAATGAAAAAGTACTCAAACTCTCTTCCCAAAAATTGAAGTTAGAGCAAGAGTTGAATTATGCAAAAGCATTGTCGTTGGCTAAATCTAATAAATGGGACTTAAGCATCAATATTGCGGGTGGCATTGCAAAGCTAACAGGGGTAGATGATTTTGGATTTCCTGTATATACCAAATCATTCAACAATACCATTGCAGCTGCAACTACTAAAGCCAGTCAATTATGGCCAGGAGGAGCGAGTGGATTAAACTTAACTGGAAGCACAGCTGCTATGCGCAATAAATTGGGCGTATGGGAATTTGATGGCGCTCCTTTAGCTAGCCACGTAGAATTTAGCGGAAGACTTACCCAAAAAGACGTTCCAACTGGTAGTAGCGGAAACGACCATGCCACCCACGTTGCAGGAACCATGGTAGGGGCTGGAATCAATCCAATTGCAAAGGGAATGGCTTATGGAATTCCTAATTTAATATCTTATGACCACAACAGTGATATAACTGAAATGACCAATGAAGCTGCTGCTGGTTTACTTATTTCCAATCACTCTTATGGATTTATTGCTGGTTGGAATTACAATACTGCTCAAAGCAGATGGGAGTTCTATGGTCGTCCAGACGAAAATGAAGATTACCGTTATGGTTATTACGGAACAGATGCACAAAGAATTGACTCGATCACTTTTAATGCACCTTTTTATTTAAAAGTATCTGTAGCTGGAAACGATAGAAACAATAACGGACCAGAAATTGGTCAACCTTTTTTTAGAAGAAATGCTCAAGGCACCATGGTGGCTGCAGGTAATAGACCAGCTGGCATGAGCAGCAATGATGGGTTCGATATTATTTTAGGCTATGGTATTGCAAAGAATAATTTAACCATTGGCGCTGTCAATGGTATTCCTGGCGGTTACAATAAACCTGCGGATGTGGTGATGAGTGGGTTTAGCGGATGGGGACCTTCTGATGATGGACGCATTAAACCAGACCTTGTTGCAAACGGCGTAAACGTAACTTCTGCCAGTACCAATGGAAATACCAGTTATAGCACAAAGAGCGGAACATCCATGGCAGGTCCAAATGCTGCAGGTTCATTACTATTATTACAGGAACATTATACCAAATTGAAACCAGGGTTCTTCATGCGTTCTGCCACTTTGAAAGGATTGGCCATTCATACTGCAGAAGAAGCGGGAAATACGCCAGGACCAGATTATACTTTTGGATGGGGTTTGATGAATGTGCAAAGAGCAGCTGCCGTATTATCTAGTGCCATACCCAGCAACAACTCGAATACCAGTGAACACCTAGTGTATGAAAACATTTTAAATTCTGGGGAAACTTTTACTAAAACTGTGGTAGCTACTGGTAAAGTTCCTTTGTCTGCAACCCTTACTTGGACTGATCCTCCAGCAACAGTGAACAATGATGCTGCTTCTAACTTAAATGATAGAACAAAAAAATTGGTTCACGATTTAGACATGAAAATTACTCGTAGCACTGCTCAAACATTTTTACCCTGGGCATTGGATGTTTCAAGCCCATCTTCCGCTGCAAGTAAAAGAGATAATTCTGTTGATAACGTAGAGAGAGTGGATGTTGACAGCACCATTCCTGGTGAAACTTATACCATTACTATTACCAACAAAGGTAGTTTAGCTAGGGGTTCACAGGCTTATTCACTAATCGTAAGTGGTACAGGCGGTGTTAGTTATACCAACTCTGCTTCTTTAACTGGTGGAGCAAAAGTAGATAGCTTGTCTTTCACGAATATTCGATTTAAGAATTCAACAGGTTGCAAAACTTTTACAGACAATACACGCTTAACTGGTAATATTCAGGCAAGACAAGTATTACCGATTTTTATTAGAACTGCCGCATGTGATGCAACTGTTAACCCAAGAATGATAAAGGTTTATATTGATTATAACAACGATGGAGACTTTGTAGACGCGAATGAACAGGCTTTAGTTAGTACAGTACAAAGTGGTGCTAGTAGCGACTTTTCGGGCAATATCACCATCCCTGATAATGTTACCATTGGTACCATTCATAAAATGCGTGTAATAACACAAGAAACTTCTACAGCTTCAGATATTGTTCCAACTGGAAATTACCCAAGAGGAGAAACCCAAGATTATTTGTTGAAAATACAAACACCTTCTAATGATGTTTCAGTAAGTAATATTATTTCTCCTGCAGCAGGCAGTTGCGATAACAGCAAACAATATGTAACCTTAGCGATTGCCAATAATGGTGCAAATCCGCAATCCAATGTACCAGTTACGGTAACGATTAAAGTGGGTACAAATACGGTTGCCTCATTGAATGCCACTTATACTGGCACAATTGCTTCTCTATCTGAAGTTGAATACACTATTCAAACTCCTTTTGATGCACAAGCAGGAATTAATTATACCATAAGTGCAGAAAGCAAATTGGCTTCTGATCAAAACAGCACCAACAATATCATTGAAGTTTCAGTGCCCATTGCAGCAAGACCAGATGTACCTGTTGCCCAAGGGGTGATTTGTGATAACACTGCAATCTTAAAAGTAACCAACCCTGGTACAGCTAATTATTTTTGGTATGCTGACGCCACTACTACCACTCCATTTGCAACTGGAAGCTCAGTTACAACAAATAGTCTTCCTGCAAATAGAACCTATTATGTTGCTAGAGAAGCAAGAGGTACTGTGGGTGCAGCATCTAAACTTACTTTTGCCAGTGGTGGATACAACGCTTTTGCAGGCAACTATATGAAGTTCAATCATACCACACCATTTAAGTTAGAATCTGTAAGAATGTACACGGCCAATCCTGGAAAAATAAAAATAACGGTGGGCGACAACCTAACTGCAGGTACAACTGCAGGCAGCTATTCTTATAGGCCGCTTTTAAGTAAAACATTTACTGTTTTTAATTCTAGACCTACTGCAGCTGCTGGCTCTATCTCTGAAAATAATCCGAACGATTCGGGTTTTGTTTACAACTTAGATATGGAGATACCTGGAAATGGAGACAAAATCATGATTGTAGAATGTACCGAAGACGCCAATGTATTTAGAAACAATGGAATCACTGGAACCATCTATCCCTTTGGCATCAGTGGTGTAATGAGTTATACTGGAAACAGTGTTTCATTGGCTCCACAAGCCGGACAAGATGAAAACCAATTCTGGTATTTCTTTTATGATACCAAAATATCAACCGGATGTGCAAGCAATCGTGTACCGATTGTAGCTGCTCCCAATTCTACTTTAGCCCTTTCACAGGTAGGAGATTCATTGGTTTCCAATATTAAGAATGGTATTTTCCAATGGGTTTACAACGATACTGCTTCGGTTGCAGGAGCCATTGGTTCATCTATAAAACCTACCCGTTCTGGAAATTACAAAGTGATTGTAATTGATGCATTGGGTTGCACCAAAACCTCTGCCAATGTAAACTATACGGTTACTGCCATTAATACGGTTGATCCACAAGAAATTAAATTGTCGGTTTCACCTAATCCCAACAATGGTGTTTTCCAATTGAGTTTTGAAGTAACTAAGCGAAGTGATTTATCAATCGAAATATTGAATGCAGTTGGCCAGCGCGTATTCTTAAATACGCAATCTGGATTCCTAGGCAAATACAATAAGCAATTGAATTTAAAACAGTTCAGTAGTGAATTTTATTTACTCAAAATTCAACACGATAAAAAAACCTATTTACAAAAGATTCTCATTCAACGTTAAATAGTCATTCTTACAACAATGCCTCTGTTTTAAACAGGGGCATTGTTATTTATGGGTAATTCGGTACTTTGTGTAAAACAATGCTATGCTTCAACCTTGGTTAAAATGCGTGGTAATTAAAACCGAAGACATTACCCATAGCACCCGTAGATTTTGGATTCAAATTCCAGAACTAACCCAATTCGATTTTGAGCCGGGTCAATTTGTAACATTTGACTTGCCCATACATGAACAACGAAACAAAAGATGGAGGTCTTATTCCATTGCTTCTGCCCCTGATGGGACCAATATTTTTGAATTGGTAATTGTATTAATGGAAGATGGATTAGGCACCCCGCATTTATTCAATGATGTTAAAGTGGGTTCAGAATTAATTGTTCGTGGACCACAGGGTAAATTTACCATGCCCGATACTTTAGACAAAGACTTATACTTGATTTGTACTGGCACTGGTATTGCGCCATTTAGATCAATGGCACATTTTATTCACCAGAAACAAATACCCCATAAAAATATTCACCTCATTTTTGGTTGCAGAGAATTCAAGGACAGCTTGTATGAAGAGGAATTAAAACAATTAGAAAAAATCTTACCTGGCTTTTACCACCACCCCTGTTTCTCAAGAGAGTTGGTGGTTGGCCTTGGTCAATATACAGGTTATGTTCATGCCTGTTACACAGACTTAATAGAAAAACACAAGGGCATGACTGGAGCTATACCTGATGCCAGTTTCTTTTTATGCGGATGGAAAAATATGGTAGACGATGCCAAACAAAAACTATTAGAAATTGGGTATGAAAAACAAGCCATTCATTTAGAATTGTATGGCTAAAAAAATTATTTCTGGGCAATTAAAATATAATAGTCAAATATTGATTCTCTTTTGAACAATATTTTCTTTACCAGTTTCATTTGATTCTTTTCTAAAAAATCTGCATACTCGTTAATGTCTAGCTGTATTGGGTGGAGCATATCACCAGGTAATAATTGAAAGATTTTTTTCAATAATGGATATCGATGCGCATCCGTACTCATTACAAGAAACCCATTAGGCTTTAATGAGTCTACCAAGTTTTTACAGCAAATATTTATATCATTAACATGGTTAATTGCATTCAAACAAAAAACGATATCGTATTTTCTTTATCATCAAGTGCTTCAATGGGTATATTCCTGAAATGAGTCCAACCAAAATTAGCTGGCTTAAAAACTGGTAGATTTATATACTTATCTAGTAATGGATCAATTGCTTCAACTTTATGATTATTCAAAGCAATAAAAATGCCGGCAGGTCCACAGCCTGCATCTAGAACAGCAGCACCTGGTTGAACTACAACCACATCTTCAATGGCACCTAACATCTTTTTCCAATACCCAATTTTTTTATTTAGGTATTCCGATGGATTTTTTTTCTTTAAATATCGAATCCACCAAAGATATTCCAGCTTTTGAGCAACTACCCATTTTAGATTAGTTTTTTGCATTTGGTTGGACTTAATTGATATGTGATAACACCAATTCCTTCACTTTACTAAGTGGAATTCGCTCTTGCAACATACTGTCTCTGTAACGAATCGTAACCATCTGGTCTTCTTTGGTTTGATGGTCAATGGTTACGCAGAATGGAGTACCAATGGCATCTTGACGGCGATATCGTTTACCAATGGCATCTTTTTCTTCGTAGAAACATTTGAATGATCCTTTGCAATCGTCCATTAATTCACGGGCTATTTCAGGCAATCCATCTTTTTTAACCAATGGTAATATTGCTAATTTATTCGGTGCAATTTTAGCTGGAATTTTTAATACCACCCTACTATCCGTGGTTCCATCTTCTTTGTTGATGGTTTCTTCGGTATAGGCATGGCTTAATATTAGTAAGAACATTCTATCTAAACCAATAGATGTTTCTACTACATAAGGTATATAATTTCCAAATGGCTTACCGGTGGTTTCATCAATATCATTGTCAAAATACTGCTGCTTTTTCTTACTGTATTCTTGGTGACTTTTTAAATCAAAATCGGTTCTGCTATGAATCCCTTCTACTTCTTTAAAACCAAATGGAAATTCATACTCAATATCTAAAGCCGCATCAGCATAGTGTGCTAATTTTACGTGATCGTGATAACGGTATTTTGACGCAGGCAAGCCTAAACTCAAATGCCAGTTTAATCGTTCTTCTTTCCAATAATTGTACCATTCCATTTGCGTGCCAGGTCTTACGAAAAATTGCATTTCCATTTGTTCAAATTCACGCATACGGAATATGAATTGTCTGGCAACAATTTCATTTCTAAACGCTTTTCCGGTTTGTGCAATTCCAAATGGAATTTTCATGCGAGCCGTTTTCTGCACATTCAAAAAATTCACAAAAATACCTTGTGCAGTTTCTGGTCTTAAATAGATGGTATCGGAGTCTTCTGCAACAGAACCCAACTGTGTAGAGAACATCAAATTAAACTGACGGATTTCTGTCCAATTACTTGTACCGCTAACCGAACAAACAATTTGGTGATCGGTAAGTAGTTGTTTTAATCCAACAAAATCTTCGGCTGCTAATAATTGTTCCATTGATTCAATCAACGCTTTGGCTTCCGCTTCTTTTCCTGCTTCTGTTAATTGATCGGCTTTTGCTTCAATTAAATGATCAACTCGGTATCTTTTTTGACTGTCTTTATTATCAATCATGGGGTCACTAAAATTATCAACGTGACCGCTGGCTTTCCAAGTAGTAGGGTGCATAAATATGGCAGCATCAATGCCCACAATATTCTGGTGCATTTGCGTCATGCTTTTCCACCAAAAATCTTTGATATTCTTTTTTAGTTCACTGCCATAAGGGCCATAATCGTAAACGGCACTTAAGCCATCATAAATTTCACTACTCTGAAAAACAAAGCCATATTCTTTGGCATGCGAAATAATTGCTTGAAAGGTGTTTTCTGTTGCTGTGCTCATACGGCGGCAAAAATAGGTGATTACCCGTTTATCCAGTAAAATGGGGAATGTTGATTAAAAAAATTAGCTTAGATATTCAAAATTCAACTGATTAGCATGAAAAAATTATGGCTTTTATTGCTGTTGTTGCCGAATTTGGCCCCTGCACAGCAAACCAATATTCAAACCACCGAATACCCCAACGACTACCTGAGTCCTGAATTCCATGCAGGAAGAAGAGCCGCATTTATAGAAAAAATGCCTGCTAAATCGGTGGGAATTTTCTTTGCTAGCCAAGTTAGACTAAGAAACGACGATGTAGATTACCAATACGCACAGAGCAAAAACTTTTATTATTTCACCGGATTAGAAGAACCCAATTCGCTCTTATTGTTGTTTAAAGAGCCCACTACCATTTTAGGTAAAACAGGAACTGAATTTATTTTTGTTCAAAACAGAGATCCGCAACGCGAAATGTGGAATGGCAAAATTCTAGGTGTTGAAGGAGTTACCAATCGATATAAATTCAACAATGTTTTTTTGAATAGCAAATTTACCGCTACAACTTTTAATTTAAATGACTACGACTCGGTTTTAACCGCATTCAGGTCTGAAGATATTTTTCAAACCTATCCTAGAACCAGAGACGAATTAAGTAGAATGGCTGGTGTAGTAGACAGTTTAATCAAACAATATAAAAAACCCATAGCTTCTAGAACCACAGCTCAAATTTTAACTGCATTAAGAGGAATAAAACAGCCTGAAGAAATTGCCATTTTAGAAAAAGCAGCTGCTATTAGCGTAGAAGGACACAACGAAGTAATGAAAGCCGTTAAACCCGGCATGACAGAATACCAAGCACAAGCCATTATGGAATATTCATTCAAGAAAAATGGCTCGGAATATCCTGGTTATCCAAGTATTAATGGCGCTGCAGAAAACGCTTGCGTTTTGCATTATGTGACGAATTTAAAGCTCATGAAAAATGGAGATTTATTATTGAGTGATTGTGCAGCAGAATACCATGGCTATACCGCTGATGTTACCAGAACAGTACCTGTTAATGGAAAATTTTCTCCAGAACAAAAAATCATTTATGAATTGGTTTTAGCTGCACAAGATTCGGCCATTGCTGTTTGTAAACCAGGCATGCCTTATAGTGGTTCAGATGCAACTGCTAGAAGGGTAATTAATAGAGGATTAATTGCATTAGGCATTGCAGCCAATGATATGGAAGCAAGAAGGTATTTCCCTCATGGAACTTCACACCACTTGGGTTTGGATGTACACGATTTAGGCATTAGAGGCAATATGCCTTTTGAACCTGGCATGTACTTGACAGTTGAGCCTGGTATTTATATTCCGCCTGGCAGCAAATGCGATCCAAAATGGTGGAGTATTGGCGTAAGAATTGAAGACGATATTTTAATCACCAAAGAAGGCAATCGTAATTTATCTGCTGGAGCGCCAAGAACGGTTGCAGAAATAGAAAAATTAGCTAAAGCCAAAACGATTTTCAACTAAATAATCAACTGCTACAACTTGGGGTTATTCTTATGTCTGTCTTTGTCTCGTAGGGTTTTCTTCTCTATATTTTTTTGCAAAGCTTCCGTAAGATTAACCCCAGTTTGGTTAGCTAAACAAATTAATACCCACAGTACATCGGCCATTTCATCGGCTAAAGCTTGTTCATTTTCTTGTCCTTTAAAGGACTGCTCTCCGTATTTACGTACCATGATTCTACTAAGCTCTCCTACTTCTTCCATTAAAATTCCTAGGTTGGTTAACTCGTTAAAATAACGAACCCCAATGGTATTGATCCACTGATCTACTTGTGTTTGTGCATCTTGAATGGTCATTATTCTTTGTTTTTAGAATCAATTAAAATGGTAACAGGCCCATCGTTTATCAGTTTTACTTTCATATCTGCTCCAAAAACCCCTGTTTGTATGGGCTTCCCCAACTCTTGTGCTATTGCTTTTTTAAACTGCTCGTATAGAGGAATTGCAATATCAGGCTTAGATGCTTTGATATAAGATGGGCGATTCCCTTTTTTAATACTGGCATGTAAAGTAAATTGACTAACCAGCAATAAGTCTCCATTCACGTCTTTTACAGAGCAATTCATCACACCATTGGCATCATTAAAAATGCGCAGATTAATTATTTTATTACTCAACCATTGAATATCTTCATTCGTGTCGGCATCTTCTATGCCCACTAAGACCATTAATCCAACACCAATTTGTCCATGAACTTGCTGGTCAATGGTTACAGAAGCTTCCGAAACTCTTTGAATAACTACTCGCATGCAATGATATTTAACCGAAATTTGAGCCAACTAAGATAAACATTCATCAAACAAATTAACTCATGCAGCAAAAAAGGAAAATAGCGTTTCTTATAACCATGCTGATGGGTCTGTTCAATACTTTGTTTAGCCAAACAACCGTTCAATTTAAAATGATGTTTAACAACCAAGACTTTCATAAAGACAGCAGTTACATAAATAGCGCTGGTGAAATGGTACAGATACATCGTTTTATGTTTTACACCAATAAATGGAAAGTAATTAACGCTAGCAACGATACCATCAACTTGAGTAATGACCATTTTTTAATTAACGCCGATAAAGAACAGTCGATGGTTATGCCATTTCCCCAATTAGCCAATGCTAAAAAAATTCTATTCGATATTGGGGTAGATAGCATACGCAATACATCTGGTATACAAACTGGAATTCTAGACCCAGCATTGGGTATGTTTTGGACTTGGCGAACAGGATATATTATGGCCAAAATGCATGGCATTTCTTCGCAAGCAAAAACAGCAGGCAACCGTTTTAGTTATGAAGTGGGGGGATTTCAGTCGCCGTATAATTCAGTAAGAACTATAGTACTTGAAGTGCCTATCAATCAAGAAAAAAATAAATCAATCACCATCAAAACCAACTTAGCCAATTGGTTTAGTGGAAAACATTTTATTCAAATCGGAACCACCCCTAATTGCCATAATGCGGGCAAATTGGCCATGCAATTAGCAGACAATTATGCAACCCTATTTAGCATTCATTCAAACAAATAATGCAAATAAAAAGAACCATATTATTCATTGTAGTACTGGTAATACTATCTGCAGGATTTATTGGTATTAATAAAAATCAGTCTATTTCTAAAAGAGTGCCCTTTATTGTTCCTAAAGGATGGCCTCAACCAGTTTATGATTTCAGCAAAAATCCACTTTCCGAAGAGGGGATTGCTTTAGGAAAACAATTGTTTTATGATACACAATTAAGTAAAGACGGAACCATATCATGTGGCAGTTGCCATCAGCAATTTGGGGCATTTAATAGCTATGATCATCCATTAAGTCATGGGCTAGAGAATGCTTTAACCACCCGAAATGCACCCGCATTATTTAACCTTGCCTGGCAAAAGGAATTCATGTGGGACGGCGGCATTAATCACTTAGACCTACAACCATTGGCACCCATTACCGCACACAATGAAATGGGAGAAGACATTGCAAATGTGTTGGCGAAACTTAAAAAAATCAAACAATATCCCAAGCTATTTAAAGCAGCATTTGGAGACGAAACCATTAATACACAAAGATTAGGAAAAGCACTGAGTCAGTTTTTATTAACGATGGTAAGTAGCAATAGTAAATATGATCAAGTTATGCGTGGGGAAGACAGCTTCTTACTCCCAGAAAAATTAGGTCATGCCATTTTTAAAACGAAATGTGCGCAATGCCATGCTGAACCACTGTTTACCGATTACAGCTATCGAAATATAGGAATACCCTTAGAACCTTATTTAAATGATATTGGAAGAATGACCATCACCAATGACGCTTCCGATTCCTTAAAATTCAAAGTACCCAGTTTGCGCAATGTGGTAGTTAGTTTTCCTTATGGTCATGATGGAAGATTTTTTTCGTTGATGAATGTTTTTGAACATTATAGAAACCATATGCAAATTGGCCCCACCACAGATGCGGTATTGAAAAACAAACTACCCTTAAGTAATTACGAGATTGGGCAATTACGGGCCTTTCTTCAAACCCTTACTGATTCGGTGTTTTTAAAAGACCCCCGATTTGCAGAACCGGGTATGGGTGTACATAGCAATCCTCCATTAGACCAACACAACTGATTACAATACCTTATTTTTGAAACCTAGATTAGTATTTTGAGCGAGATAAAAAAACTGGCAGGTCAAACTTTATGGTATGGTGTACCCACTATTGCCAGCAGATTCTTGGGATATCTAATGAATCTGTCTTTGCCATTGTTTTTTGCTCAACCTGCAACAACGGCCGACCTAACACAGATTTACGCAATTATACCATTCTTAAATGTACTCTTTACCTATGGGTTAGAAACGGCCTATTTTAGATTTAGCAAAGAAGAAGACCCCAATAAATTATACAGCACTTTATCCATTGCATTATTGGGTTCCACTTTTTTGTTCACTGGCATTTTGTGGTTTTTTAGTCAATCAATTCTTCATTTTGCCAACTTAGAAGCACATCCAGAATTTATTAATTGGATGATTGGGATCTTATTTTTCGATACGCTCAGCACGTTGGCATTTGCAAAACTGAGACAAGAGAATAGACCTAAAAAATACGCAGCAGTTCGTTTGTCTAGTGTGATGGTTAATTTAATAACCGTTTTATTATTTATTGGTTGGATACCTTACAAAGTGCAACAAGATCCCAACACTTGGTTAACTGTTTTTACCAATAATAATATTGGAATAGGCTACTACTTAATTGGGAATTTAGCAGGTAGCATACTCACTTTTTTACTCCTCTTTAACGAGTTTAGAAAAATCAGTATGCAGTTTAGCATTCCGCTTTTTAAAAAAGTAATGGAATACAGTTACCCATTAATCATTGTAGGCATGGGTGGCATGGTGAATGATATGTTGAGCAGATTAATTTACCAGCATGTTGTTCAACTACCGGTTGACGAAGCCAAACATGAATTGGGAATATTTGGAAATATTTATAGACTGGCAGTATTAATTACCATTTTAATACAGGCTTTTAGAATGGCAGCAGAACCTTTTTTCTTTAAACAAAAAGGAGAAGAAAACGCTCAAAAAATATATGCAAGGGTGATGAAGTTTTTTGTAATTACTTGTTGCTTTATGTTTTTATTTATCAGCTTATTCATTGAAGTATTCGGCTGGTTCTTTATGGCAATTGACAAACCACTTTGGGCTCAAGGATTGCAAGTGGTTCCTTTATTGGCATTGGGCAATATTTTCTTAGGGGTTTATTATAACTTAAGTATTTGGTACAAGTTGACAGATAAAAATAATTATGGAGCAATGATTACCATAGCAGGAGCATTAATCACTATTGGATTAAATATTGTACTCATTCCTTCTTTACACTATTTGGGTGCTGCATTGGCCACTTTTTTATGCTATACATTCATGATGTTGGTGAGTTATTATATGGGACAGCAATATTATCCAGTGCCTTATGCAACCAAAAAACTAAGTGCATATTTAGTAATTGTTCTTGTCATGTATGGCCTTCAAAAAACCATATTGTATTTCTTCCCTCTTTTGTGGTTAGGCATTATCATCGGCTTCACTTGTATTGGTTTATTTACTTGGTTGGTAGTATGGGCCGAACAAAAAGAATTGTCCAAATTTTTTCGCAAAGCCAATTAATTACATAGGATTATCTTTGTAGTATGGCAGAAGATTTAAACATCATTGAGGGTTCAAAAGAAGAACAATATCAAGCGCTCATTCCACAAATTCAGGGCTTACTAACTGGCGAGAATAATTTAATTGCCAATTTAGCCAATATGGCTGCTGCATTAAAAGAACAATTTGGTTGGTTTTGGGTAGGCTTTTATTTGGTTGACCAAAATGAATTGGTATTAGGACCCTTTCAAGGACCTGTTGCTTGTACTAGAATTCAAAAAGGTAGGGGTGTTTGTGGAACCAGCTGGTCTCAAGCAAAAACATTGATTGTTCCCGATGTAGAAAAATTTCCTGGCCATATTGCGTGCAGCAGCTTATCTAAATCTGAAATTGTAGTACCCCTTTTAAAGGATGGAATCGTTTGGGGTGTATTGGATGTAGACAGTAGCGATTACAACCAATTTGATGATACAGACCAGCTTTATTTAGAGCAAATTGTTGCTTTATTAAAAATTGTTTAGCTTTGCACTATTCATATACTCTCTCGGTTAGACTGGCATCTACTTCAGTGACAAGGTAATCCCATCAATAGTTAGGCTATATAGCACTTGAAATTTCAGGTGTTCACTTAAATCACATAATGTGTTATTCAAAGAATTAGAACTCATTGAGCCCATCTTGAATGCGCTCGAAACAGAAGGGTACGTAAATCCTACCCCTATTCAGCAGCAAGCCATACCATTGGCATTGGCTGGAAGAGATTTATTGGGTTGCGCCCAAACCGGCACAGGTAAAACAGCTGCATTTGCTATTCCTATTTTACAATTGGTTTGCAAAACACAAATAGGCGGAAATTACAGCAAAGGAATTAAAGCCTTGATTTTAACTCCTACCAGAGAATTGGCTATTCAAATTGATGAAAGTTTTGCTGCTTATGGCAAAAACCTAAGAATGAAACACCAGGTTATTTTTGGTGGAGTATCGCAGGTTCATCAGGTAAATGCCTTACGCAGTGGCGTAGATATTTTAGTTGCTACACCTGGTCGATTATTAGACTTAATGCAACAGGGACATGTGCGTTTACACGATATTCAATTTTTTGTTTTAGACGAGGCAGATCGTATGTTAGACATGGGATTCATCAACGATGTAAAAAAGATTGTTGCCAAATTGCCTGCAAAAAAACAGACTTTGTTTTTTTCTGCAACCATGCCTCCAGAAATTGAAAAATTATCGGCTACTCTGTTACACAACCCTGCAAAAGTTGAAGTAACGCCTGTTTCTTCTACGGTAGAGAAAATTGAACAAGCAGTTTATTTTGTTGAGAAAGAAAACAAAAAACATTTGTTGAATGAGTTATTAAAAGACCAACAAATTCAAACTGCATTGGTATTTACCAGAACCAAACATGGGGCGGATAAAGTTGTAAAAGACCTTACCAAACAAGGGATTACTGCAGAAGCCATTCACGGAAACAAATCGCAAAATGCAAGACAGCGTGCATTAACCAATTTTAAAGCTGGATCAACCCGTATTTTGGTTGCAACGGATATTGCTGCCAGAGGAATTGATATTGATTTATTGTCGCACGTTTTTAACTACGAACTTCCTAATGTGCCTGAAACTTATGTTCATCGCATTGGCAGAACAGGTAGAGCAGGAGCGAGTGGTATGGCAGTGTCTTTTTGTGATGGAGAAGAAAGGGCTTATTTAAAAGATATCCAGAAGCTTATCAAGATTCAACTACCTGTAGTTACAGATCATGCTTATCATTCTGATGCGCCTGTTGTTGGCAGTTTTAAACTTCCTGAACGCAATAGAAGACCACAGCAACAAAATAGAACCAGAAAATTTAGTTACCATAAGTCTGCTCAAAACCGCGGGTAAACTTCTTTACATAAACGAGAATGCTTAATTTGGATTTCATGATTAAGCATTCTCGTTTTTTATTGGTAGCCCTCCTTATATCTGCTAATTGTTTTGGTCAATCCCAGAAACCAACTAATAGCAGCTTGTATTATCCCAAAGCAAATGCTTGGGAAACAAGAAGTCCTGAAACACTAGGGCTTTCTGCATTGGCAATTCAAAAAGCCATTCAAATTGCGCAACAAGCAGAGTCTCCCAATCCACGCAGTATGGAAGAAAACCATTACAAAACATTTGGTAAAGAACCATTTGGTGATGGCATTGGCCCTTTTGAAGATCGGGGAGATCAAACAGGTATTATCGTGTATAAAGGATACAAAATTGCCGAATGGGGCAATCCACTAAAATGCGATATGACCCATAGTGTGGCTAAAAGTTTTTTATCGTCTATTGTAGGACTAGCTGTAGATCAACAATTAATTCATTCTGTTAATGATTTAGTTGGGTCATATGTTCCACCCATTGAATTGTTTGCAATCAATCCAGTTACAAAACCTGCTGAACAATTTAAACAACCAGAACTTTTACAGCCATTTAATACCCCCCATAATAAAACCATCACTTGGGAATCAATGCTTAGGCAAACAAGCGACTGGGAAGGGACTTTGTGGGGCAAACCAGATTGGGCAGATCGTCCGGATGCAGACACTAAAAAATGGCTGAATAGAACCAGGAATATTCAGGGTACTGTTTATGAGTACAATGATGTTCGGGTGAATGCCTTGGCATTGGCTATCACCAGTGTATTTAGAAAACCTTTACCTCAAGTTTTAAAGCAATACATTATGGACCCAATTGGTGCGTCAAATACTTGGCGCTGGACTGGGTATCGTAATTCTTGGATTGTATTAGATGGTCAACCCGTTCAAGCGGTTAGTGGTGGAGGCCATTGGGGAGGTGGAATGTTTATTCATGCAGAAGACATGGCCCGATTTGGACTCTTAACTTTAAGAAATGGGCAATGGAATAATCAACAATTATTGTCTGAATCTTGGTTAAAGCAGGCAAGAACACCTGGGCCTGCCAATGCTGAATACGGTTACATGAATTTTTTCTTAAACACCAATCGGAAATTTTTACCCGCCGCCCCTGCATCTGCTTTTGTGCATGTTGGGAATGGGAACAATATTATTTATGTTGATCAAGAACATGATTTGGTGGTGGTACTCAGGTGGATTACCCAAGCTGGAATGAATCAAACCATTGAAGCCATTCTTGCTGGATTTAAGTAATATCATTTTTTCGTCATTTGACGAATAGTTAACAATTAGCTAAACCTTTTAAAGAAATACCTATTTTTAGGTAACGGTGTTCCCCCTAGCCGACTATCTGCCATGAACAACCCTACCCTAGAAGCAATAGAAAGCTTAGAAGAGCAAAATAAAAAATTGCTCAAGATTCAACATGCACTAGAAAAAAAAGTGAGCCAGTTAAAAGATTTTGCTGGAATTATTACCCATGATGTAAGAGGACCGGCACATAATATTTCTAAGATGCTCGATATGTATGAGAGCACCAATGATCCAGAGCTCAAAAAAGCCTCTATGGATTATTTGAAAAAGATCAGCAATGATTTAACCAATAATCTCAACGAATTAATCCAAATTCTGCAAATACATTTAGAAAAAGACATTCCTGCTTCTGATTGTATTTTTGAAGACGTAATCAATAGTGCGGCTTTACAATTACAAGATATTATACAGCAAAAAAACGCAACCATTACCATGGACCTTGCTGTAACCAATATACTTTACCCGAAAGTATACTTACAAAGTATTCTATACAATTTATTGAGTAATAGCTTAAAATATACCAAGCCGAGCATTCCGCCAGTCATTCATGTAAGTACTTACGAAAACGAGGGCAATTGTTATTTAAGTATTAGCGACAATGGTTTAGGCATTGATTTAAATAAATTTGGGCACTTATTATTCAAGTTTCAAAAAAGTTTTCACAGTGGCTTCGACAGTAAGGGAATTGGTCTTTACTTAATCAAAAACCAAATAGAAGAACAAGGTGGTAGCATCCATTGTACCAGTGAACCTCAAATTGGAACCAAGTTTACTGTTCGTTTTTAAAAAAATCCCCTTATTTTTGCCGTCCAAAATGCGGATGTGGCGAAATTGGCAGACGCACTAGACTTAGGATCTAGCGCCGCGAGGCATGTAGGTTCGACCCCTATCATCCGCACTTAACCACCTTTTTAAGGTGGTTTTTTTGTGCGAAACCCCTACCTTTGCAGCCCGAATTTAAGTTTATAAAATACCTATATGGCTACAATTACCAGAGAAAACATTGGCTTATTAAATGATAAGCTTACCGTTACCCTTACCAAGGAAGATTATCTGAAAGACTTTGAAACCAGTCTAAAGAAATATGCCAAAACAGCCAATATTCCAGGATTTAGAAAAGGAATGGTTCCTACTGGTTTGGTTAAAAAAATGTACGGTCAGGGTGTATTTTCAGATGAAGTGTTACGTAAAGTAGAACAAGAGATGAATGCGTATATGGCCAAAGAGCAAATTGACATTTTTGCTCAACCCTTGCCATTAGAAAATGACGCTCGTGTTTTAGATATGAATAATCCAATTGATTATGCATTTTCTTTTGAAATTGGATTGAAGCCCAACTTTGAAGTAGACTTATCAAAATTTACTGCTACTAAATATGTTGTTACAGTTACAGACGAAATGATTAATGACGAAGTAGCAAGACTACAAACTCGTTTTGGAAAAATGACTGAACCTGAAACAGTTACCAACGAAGACAATGTATTGAATGTAACATTCACTGAAGCAGATGCTAAGGGTAACCCAATAGAAAATGGTATCAGCAAAGACAATTCTGTATTGGTTAAATACTTTGCAGAAAAATTCCGCAAGAATTTAATGGATAAGAAAAAGGACGATGTGGTATTACTACAAATCAAAAAAGCCTTTGAGGATAAAGAAGCAGAAACCATTTTGGCAGACCTTGGCTTAACCAAAGACGATGCAGATAAATATTTCAATCTATTGATTACTAAAGTAGGTTTAGTAGAAAAAGCCGAATTAAACGAAGAATTATTTGTTCAAATTTATCCAGGCAACGACCAAATCAAAACTGAGGCGGATCTTAGAAATGAAATTAAAGCAGAAATAGAAAAGTACTACGCACAATCTGCTCGTAACCAAATACAAGACCAGATTTACCACTTCTTGGTAGACCATATCAATATGGAATTCCCTGAAAGTTTCTTAAAACGTTGGTTGCAAAATGGCGGCGAAAAACCTAAAACTGCAGAAGAAGCAGAAGCAGAATTCCCTTCATTTGTAAAACAACTAAAGTGGACTTTGATCAGCAGCAAGTTAACGCAAGACAATAAAATTGAAGTATTACCCGAAGACATTCGCAATTTTGCTAAAATGCAATTGTTCAGCTATATGGGCAATCAATTAGGTGCATTGGGCGATAACCAACAGTGGGTAGACGATTATGCGAACAGAATGATGCAAGACAAGAAATTTGTAGAAGACAGCTATCATAGAATTAATGCAGAGAAATTATTTGACGCATTAGAGTCTCAAGTAAAAGCGAAGGACGAATCTATTAGTGCAGATGATTTTGCTAAGAAGTTAGAACACCATCACCATTAATTTAGTGCTTGAATGATTTTTGAAACCAACCTTCGGGTTGGTTTTTTTATTTCATCAATTCATGTTCCCTTAATTGTTTCAATATCAATTGATGCGTTTTTTGGGTAATCCATCTATTTAAAAATAATTGGCCAACTATATAAAATAAGGGTTTGTAACCCCCTTTTAATGGAATGCTTTTAGAAAGGGTAGCAACCCTTTTACGAATAGCATGAGTTTGATTAATGATTGGATCTTGATTGAGCATTGGCCATGGAACGGCTTTTTGTTCTGATTTAAAAATCGGAATAATCTGAACCGATGAGGAACGGGTAGACAGATATGGGCTGATATCAATTCCTTCATACCCTTTTGAAAATATTGGATGTAAATTGAACTGTTCAATAGGTATAGTGAAATGATTGCGGAGAAATTGCTCGCAATTATATTGTCCCAATGCATAATCATGTTCTCTAAAATCTTGACTGATAAAACCACCAAACCCATTCATGGCTCCACAAGCAATGGCTTTAGCCCCTTCAATTCTGATAGTAGACTGATCGGTAGTATATCTAACAGGGGCAATTAAAAATTGCCCAGCTTTGTTTTTGCTCAACACATCTGTGATGGGCGCTGGCTTGGCTTTCATTTGTTGCATCATCGCATACAAAGTATGTTTTGCAACATTTACCACTGATTGATGTTGATTGAATGGCGCTGCCAAATTTCCTGGAAAGGGATCCACCATTAATACGGTACTCCTAAACTGTCCAAAATCATTCACATTATCAACCTGCTTTGTTTCGGTAAATACCAGGTCATTTAATAGCTCTCTTACTTTTTCAAATGGTTCATTATTCATTAATCCACCATCTACATGGAAAGATTGATAACTACTGCCTTTTTGATCAAATGTCAACCCTGCTTGATTGATCCATTTATTTTCTTGTATTGCATAGAGTGGTCTTCTTAAAGATCTAGCAGGTAACCCAAGGGGAAATGCACCGGTTGCCAATGCAGCGTCTCTAAACGTATTGGCATTTAATCCTGTTCTTAAATTTACTGGCATCCAGCCATTACCATGTTGATATGGATTAGCCAGTTGAAAACAAGCATAATCGTAATGTACCGACATGGTATGGTCTTTCTTTTTTAAATCGGTATTAAAAGAGATGGGATAAGTAAAGCCTTGTAAATTGGTTAAAGTGGCAAATACTTTTAATTGGGGATGAATATAAGCTGGTGTTTCGTTCCAATGACTGGGGGAATAAGAAAATGCTTCTTCTGCCAACTCATTGGCAAAGTTCCCGTTAAAAAAAGAGTGGAATAATCCCGGTTGTTTTAAGTCGGAGCAATCTAAGAGTGGCCCCATCATATTATTGCCCTGCATGGTAACCCAGCTTTTATGGAACAAATTTTTACTGCGTTGATTAATTGCTGCCGCAGTGAGAAATCCAGTCATCCCCCCAGCGGATGCCCCTCCGATAATAGACAATTGTACCCGATGAGTTGGAACCCCTGCTTGGCCGCGGCATTGCTCCCACCGGTCCAATGCAGTTAATAAATAATTGACCACCCCTGCAGTATAAGCACCTGCCGAAACAGCCCCTGCCATACAAAGTCCTATATGAAATGTATTTTCTGCCATATATTAACAAATAGCCGCTTTGAACTTATCTAAAATGAACGACCTTTGCAACCGTTTTTTAACGGTATTTGCTGCTATTATGTCAAATTGCCATAAACGTAGCTTTGCACAGTATTTGAACAGTCTATATACCTATTTAACAAAACACTTAACTTCAAAGCGAAAAATAATTGTATGAATATTGGAAAAGAGTTTGAACAGTACGCAGTTAAGCACCATGGCATCAGCAGCGGTGTATTACACAACTATAAAAATTATGGCCAGGTAACCAACCTTACTCCATATATCATTGAAGAAAGGCCACTCAATGTTGCCAGTATGGATGTATTCAGTCGCTTAATGATGGATCGAATTATTTTTTTAGGCGAAGGCATCAACGATTATGTTGCCAATATTGTTACAGCGCAATTATTGTTTTTAGAAAGCACCGATCGTTCTAGAGATATTCAAATGTATATTAACAGCCCAGGTGGCAGCGTTTATGCTGGTTTGGGCATCTATGATACCATGCAGTTCATAGGACCAGATGTGGCTACAATTTGCACTGGTATTGCTGCTAGCATGGGTCAAATTTTATTGTGTGCGGGTGTGCAAGGAAAAAGAACTGCGCTTAAGCATAGCAGAGTGATGATGCACCAACCGAGTGGTGGTATTGGTGGTCAAGCTACTGATATTGAAATTACTGCACGTGAAATTAAAAAATTGAAACAAGAGCTGTATGCCATCACTGCTAATCATACCGGCAAGCCTATTGAAACGATTGCAAAAGACAGTGACCGTGATTTCTGGATGACCGCTGCTGAAGCAAAAGAATATGGTTTGGTAGACGAAGTATTGTTAACCAATCCTCGCAAAGAAAAGAAAGGATAATTGTTTAAAACTCAAATTGATTAATAATGATACAGTCTAAATATATCGTGAATCCTTTTCTCAATAACGAGCAGGATGAACCAGAAGAAAATAAAGAAGAGAAGCAAGATGCCATGGGTAGCTTCATGACCAAAAAAATGGAAAAGCTGTTCTTTGAAAAAAGAGCCGTTTACCTATGGGGAGTAGTAGACGATAAATCTGCCAAAGAAGTAGTTACTAAATTACTTTTATTGGATGCAGATAAACCGGGTGCAGAAATCAAATTATACATCAATAGCCCTGGTGGTGTAGTAACAAGTGGAATGGTCATGTACGATACCATTAAAATGATTCAAAGCCCAGTAAGTACCATCTGTATGGGCTTAGCTGCCAGTATGGGTTCAATCCTTTTAAGTGCAGGTGCAAAAGGACATCGTTATATTTATCCGCATGGAGAAGTAATGATTCACCAGCCAAGTTTAGGTGGTTACTACCAAGCTACCAGTGCTGATATTGAAATTCAAGCAAATCAAATATTAAAGACCAAGCAATTAGGAGCTAAAATCTTAGCTGAAAACTGCAATAAAACAGTGGAACAAATCTTAGCAGATTTTGACCGCGATTACTGGATGGATGCTACAGAAGCGGTGGCTTACGGCATTGCAGACAGTATCTTAAATAAGATATAAGGTTATGGCAAAACAAAACAATTTACATTGCTCTTTCTGTGGAAGAAGCCGTGATGAGGTAAAGATTCTGATAGCCGGACAAGAAGGCCATATCTGTGAAAATTGTGTAGAGCATGCAGAAGAAATAATTGCACAAGAATTAACTACAAAAAATAATCCTGCCGGAACTGGTGGAGCAGGTCCTGTTCAAGTTAGAAAGCCTAAGGAAATTAAAAAATTCTTAGATGAATATGTAATTGGTCAAGACGAGGCAAAGAAAATACTTTGCGTAGCAGTTTACAACCACTACAAGCGTGTGAACAATAAACAAATTGTGGATGATGTTGAAATAGAAAAAAGCAATATCATCATGGTAGGTGAAACCGGAACGGGAAAAACCCTACTGGCAAAATCAATTGCTCGTTTACTGAATGTACCCTTTGCCATTGTAGACGCTACTGTATTTACCGAAGCTGGTTATGTGGGAGAAGACGTAGAAAGCATGCTAACCCGTTTACTACAGAACTGTAATTACGATGTGAATGCAGCAGAAAAAGGGATTGTTTATGTAGATGAGATAGATAAAATTGCTCGCAAGGGTGATAACCCATCTATTACCAGAGATGTAAGCGGAGAAGGAGTTCAACAAGGATTACTTAAAATGTTGGAAGGCACAGAAGTATTGGTTCCACCACAAGGTGGCAGAAAACACCCAGAGCAAAAAATGATTAAGGTAGACACTAAGAATATCTTATTTATATGTGGGGGTGCATTTGATGGCATAGACAAAGTAATTGCTAGAAGAATTAATACCAATGCCATTGGCTTTAGTGTAAACAAAGACGAACAAGAACACCAAAGAAGCAATTTATTAGAATTCATCAATGCACAAGACTTAAAAAGTTTTGGGCTGATTCCCGAATTACTAGGTCGCTTACCAGTGGTAACGCATTTAAATCCGTTGGATGCTGAAACCTTAAGAAGTATTTTAACCGAACCAAAAAACTCTTTAATAAAGCAGTTTACTCGTTTGTTTGAAATGGAAGGAATTGCATTAACCATTGAGCCTGCTGTTTTAGACTTTATGGTTGCCAAAGCAATGGAATATAAATTAGGCGCAAGAGGTTTGAGAAGTATTTGTGAAAGTATTTTAACCGAAGCCATGTTTGAATTGCCTGGCACGAACACCACAACACTGAATGTTACGCTTGATTATGCTGAAAAAATGTTCAGCAAGAGTAAATTGAGTACATTGAAAGTTGCTTAACCCTTAAACAATATTTATCCATGAATGAATTAATAGAAAAATTAGTAAAAGAAGCTGGTCTTACAGAGCAGCAAGCACAGCAAGCAATCACTACCATCGCTGGTTTTGTAAAAGATAAATTCCCTATGTTGGGTGGAGCAGTGGACCAAATTTTTGCTGCTGGAAACAAAAACGAAGAATAATAATACTAAGCTTTGGTAACGGGCAGTTTGATGATGAATCTGCTGCCCTTTCCAGGCACGCTTTCTATAGTTAGGCTACCATCATGGCGATTAATTAAATCGCTACATAGCATCAATCCAAATCCACTACCCTTTTCCATTGAAGTACCTGCGGTTGTATAATATTGTTTTGCATTAACTCGATCAATGGTTTCCTTAGACATCCCTATACCAGTATCTTCAACATAAATTAACGAATCGGTTGCAGTTTGTTCTGCGTGAATATCTATACTTCCATTTTCAGGAGTAAACTTGATGGCATTACTGATTAAGTTTCTCAGAACTATTCTAATCATTTCTTTATCTGCATGTACAAACATTTGTGGGTGCAATACATTATTGAAAGCAATATTTTTTCTACCCAACAACATTTTATGCTCGTCTTCTAACCCTTTAACTAATTGGAAAATCACCACATTGGATCGGTCTAAATTTTTACCAGCCATTTGTCCTTTTAACCAAAACAACAAATTGTCTAAAAGAGAAGTAGTGCCCATATATTGGGTTTCTAACTGTAGCAACAATTGTTTTGCTTGGTCTTCAGGAACCATTCCCTGATTGACCAAATTCAAAATTCCCTTGGTATTCACTAGCGGATTGCGCAAGTCGTGTGAGATGATGGAGAGTAATTTATCTTTGGTTTTATTATCTGCCTCCAACATTCTATTTTGAAAAGATATTTCTTTGTTGAGTGCACCCATCTCTTCAATTTGTGCCTCAATTAAAATATTCTTTGCCCTTAACTCTCTGCTAAAATGTTTTTGCTTTTGGTAATTAATAAATACCATAATAACCAATACAGCAAGTATGATCAAAATAAAAGTTCCTACAGTTAAAATAAAAACCTGTTCGTCGGAAGCACGCTGCGCACGAATAATGGCATTTTCTCTATCTAATCTTAAGTTCTGCTGATTCTTGATAATATCGATAAAATTAGTAGCGTATTCGTTTTCTTTTATACGATGTTGGTTAATAATTAATATTGCTGAATCTTGCCAAGCAATGGCTTTTTCTAAATTATTTGTTTTTCTGTAATAGGTAATAATTTGTGCAATACTTTGATCTAAGATATCGTAAGCATTCACCGATTTAGCAAACTCATACGCTGAATTTGACATCATAAATGCAGCTTGCAACTGACCTCGCTTGTACGCAATATTGGCCAACTCTAAATTGTTTAATGCAAGCCCATACCGATCATTTATTTTCTGGTCTATGGCTATAGACGCGTTAAAAAAAGACACTGCTAAATCCAAGTTTTTCCCTTCTAGCGCTAATTTACCAAGGTGATAGAGCGCTTTCTTTTCACCATAAAAATATTTGATTTGCTTACTGGTAACCAGTGCTTGATTAAATAGAATAACCGCTGAATCAGGCTTATTTCGATACAATTGAATAAGACCAATGCTGTTTTTTACATTAACAACTTCTTCTTGTTTATTGAATCGGTTGTACACTTTCAGCGATTCGTTAAAAACGGTTACTGCTGTATCATATTTTCCTTCGAGTAATAAAGAACCCGCAATTTGTTGGCTTACTTTAGCAATATTAAAAGTGTCTTTTATTCTTTTGAAAATATCTAAGGATAAATAAAAATCAGTTAGCGCTCGCTTAGTAAAACCCTGCTGTTGGTAAATGCCTCCCTCGTATAAATAAGCAATTGCAAGTCCTTTCTTATAGTCAATTTGTGTAGCAGTATTTTGAGCTATAATTAATAAATTCAATGCTTTTGAAATATCTGATCGCTTAGAGCTAAATGCTTCTTTGTTTAAAGAATCAACAATGTAAGCCGACCCCGTATTTTTTTGTGCAAATAACGGTGAGATAAAACAGGATAATAAAAATAAAAACAGTATCCGCATGATGCTAAATGTAGATATGGATTTTAATGGACCTTACGCCATTCAAGATACAAAGTTTTGTGTTATCCTTTCAACATAAAAAAAGGACCCCAAAAGGGGTCCCGTATTATGAGCAAGCAATCGAAAAACAATTAATGAAGTACTTCTCTTGCAATCACCAGTTTCTGAATTTCTGAAGTTCCTTCCCCAATAGTACATAATTTTGCGTCACGATAGTACTTTTCTACAGGAAAATCTTTTGTATAACCATATCCCCCGAAAATTTGGACCGCTTCTGTAGCTGTTTTTACAGCTACTTCACTGGCATAATACTTAGCCATTGCTCCCTCTCTGGTCACTTTCTCTCCCCTATTCTTCAAGTCGCAAGCCTGCCAAATCAAAAGGTCGGAAGCCATGATTTCGGTGGCCATATCGGCCAATTTAAAGCTAATCCCTTGAAAAGAAGCAATGGGTTGATCAAATTGATGCCTTTCCTGCGCATACTGTAAAGCTGCTTCATAAGCGCCCTTAGCAATACCTGCAGATAAAGCTGCTATGGAAATTCTACCCCCATCTAATATTTTCATTGCTTGTCTAAAACCATCCCCCACAGCCCCCAAACGATTGCTGTCTGGGATGATGCAATTGTCAAAAATCATTTCTGCTGTTTCACTGGCTCTCATTCCCAATTTGTTTTCCTTTTTGCCAGCACTAAAGCCTACAGTACCTCTTTCCACAACAAAAGCAGTGGAATTACCACTGGTTCTAGGCTCACCAGTTCTACAAATTACCACTGCAATCTCACCAGTTTTACCATGGGTAATCCAGCTCTTGGTTCCATTTAATACCCAATGGTCACCTTCTTTCACTGCAGTTGTTTTCATGTTTCCAGCATCACTTCCTGTATTAGGCTCTGTTAATCCCCAAGCACCTATCCATTCTGCTGTAGCCAACTTAGGCAACCAACGTTGCTTTTGCTCTTCATTACCAAAAGATAAAATATGGTTGGTACAAAGAGAATTATGGGCAGCAACGCTTAATCCAATACTACCGCATACTTTGGCTATTTCTTGTATAATGGCATTGTACTCAAAATACCCTAAACCAGCACCACCGTATTCTGCAGGAACCAATACGCCCATTAATCCCAACTTTCCCATTTCTCTAAAAAGCGCTTCTGGAAAAAATTGTGCCTCATCCCATTCCATCACATGTGGTCGAATGTATTGTTCTGCAAAATCTTTAGCTGTTGCTGAAACCTGTTGTGTTAACTCTGTCTCCTGAAAATGCATTTGCTTAGTTTTAAATAGACGGGGGTCGGAGCAGAGCAAGCATGTTCTTTCCGACCCCCTAAAACAAACAACCGTTAGTTAGTTTGTGGAGCAAATCTAGGGGATTTTACTGGTAAGTTGACTTAAAAAAAAGAGTTAAAATATTCACAGTTTTACCAACAGCAATAGTTCCTGAAATTGAGCGGGTTGAATAAAGACAATTTTTTTTAACTCTTCCAAAGATGCAAATAACCCGTATTGTTTTCGATACTCAACAATGGCAACAGCTATGGCGGAGGAAACCCCCGCTTTTTGCAGCAAAGCCACGCTGGCTGTATTGATGGAGGGCTTGCCCATATTACTCACTTGAAGAAATGGTTGTAGTTGGTTAAATAAAGAATCGGAAATTCCGTAGGTCTTGCTGATATCTGCTGTTTCAGTAAATCCCCCCAACTTTTCTCTGTATTTCACAATTCTTTTTGCCAAAACAGGCCCTATTCCAGGCAATGCTTCCCATTCTTCTATTGAAGCCAAATTAATATCAAGGATGGGGATTTTTTTAGGGCTATAAGTGGGATTATAGCTGCCGCTATTGTTAAACCCTGGGTTTCTTTGTGGCCCCTTGGGTAAGGCAATTCGAATAAAAGGAATCAATGCTTTAGCCACAGCGGTTTTAATCCCCCAAATCTTTAAAAAATCTTCGGGCAACCTAAATTGCCCGCCCTTGTTTCTATAATTTAAAATAGTTTGCACATTTTTAGGAGTTAACCCCAAAGTCAGTAACTGAAGTTCTGTTGCAGTATTGGGATCAAAATAAAAGTAGGCGGGCTTTGTCTTTGTACTGATAAAATCAGGTGTTTGAAAATGTTGATTTTTACCACTGTCCATATAGTTCAACCCATTTAGCCAGGCTGTATCAGACTGTTGAAGTGGTTGAGTATATGGCTTGATTAAAATGGGTAAGTAAAGGAATAAACCCATGAACAATAATAGCACACCCAAACCAATTCTTTCTTTTTTCGAGAATTGTAAATAGTCTTTTATAAATTTTTTCACTGCCGCAAAAAATTGCGGGATTACAAACAAACACAGAGCCCATCGTAAGCTAGTTGAACATGACTGGGTAACTCTGCATTTATAGCATCATGCAATCCTAGCTGGTGACTAATATGGGTAAAATATACTTCAGGAACACCGGTTAATTGAGCAATATTGATCGCTTCTTCTAAGGTAAAATGCGACAAATGTTTTTCTTTTCTTAACGCATTTAATACTAAAACTTTAGAACCTTTAATTTTATCTAACTCCGATTGTTCAATGTAATTGGCATCGGTGATATAGGTAAAGTTTCCCAATCTAAAACCTAATACAGGCATTCGATGGTGCATTACTTTTATTGGTTGAATATGGATATCGCCTACATAAAAAGGGGCATCTCCAATGGGATGCATTTGCAACTCAGGAGTTCCAGGATATTTATTATCTGAAAAAGCATAATAGAAATCTCTTCTAATGGCGTCTTCTGTAGATGCATCTGCATAAATATCCATTGCTTTACCAGAAAAAAAATTGAAAGCCCTAATATCATCTAAGCCTGCAATATGATCTTTATGTTGATGCGTAAATAAAACAGCATCTAAATGAGTGGTTTTACTTCTAAGCATTTGATACCTAAAATCGGGCGTAGTATCAATGACCAAACTGGTTTCTGCACTTTGCACCAACACACTGGTTCTTAATCGTAGATCTTTTGCATTGCTAGACAAACATACTTCACAACTACACCCAATCATAGGAATTCCAGTACTGGTTCCTGTTCCTAAAAACTGAATGTTTAATTGGGTTGGTTTCACCTACTAAAACTAAGCTAAATTTGTTTGGACACTACCGTAAAAGACGCAATTATTCGGTTACTGTAACGGATTTTTTCACCACTTCTTCGTAAAGCTTTTGAGACTCGTGTGTTAACTTATCAAACTGGATATTGAGTTGAGGAATAATTTCCATCAATGTGTTTATTCGTCCCTCGGTATTTAAAAACTTATTTAAGACGACTACCCTTCTGGCTTCTAATAAACACCACCCGCTTTGAAAAGTGCCTCTTTCATATCTAACAACATATTCAGATTCACCTAAAATATCTTCCAGCTTGTCCAATGTTGATTGCGTGTATTTCATAGCGCAACAAATTTAAACTTCGTGCTACTTAATTGGCAATGGTTTTATCCACAAAATGGGTAGAAATTCCCAACAACTAAGCTTTTGAGTCCATTTTGATGAGTGGAACAATCATTTCTTCTAAGCTAATGCCTCCATGCTGAAAACTATTCTTATAATAGTTCACATAATGGTTATAGTTATTGGGATAACATAAAAACCCGTCTTCTTTGGCAAAAATGAAAGATGAATTAATACTGGGCACTGGCAACCCTGCTTTTAAAGGGTCCCTAAATGCCAGCACTTCTTTATCGTCATAATTCAAATTCCTACCATGTTTGTATCTCAAATTGGTAGTTGTTTGTTTGTCTCCAATTACTTTGTGTGGTGTTTTTACTCGAACACTTCCATGGTCGGTTGCCAATACAATTCTGATTTTTTTATCTGAAACTTTTTTAAGTGCTTGATGCAATGGACTGTGTTCAAACCAACTCTTCGTTAAACTTCTGTAACTGGCTTCATCACTGGCCAATTCTTTCAACACTTCCATTTCTGTTCTTGCATGACTGAGCATGTCTACAAAATTATACACGATTACATTCAAATCATTGCCCATCAAATTATGCATATTGTTGACCAGTTGTTGTCCATCCTGGTGATTCAATATTTTGTGATAACTAAACTTAATGGAGTCCTTTTTTAATCGTTTTAATTGTGCGGCCAAGAATTCTTGCTCATGCAAATTTTTACCCCCTTCTTCCTCGTCATTTTTCCATAACTGTGGGAATTTTTTTTCTATCTCTGCTGGCATCATACCCGCAAAAATTGCATTGCGACAATACTGTGTGGCAGTAGGTAGTATAGAATAAAAACTGTCTTCTTCAGTAACCCTGAAACTTTCGGCAAATATGGGCTCAATCGCTTTCCATTGGTCGTATCGTAAATTATCTATAAGAATAAAAAAAAGCGGAACTGCCGGCTCTAAATGTGGAAGTACTTTGAACTGTAATAATTGGTGGCTCATGATGGGCGCATCTGCTGCAGGAGACGCTACCCATTTCTCATAATTTTTAGAAATGAATTTTCCAAAAGCCGCATTGGCTTCTTTTTTTTGGTTGTAAAAAATCTCTCGCATTTCTGGGCTATCGCTTTTTTCCATTTCCAATTCCCAATACACTAATTTTTTGTACAAATCCATCCACTCTTGGTAATCAGGATTACCTGAAAGTGCCATAAATAATTCACTAAACTGTTGCTGATAGGAAACGGTTGTTTTTTCTGCAACCAATCTTTTGTTATCAATGATTTTTTTTAAACTAAGTAATACCTGATTCGGATTCACTGGTTTAATCAAATAATCAGCAATTTGACTTCCAATAGCTTCATCCATCAAATTCTCTGTCTCATTTTTAGTAATCAGCACAATGGGCAATCTTTGTTGCAATTGCTTCATTCGAGTTAGGGTTTCTAACCCGGTAATCCCGGGCATGCTCTCATCCATAAGCACTACATCAACTGAATGATGTTGAATATATTCAATCGCATCATATCCATTGGTTAATGTATGCACGGCATACCCCTTGGTTTCTAAAAAGATTTTTTGCGACTGAAGACTTTCAATTTCGTCGTCTACCCATAATATCTGTGCAATTGCCATATTGCTAAGCTATTTATAATTTTGTTTGTAGTACTAAATACTACCTTTATTAACAATTCAGCAACAGCATGGCCAATCCGAAAAGAAAAATTATCAACGACCCAGTATACGGTTTTATCACGATTAGTCACCCACTCATTTTTTCCATTATTGGCCATCCATTTTATCAGCGTTTGAGAAGAATTCAACAAATGGCCATGGCGCAATTGGTTTATCCAGGCGCTGTTCACACCAGATTACATCATTCATTAGGAGCATACCATCTAATGTGCAATGTGGTAAACGAGCTCAGGAGCAAAGAAATAGAAATCACCAAAGACGAAGAAATAGCAGTTAAAGCTGCCATTTTATTACATGATATTGGGCATGGGCCCTTTTCACACGCATTAGAGCATGAATTGGTGTTAGGAGTTCACCACGAAGACCTTTCACTTCAAATTATGCAACTCATGAATAACGAATTGAACGGGCAGTTAAGTTTAGCAATAGATATATTCACCAACCAATACCATAAACCATTTCTTCATCAATTAATAAGCGGTCAATTAGATGTAGACAGAATGGATTACTTAAGCAGAGACAGTTTTTTCTCTGGTGTAAGCGAAGGAGTAATAGGGTACGATCGAATTTTGAAGATGCTTACTGTACATCAAGGGCAACTCATGATTGAAGAAAAAGGCATTTACAGTGTAGAAAAATTTTTAGTTGCAAGAAGACAAATGTATTGGCAAGTTTATTTGCATAAAACCGTTTTGTCTGCAGAAAAAATGTTGGTGAAAATTATTCAAAGAGTAAGGAGTATTTACAATGACCATCGAAATAGTTTAGCAACTGGATCACAAGTAGACTTTTTCTTAGGGGAATTTAATGGGCCAATGAACGCAGAAACCATCAAGCGTTTTTGTTTAATGGATGATTTTGATGTAATCAGTGCTATCAAAAAGTGGAGTACCCACTCAGACAAAGTGCTGTCGTTGCTTTGCATGAGAATGCTTAACAGAAATATTTATAAAACCAGTATTCAAGCAACTCCTTTTGAAGGGTCTTTTGTAGAAGCAAAAAAACAACAGGTGATGCAGCAGTTTGGGGTAAATGAGGAAGAAGCCAATTTTCTTTGCTTTACTGGTATTGCAACCAATACTACTTATCAAAGCAAAGAAGAGAAAATCAATATCCTCTATAAAGATGGAACAGTAAAAGATATTACGGAAGTAGATAATTCTATGATACAGCAAAATCTTTCATCGCAGATAAAAAAATTCTACATTTGTCTGTTAACCTAACTCACTTTTATGCAGTTTAGCGCAGCCCAGATTGGATTAATGATCAACGGAACTATTGAAGGAGATGCAAATGCTATAGTTGTTTCTTTTGGTAAAATTGAAGAAGCAAAACCTTCTCAAATTTCTTTTTTAGCCAACCCTAAATACGAAGACTATTTATATTCTACACAAGCATCGGTGGTAATTGTGAACCAATCCTTACAATTAAAAGCGCCTGTAAATGCAACCTTAATAAGGGTTCCAGATGCTTACAGTGCTTTTGCAGTATTAATGACGAAGTACCAGGAAATGGCTGCCAATCAATTAACGGGTATTCAACAACCTAGTTATATAGCCGAATCTGTCAGTATGGGTTCATCTGTTTATATTGGAGCTTTTGCTTTTATTGGAGATCAAGTGAAAATTGGGAACAATAGTAAAATTTATCCTGGGGTCTATTTGGGCAACAACGTAACTGTGGGAGAAAACACCACCATTTATCCAGGAGTTACCATTTACAAAGACTGTGTAATTGGCAATAATGTGATTGTACATGCGGGTGTTGTAATAGGAAGTGATGGATTTGGATTTGCTCCACAGGCAGACGGTAGTTTTACCAAAGTACCTCAATTGGGTAATGTTGTAGTAGAGGATTTTGTTGAAATAGGAGCTAATACCACTATCGACCGTGCTACCATGGGTTCAACCATTATTAAAAAGGGAGCCAAAATTGACAATCTTGTACAAATAGCCCATAATGTTGAAATTGGTAGCAATACAGTCATAGCTGCACAATCTGGCATTAGCGGCAGTTCAAAAGTGGGCAAATATGTAATGATGGGTGGACAAACTGGTGTAGCAGGTCATTTAAGTATTGCAGATGGCACTAAAATTGGCGGCAGAAGTGGCATTACCAAAACCATTAAAGAGCCGAATAAATCAGTAAACGGTTATCCAGCTTTTGATTATACCAGTTCATTAAGGGTTCAAGCTGCAACCCGTAATTTACCAGAAACCGAGAAAAGGATTCAAGCTCTAGAAAAACTAGTAGCAGAACTACTTTCTGATAGGGTTAAATCGTAATATGTGGTTAAACCATTGGGATAACTTAATTTCGCAGTCTTAAAGCGCGGAACTATGGATATGAATTTTAATCCCGAGAAACAACATACTTTATCTCAACCCATTCAAATTAGTGGAACAGGCTTGCACACTGGTGTATTGGTAGATATGGTTTTAAAGCCTGCTAATCCCGGGTTTGGTATTCAATTTCAGCGTACCGATTTACCCAATAAACCCATTATTAAGGCCGATTGTGACTTAGTAACCGATACCAGTAGAGGAACAACCCTCCAAGTGGGTGAAGCAAAAGTGAGTACGGTAGAGCATATTTTAGCTGCCTTAGTAGGAATGGGGGTAGACAATGTATTGATTGAAGTGAATGGTCCTGAAATTCCTATCATGGATGGAAGTTCTGCTCCATTTATTTCTTTAATAGAAGATACAGGTGTTTTAGAACAAGAAGCTGCCAAAATTTGGTACAGCTTAGATGAAAATATTTATCATTACGATGAAGGCAAAAGAGTTGAAATGGTGGCTTTGCCTGCGATGGACTATCAAATAACCACATTGATTGATTTCAATAGCCCTGTTTTAGGAACCCAACATGCTGGTTTAAAAACCATCAAAGACTTCAAAACAGAAATTGCTCCTTGTAGAACATTTTGTTTTTTACACGAGCTAGAAATGTTATTAAACAACGAATTAATCAAGGGGGGAGACATTAACAATGCCATTGTGGTGGTAGACAAACCCATTACAGATGCAGAAATGACTCGCTTAGCTAAAATTTTCAAGAAAGAAGAAATAGCAGTTAAAAGTGAAGGCTATTTGAACAACTTAGAATTAAGGTTTCCGAATGAACCAGCCAGACACAAGCTCCTTGATGTGGTAGGCGACTTAGCATTGATTGGATACCCTATCAAAGCCAGAATTATTGCCAATAGACCAGGACATAGTTCAAATGTTGAGTTTGCTAAAAAAATAAAGCAATACATCAAAAAAAACAAACACGTGAAGGGTGTTCCTACTTATGATCCAACTGTACCACCCGTGTACACTTTGGAGCAAATAGAAAAAACATTACCACACAGACATCCATTTTTATTGGTTGATAAAATCATTGAATTAACCGACACTTATATTGTTGGTATCAAGAATGTAAGTTTTAATGAATGGTTTTTTCCCGGACATTTCCCCGGAAATCCAGTCATGCCGGGGGTATTGCAAATTGAAGCATTGGCACAAACAGGTGGTATTCTTTGTATCAATTCTATGCCAGAAGGAAAATACGACACCTATTTTTTAAAAATAGACAATTGTAAATTCAAACAAATGGTTAGGCCTGGAGATACCATGGTATTAAAATTAGAATTCTTAGGGCCTATTAGAAGAGGCATTTGTGAAATGAGAGGCACGGTTTATGTAGGAGGGAAAGTTGCCACAGAAGCCGATTTAGTTGCGCAAGTAGTAAGAAGAGCAGACAGCTAAAGCAATCAAAATCGTATCTTACAATTGAAACAAAAAATATGACGCATCCTTATACATATATTGATCCCAATGCACGCATTGCCCCCAATGTAAAAATTGATCCATTTACCGTTATTCACGGAGATGTTCAAGTGGGCGAAGGCACTTGGATTGGGAGCAATGTTACCATTATGGATGGCACCAGAATTGGAAAGAATTGTCGCATATTTCCTGGTGCGGTATTAGGTGCTATTCCACAAGATTTAAAATTTGTTGGTGAGAAAACAACGGTAGAAATTGGCGATCATACTACTATCAGAGAATTTGTAACCATCAACAGAGGAACAGAAGACCGAGGCAAAACGGTCATTGGCAATCATTGCTTAATCATGGCGTACAGCCATATTGCGCACGATTGTATTATTGGCAGCCATGTTATCATGAGCAATAGTGTACAAGTAGCAGGGCATGTAACGATTGGTGATTGGGCTGTTGTGGGGGGTGTAAGTGCGGTGCATCAATTTGTAAATATTGGCCAACATACATTTATTGCTGGAGGAAGCTTAGTAAGCAAAGATGTGCCACCTTATATAAAAGCAGTCCGCAATCCACTTAGTTATGGTGGAGTAAACAGCGTTGGACTCAAAAGAAGGGGATTTCCACTAGAACAAATCAACCATATTTTAGACGTATACAGAACCATTTATAACAAGGGGTTGAACACTTCTCAGGCATTGGAATATATTGAAGAAGAATTGCCTGCTACTGATGAAAGAGACGAAATTGTAACTTTCATTAGAGAGAGTGGTCGCGGTATTATCAAGCGTTTTACTAAGGGCGCCAACGATGATGAATAATTATTTCATTGAACTCATTAACTGTGGTAAAAAATTTAATCGGGAATGGATATTCCGCAGATTGAACTATGAATTTAATACAGGTCATGCATACGCCATTACCGGACACAACGGTTCAGGTAAAAGTACTTTGTTACAATGCATAGCAGGCAATATTAATTTTAATGAAGGAAATATGAAATTGACCGTAGATGCAGAAAAGCATTTTCAACATATATCCATTTGTACCCCTTATCTAGAATTAATTGAAGAAATGAGTGGTATTGAACTGTTGCAGTTTCATGCCAATTTTAAACCACTCAGCAAAAAGAAAACCATTCCTGAAATATTAGACCTGATTGGTCTTGGCAAAACAGCCAATAAGCAAATTAGTAAGTTCAGCAGTGGCATGAAGCAAAGAATTAAATTGGCCCAAGCTGTTTTTTCAGACACTCCAGTACTCTTACTAGATGAGCCTTGCACCAATTTAGACAAAGAGGGTTATGCACTCTATCAAATGCTCATTCAAAATTATTGCAACGACAAAATAGTCATCATTTGCAGCAATGAAGAAGCAGAAATTCATTTTTGCTCATCGAGGATTCATATCAACGACTACAAATAATTTATCTTCTACTTGCAATCAACAAATTGAGATCGGTATATTTTAGGTCAAATTTCTGGCTGATATAAATATCAGTTACAGAACCTTTAAACAAATACACCCCTTCTCTAACATTGAATTTATGCCATATCATTTCTTCTAAACCTCCTTCATCGCTAATTTCTAATAATAAAGGCATTAATACATTGCTAATTGCCTGAGAAGCAGTTCTAGCAAATCCACTGGGTATATTGGGTACGCAATAATGAATAACTCCGTGCTTTAAAAAAGTAGGCTCCTCATAACTGGTGAGTTCACTGGTTTCAAAACATCCACCTCTGTCAATGGCTACATCTATGATGATGCTATTTGGACGCATAGCAGCAACCATTTCTTCGGTTACTACCACTGGAGCCCTTCCATATTCATTGCTTAAAGCCCCTACTGCAACCTCACAGGTCTTTAACTGCTTGGCTAATATTCGTGGTTCTAATACACTGGTCCAAACACGTTGTCCCAAATTATTTTGCATTTGCTTTAATCGGTAAATATTATTATCGAAAACTTTTACCGAAGCACCCATTGCCAAAGCATTTCTGGTGGCACATTCGCCCACAATTCCTGCGCCAATAATAACCACTTTGGTAGGCGGAATTCCACTGATTCCACCTAATAAGACCCCTTTCCCTTCATTAAAACTGCTTAAGTATTGACCTGCAATTAACATGACCGCACTTCCTGCAATTTCACTCATACTTCTAACGATAGGATAAGTGCCACTATCATCTTTAAAATTTTCGAAGCTTAACGCAGTAATGCGCTTGACCATCATTTTTTCAATGATTTCTTTTTTTAAAGCAGAGTGATGTATGGGAGAGATAATAATTTGATTCATTTGCAACAAAGGAATATCATCCTCCACAGGTGGTGCACTTTTTACCAATATGGGGCATTGATACACTGCAGAACGATCATATACAATTTGTGCACCAGCTTCTGAATAATCCCTGTCTGAATAATGACTGCGCTCACCAGCGTTGTGCTCAATGGTAACCATATTTCCATTGGCTACTAAAACCCCTACTGCGTCGGGTGTAAGGGCTATTCGATTTTCTTGAAATGCAATTTCTTTGGGAATACCAATATGCAATTTTGCCCCTGGTGTTTTGATATCTAAAGTTTCCTCCATTGCCTCATATAGAAGCGAAGGACTAATACTTGGTTTGCTACTTGCCATGTTGAATGTTAAAGATTGAAGTTAACAAATTAAGCTTGTTCTTCAGGAATATACAAACGCCTGGTTTGGGCGTCTAATACTTCAAGGTATAAGTGAACTGTTTCTGGTCCTAATAAATTGGGTGCATTTTCTGGCCACTCTACAAAGCAATACGATCCGCTAGACAACAAATCTTCCACTCCCGCATCAATGGCTTCCGCTTCGGTTTTGAGTCGATACCAATCCATATGATACAACGTGCCCGCAATTGTACTTGAATATTCATTTACAATAGCAAAAGTTGGACTACTCAACGCATCCTTCGCCCCTAAATGCGCGCAAAGGGCACTAATAAAAGTGGTTTTACCTGCTCCCATTGGCGCATGAAAAGCCCAAACCTTATGCTTCTGGCATTTTTTAAAAAATACCGCCGCTACACGATCTATTTGGTCAATGGTAAAAATTGCATCCATGATACAAAGATAGTTGGCTAAAGGGGAATATTATTCCAAACTCGCAAATGGGAGAGCAAAGGCTTTTGTAAATTTGAGTATGGAAAAAGTAAATTGGAAAGTTACAGGCATGAGCTGCACCAACTGTGCATTATCCATCGACCAATTCTTGAAGGAAAAAGGAATGGAAGAAGTTAAAGTCAACTTCATTGGAGGAGATGTGAGTTTTAATTTACCTGAAGGTGCAAATAAAACAACTATACAAAAAGGCATTCACGATTTAGGCTACCAAGTAAAAGGTGGTGAACAACTAGGAAATCCCAATAAACAATTATTTCAAACGCATTTACAAAGATTTGCTTTTTGTGCAGTCTTTACCATTCCATTGATGTTGCACATGATACCTGGCTTGCATATTCACTGGTTGATGAATCCTTACGTGCAACTTGCATTAACCATTCCAGTATTTATCTTGGGCATGGACTTTTTTGGAAGGAGTGGATTAAAGAGCCTACTTAAAGGAGTTCCAAATATGAATGTATTGGTTGCCATGGGTGCATTGGCTGCATTTGTCTACAGTTTATATGGCACACTAACCAATCAAGCCGATCAATACTTATTTTATGAAACTGCGGCTACCATTATCACATTGGTGTTTCTCGGAAATTGGATGGAAGACAAATCGGTAGAACAAACACAGGTTGCGTTAAACAAGCTGGCTAAGTCTCAAAAGACCATGGCCAATATGATTGCTTATGACAATGAACAAACGGAACATATTTTTCCAGTAGAAAGTACTTCACTTAAAACCGGTGATTTATTATTGATTAGAAGCGGGGAAGCGGTTCCAATGGATTGTAAGATTTTATCTGGAGAAGTATCGGTTGACGAATCAATTATTACTGGTGAATCTATTCCGGTTGAGAAAAAAGTGAAAGATATATTGATTGGTGGATCAACCATCGTACATGGTACAGTAAAAACCTATGTTACTGCAGTGGGCGAAGATTCTGTTTTAGGAAATATTCTAAAAATGGTTAAAGACGCCCAAACGGAAAAACCACCTGTTCAATTATTAGCTGATAAAATTAGTGCGATTTTTGTTCCAGTTGTAGTGGGTATTTCTTTATTAACTTTTGTTCTAAATTATACAATTGGTTCACAAGATTTTACAGCAAGCTTAATGCGCAGTATTGCCGTACTAGTAATTTCTTGTCCATGCGCAATGGGGCTTGCAACACCTGCAGCAATCGCTGTTGGATTAGGAAGAGCTGCTCGCAATGGGGTATTATTTAAAAACACCAAAACCCTTGAATTATTTAAAGACATTCAACAAGTAGTGTTTGATAAAACAGGCACCCTTACGACCGGACAATTTGCAATTGCCGAATTGGAATTAACCGAAGCCGGTAAAATATTAGGTGAAGCCGAATGTAAGCGTATCGCCTATTCATTAGAAAAATATTCTACTCACCCTCTGGCAAAAGCCATTGCATTGGAATGGAAAACCAAGGACGAAATTCGTTTTAGTAAAACAACAGAGGAAAAGGGTTTAGGAATGACCGCTGTTGATAAAGAAGGAAATACCTATTCTGCCACTTCATATAAAATGGTCGCTCATTTAACTACAGATACCCAACACAATATTTACTTAGTTAAAAACAATGAATTATTGTGCTCAATCAATTTAAAAGATCAAATAAGGCCAGAAGCTGCGCTAATGGTACAGACCTTACAACAGAAAGGCATCAAAACCATTCTACTAAGTGGAGACATGCAAGTAAAATGTGATTATGTAGCCAATCAACTAGGTATTGATGAAGTATATGCCGAGCAAAGTCCTGAACAAAAATTAGCTAAAATTGAAGCTTTAACTGCTGTTAAGCCCACTGCAATGGTAGGCGACGGAATAAATGATGCTCCTGCATTGGCAAAAGCAACTGTTGGTGTTTCATTAAGCGATGCAGCGCATATTGCTGTTCAAAGTGCAGAAGTTGTTTTAATGAATCATGGAGTAAAAAATTTAACGCTGGCATTAGGACTTGGCAAACATACTTACCTAACCATTCAACAAAATTTGTTCTGGGCTCTTATTTACAATGTGGTTGCCATTCCAGTTGCTGCATTTGGATTCTTAAGCCCTACCATTGGCGCATTGGTAATGGGATTAAGTGATGTAGTATTGGCCATTAATTCCGTAAGATTGAACTTTAAAAAAGTCTATTAATTCATTTGTCTTCGCCCTTACAGATATTACAACAATATTGGAAGCATGCTGCTTTTAGACCCTTACAAGAAGAAATTATTCAATCTGTATTGCAGGGAAAAGATTGTATTGCTTTGTTGCCAACAGGAGGAGGAAAGTCGGTGTGCTACCAAATTCCTGGCATTATTTTACCAGGGGTGAGTTTGGTCATCAGCCCATTGATTGCATTAATGAAAGACCAGGTTGACGCATTAAACCAAAAGGGTATAGCTGCAGTGGCTATTCATAGTGGCATGCAAAAAGAGGAAGTAAAACAAGTTTTGTTAGATGCAACTGAATCGGTTTATCAATTTATTTATTGCTCCCCTGAAAGACTAGAAAGCCCGCTGTTTAATGAGTTTCTTTCACATATCCCTTTTAGCTTATTAATTATTGATGAAGCGCATTGTATTTCGCAATGGGGGTATGACTTTAGACCCTCCTATTGTAGAATTGCCGAAACTAAAAGAAAGCTTCTCGCAATTCCAACTATAGCGGTAACAGCCTCCGCGACACCGCTGGTTTTAACAGATATTCAATTACAATTGGGGCTGCATGAACCTCGCGTTTTTAAGCAATCATTTATAAGGCCAAATATTTCATACAGCTGTTTTGAATCGGAAAGCAAAATCAATAAAATATTAGAAATATTACAAAAAGTTCCTGGAAGTAGTATTGTGTATTGCAACAGTAGAAAGCAATGCAAAAAAATTGCTGAAGCCATATTATTACAAGGAATTAGCGCAGACTTTTATCACGCAGGGCTGAATCAATTACTGAGAGAACAAAAACAACAAAGTTGGATTCAAAATAAAACAAGGGTGATGGTTTGTACCAATGCTTTTGGTATGGG
>Ga0209812_10000252_pt1 | contig 50609 bp, 30 predicted proteins | sample JI71714BDNA_FD_187502 | JGI IMG/M metagenome (GOLD analysis project Ga0209812, IMG submission 187502) | Wastewater effluent complex algal communities from Wisconsin, to seasonally profile nutrient transformation and Carbon sequestration -... | ecosystem: Engineered > WWTP > Effluent > Algae...
CCAGACCGCGCCACCGTCTTCCTCGACCAGATCCAGACACAGCGGATGCGGCATGGCCGCGGTCTCCACTTCGATGACCTCGGGCGCGCTCCAGCGCAGCAGACCCGCCGCGCCACACACCAAGAGCGCGCCGTCGGTGGTGAACAGCATCCGATTGACCCACTCCCGGCGGTCGTCCCCGACCGCAGCGCCATTCGGCAGGGCATGCACCGCACCTGTCGCGGTGCGCAGCCGCAACCCACCCGCCCACAGCGCCCGCGACCCATCGTCGCTCACTTCGAACCGGCGCAGTTGCGTCGGATCCGGCGCAAAGTCGAAACCGGCCTCGACCTGCATGGCATCGTCGGAACCGACGGAAACGACCTTCAGTGCATCCAGATCCGGACCCCACAGCAACCACGTCCGACCCTGACGCAATTTCAGGTCCATCGCCCAGCCGGAGCGGCCCCTGAGCGCCGGATGCACATCGAGCACCCCCTGGTCGTGGTCCAGACGCAGCAGCGTGCGCCCGCCCGCGACCAGCAGATTTCCGACCGGATCGGTACCCAATTCCCGGAACGGACCTTCGGCACGCGGAATCCACGCCGCACCCGACCATTCCAGCAGGGCGCCACGCCGTGTCAGCACATGCAGCCGGCCCTGCGCGAAAGCCAGATCGGCCACCGTCGGATCCGGCCCCGACCACAACGGCAGCGACTCCAGCCGCGCCCCGTCGAAGCGCAGCACACCCCGACTGGTGCCCAGCCACACGTCACCCTCCGGGTCATGCGCCAGCGCCGTCACCGCCACGAAACGGCTCCAGCCCCGCAGCTCCACGGCGCCCTGCGGAATCAAGCGCTGCGGATCCAGATCCGCGGCCAGCGGGGTCGCAGCACCGTGTGTCGCACTGAGCAAGAGCAGCAGCAGACCCAGCACCGGGCCGAGCAAGCCGGTCGAGTCACGCCTGGCTGGCACACAATCCGGTAGCGAACCCCACACTTGGCAAATCCCCCGTGCACCCGACCCAACTGACGCCCGCCTCGTGGTCGCTCCGCAGCACGCTGCTGCTCGCGCCATGGATCCTCGGCGGATGCCAAGCCGATCCGGTGCCGACTCCGCAGGCCACTCCGCAATATTCGATCACGGCCGACGCATCAGCCGCGCTGGCATCAGCACCCGGCAGCGATTGGAGCGGCACCTGGAGCACCGACTTCGTCGGCCTCGACGCCCACTATCGCATCACCCATCTGGGCCAGGGTCACCATGTGCTGGAAAGCATTGCCGCCCACAACGCAGGCATCCAGAACAGCCCGGCCATGGCGCGATTCGAGGACCAACGACTGGTCGCTGCGGCGATCGACGGCCGTGAAGCCCTCGTTCTCGAAGATGCCGCCTCGAACAGCCTCTGTCGCCAGGGACTGATTCAGCGCCCCGAAGTGCCGGACGTGTCGCTGTGGCTGTGTCGCGATGATGGTGGTGGAGTTGCAGCAGAGTGACCGCCGCCGTCTCCAGCACCCTTGGTTGCGGAGTGCTGCTGCCGTTACGGGATAACTGACAACGGCCCATGCCGCAGCGCACGCTCTGGATAGCACTTCAGCTCCGCCACAGCGCTAAGGAGACTCGAAGCCGCTCTCAAACAACGACTCTGCTATCGAACGACCGCTCAACGACCAACTGACATTGCCTCCGCCGTCCAGCGCGTTATGCGTGCAGCTCAGCGTCCCGAAGACCGGATTACTCAAGGCAGCGGTGGCACTGAGTCGGACGCGCAGCACGATGCTGCCAGCCGGGTTAAGCGTCTGTGGGAAGCTCAGACCATCGACACGGGTGTAGCCTGCACCACTGAGCGTGCAGCCAATAATCGCAAAGGACGTTCCCCCGGCTGCCGCGCCATTGCCCAGCGTGACGGTCAACTCGCGGTGCTGACCATGTTGGACGCTACCGAAGTCCAATGTCGTTCCGGCTGCAGGGTTGCTAATCAGGCTGCCCAGCGGCTGGCAGGTCACATTGACGTTGGTCACGTTGGCGGTACCAATCGTGTTGGAGCCATTCGCTACAATGCAGACCTGGCCAGTCGGCTGGGTCAGTACCGTCACGTTGTAAGTTGCGCCCGTCGCCTGCGCAGTGGAAAAGGTGTAAGCGCCGTTGGCACTGCGACTCAAGTTTTCGCCCGTCGTTGCATTTCGCAAGACCACCGACAAACCCGAACCCAGACCGCTGATCGAGCCACCCACCGTGTAGGTGTTGGTCGTGCAAGTCACGTTGACGTTGCTGATATTCGCCGAACCCACCGTCCCGGAGCCATTGGCAACCGCGCACGTCTGGCCAGTCGGCTGGGTCAGTACCGTCACGTTGTAGCTGGCGCCGGTCACCTGCGCAGTGGCGAAGGTGTATGTGCCGTTGGCACTGCGACTCAGGCTCTCGCCGGTCGTTGCATTGCGCAAGACCACCGACAGACCCGAACCCAGACCGCTGATCGAGCCACCCACCCTGTAGGTGTTGGTCGTGCAAGTCACGTTGATGTTGCCGATATTGGCCGAGCCCACCGTACCGGTGCCATTGGCAACCATGCAGGTCTGGCCAGTCGGCTGGGTCAGTACCGTCACGTTGTAGCTGGCGCCGGTCACCTGCGCAGTGGCGAAGGAGTATGCGCCGTTGGCATTGCGACTCAGGCTCTCGCCGGTCGTTGCATTGCGCAAGACCACCGACAGACCCGAACCCAGACCGCTGATCGAGCCGCCCACCGTGTAGGTATTGGTCGTGCAAGTCACGTTGACAGTGCTGATATTCGCCGAGCCCACCGTTCCGGAGCCGTTGGCGACCGCACACGTCTGGCCAGTCGGCTGCGTCTGCACGGTGACGTTGTAGCTGGCGCCCGTCACCTGCGCAGTGGCGAAGGTATAGGTGCCGTTGGCATTGCGGCTCACGCTCTCGCCGGTCGTTGCATTGCGCAAGACCACCGACAAACCCGAACCCAGACCGCTGATCGAGCCACCCACCGTGTAGGTGTTGGTCGTGCAAGTCACGTTGATGTTGCCGATATTGGCCGAGCCCACCGTACCGGTGCCATTGGCAACCATGCAGGTCTGGCCAGTCGGCTGGGTCAATACTGTCACGTTGTAGTTCGCGCCCGTCACCTGCGCGTTTGTGAAATTCCAGGCGCCATTACTGCTCCTCGACAGGCTTTCACCAGTGACCGAGTTACGCAGAACAACACTCTGTCCACCTGCCAACCCCGTCAAGTTACCACCAACAACAAATGTCTGTGGTACGCCTGTTTGCACCCGCACGCTGTCGATACCTATCGCATTCGAGTTAGTACCCAGTTCCCCACCATCGGTGACGAAGTAGCGAAAGGCAACTCGTCCAGTACCACCAAGCGGCAATTGAACTTGAATACGACACCAGCTTCTCGGATAACCGTTAATCGATCCACCCATCGGAACGTTGATTCCGGACGCGCAAGCAACATTCTCCGTTGTCAACTGCGGATTGATCGTTGCCAACAACACATTGAAGCTACCTATGTCACTCGCCGAAGAACCAAGCCCATAACCGGCCCCCACGCTGTAGCGCACTTCCAGCCTGTCCGGATACACCTGTGCTATATCAGAGGTACGCGTCCAGAACTCCAATACCTGGCCGGTCTGATGGGTTACCGGGGGAGCAATCAACCAATTACTGAGCACACCTGTTTGACCCGTTGAATTGTATCCCACAGAAATATAGCCGCCATCCATTGGCGCCATCCCCCCGATTTGCTGTGCCGGTGCCGCGAACCAAGTCCAAGTGCCAACCGGGCTACTGTTGTTCTGTATTCTCCAGCCACGTGCATCGAGCGCGGTCAGCAAATTCGCATCCTCGAAGTTCTCGGGAAATGGCCCCGGGCTTGGCGAGCAATCGACTGGAACAGTGACATTTGCGCCGTTAATGGTGCCGCTGGCATTGGACGCAATGCAGGTCAATCCAGTGGGATTGACTCTAACGGAAACACCGTACTGCTGCCCGTTGATGAAGTTATTAGCTAGCAACCAAGACCCTGGCCCGTTGATTGATGAGTCGATACCATTCAACGACACCACCAAACCACCCGAAAATGCAGTTCCGGTCACATTAATGAGCACCGAAAAGTTATTCTGGACAGGTGCGCAAGTCACGTTGATGTTGGTCACATTGCCGCTGCCCACCGTGCCAACGCCATTGGCAACCGTGCACGACTGCCCCGCCGGCTGTGTCAGCACCGTCACATTGTAGTTGGAACCCGTCGCCTGAGAATTAGAGAAAGTAAAAGGACCATTGACATTGCGGCTGATGCTCTCGCCCGTCGTTGCATTCCGCAACACCACCGTCAGACCCGTTCCCAAGCCGGAAATCGATCCGCCTACTGTGTGGTTGGTGACGTTGGTCGTGCAGGTCACATTGACGTTCGTCACATTAGCTGCGCCCACCGTGCCGGAGCCATTGGCAACCGTGCAGGTCTGGCCGGTCGGCTGCGTCTGCACTGTGATGTTGTAGTTGGCACCTGTCGCCTGCGTAGTGGTGAACGTGTAAGTGCCGTTCGCATTGCGACTCAGACTCTCGCCCGTCGTTGCATTCCGCAAGACCACCGACAGACCCGAACCCAGACCGCTGATCGAGCCGCCGACAGTAAACTGATTCGAGCTTGCCGGACCATAGGAAAATGTATCAACTCCGACATAGTTTCCATTGGCCCCATCTGGTCCTGCATTGGTTACGTAGTACAACAGAGCGATTCGACCAGACCCGCTGCTTGGAATCCCGTTAGCGTTCGACAGGACAATTTCGCACCACGCTTGATGCGGATAGGGGCCAGAGCCAGGCGGACAAGTGGCGGATCCCGTCATCAAGGATGGATTGATGGTTGTCAGCAGCGTCGTGAAGTCACCAATTGAATCAGCGGTCGTTCCCACATTCACACTGGATCCTGCGGTACTGAGGCGCACCTGCAAACGATCCGCATATGCAGAATCGAGAGGCACACGCGTCCAGAACCGAATTTGCGCGCCACTCGAGAAAGTCAAGTGCGGAGTAATCAACCAATTGCTTATGGTGCCCACTCCGGAGACGCTCTGAAAGTTCGCCGCAATGAAGGAAGTCGCTGACCCACCCTGTGCCGGGAAAGCTGACGAACTACCAACAGTCCAGTTGGTAGTCCCCAACGGATTGCTCATGTTATTGCATACCCAGCCCGCAGGACAGCCATTGGGCAAAACCTCAAAGCCTTCACTCAAAGTTGTCAACGCGCCGGAACTGCAAGTGACAACAATATTTGTCACGTTACTGCTGCCCACCGTGCCCGAACCGTTCGCCACAGTACAGGTCTGACCCACAGGCTGGGTCTGCACCGTCACGCTGTAGCTCGCACCCGTTACCTGCTGCGTGGCAAAAGTCCAGGCGCCGTTGGTGTTGCGGCTCAGGGTCTCGCTCGTCGTCGCATTACGCAGCACCACGCTCTGGCCCGCAACCAGCCCGCTCAAATTGCCGCCAACCGCGTAAACTTGCGTCGGTGCGCAGTTCACCCCGACCGCGACGTTGGCTCCATTGATGACCCCGTTCGCGTTCGTCAGCACACACGTCATCCCGCTTGGTTGCTGGGCAATGGTCACGTTGTAGCTGCTTCCATTGGGCAATGACGGCTGCAACTGATAGGTCCCCAAGGCGCCAAAGCCATTGTATTGACCGTTCAGATGCAAGCCGACAGGACTAGTCAGCGGCGACCCCGCAATATTCGCATTCACAAAATAATTGACCGAATTCGTCGCACAAGTGACAGCAACATTCGTCACGTTACTGCTGCCCACCGTGCCCGAGCCATTCGCCACCGTGCAGGTCTGGCCAGTCGGCTGAGTCTGCACCGTCACGTTGTAACTCGCGCCCGTCGCCTGCTGCGTGGCAAAAGTCCAGGCGCCATTGGTGTTGCGGCTCAGACTCTCGCCCGTCGTCGCGTTGCGCAGCACGACGTTCTGACCGGCAGCAAGACCAGACAGATTTCCACCAACACTGAAAAATGTTGCTCCTCCACTTCCAACCGAAATGACCGGACCGACTTGTTGCTGCAATCGAAGATCCACATTTTCAGACAATACCCCATTTTGATCGACATCCAACCACAGCTCCAGCGCCAAGTTATACGTTCCTTGCGCAGCACCTACCGGGATCGAAAGAAGCGCAGTTGGACTGGAAGCCCCCGCTGGAAGCTCGAAAACTGGCTGAGCATTTGTACCAAAGATAGTAGCAACACCCACCAAGGAGGGTCGCCAAATCAAACCAGAGAACGTCAAATAATTCTTGTTATCGACCACAGCGGAAATTGAAATCGTCGACCCCGGGGTTACACTTGACGGCCCAGACATTGAAACCAGCTGCACTGAAGACGTAACAAATGCCGAGCGACTCCCTGACGGGTTTCCGTTGTTGTTGTAATAAAAATCAACGATTCGCGGCCATTTCTGCCCGAGTGTCAAATCCCTGTATGAGGCCCCGTACTGACTCAATCCTCTACGATGCCCAGCACAAAAAGGCTGCACGGGGTTCGGCGTGTCGGCAAGGCATGGCCAATCCGCACCATTGCCGATGAACCCATTACCACAAACCGGCGAATTGACAGGAGCGCTTCGAACGCCGCAACAAGGGAATACCCTATTTGCGCAATTGCTGGCGTTGTTCGAAGAAGCAAGGTTATTGTTCTGGGAAGAGTACTCCGCAAAAAATGGGCTACTACTCGAGGAAGTAGCCAACATTAACCCGAGAGTCCTGGGGCTCGTCTCAGTAAATCCAGTGCTTGCATTAAACGCTTGACAAATAGGACCTGCACAAATCGCGTAACCAGGGCATTGATTTGAAACACGAACTCGATAAGCCCCGTACGACCTATAGGCAATTGCATTCGCCCGAACTGCATGCGTACCAAAATGGGCCGGCATTTCGTCATCAACACCAAGATTTACATAACTTTCCAGCGTAAAGGTCTGCGAGAAAGGACATCCGCACGCGCTCTCGCAATACGCGGTGCAAGTTGCGTTTCCACAACCCACCGTTATAAATTGTGGCGGCTGCATCACTTTGATGGCTTGAGACGAAAATTCAGCAGCACGCGGCACTGGGATTGCGGCACCCAGACTAGTTGGGCTAGCGTTCGACTGCCTGGCTACACTTGGCCTCGCATCGACAACCCCATCACTTTCATGCATATTAAGAAAACGCTTCAGATCTCCCGCGACATGCAGCGTGTATCTAGACTGCGTTCCATTGCCAAACTTAACCACAACTTCCACTTCAGAGTCTTCCTCGCGCGTACACACCGCGTATCGGCCACCTCCATAGTAGCCAATCTCATCATCAGTGGACAGCTCGATCAGAAAATTGTCCGCCGCTCGGAAATCTCGATCTGCCACAAACCCGAAGAGCGTCGCACAGGCAGGCACCCAAGACCAGTCTGAATTTTTCGGATCCAAACGAAAAACAACTCCCTGCGTCACTTCGGAGAGCAGAATATCCGACGTCATCGGAAAGTATTCATCTGCGAAAACATCAAACCTCTGAGACTTATCTCCAGCATCGCGCCTCAACACTGCCTTTCCTTCGGCAATTTCCATACCGGAAATTTTTGCATTCCGCACCCGCAGACCAGTATTCGAATCTAGCACCCAGAGATCGACGTCTTTCGACTCTGCAGCGCAGCAATTTACTGTTGCCAGCAAAAACAGCAGTGCACTTAGAATCCAGCTGCGCACGCCACGTGAAGCTAATTCAGACTCTCTGTTCATCATTTTCTTCCTTACTGACTTGACCAAACCCGAAGATGAGCAATGTTGACGCTCTCGCGCAGCCATCCAAATCCACTATTAAATCAGAAATCTTGGATAGAACATCCGCCGACACTGTGATTATCAATTTGCAGGCGTAAGCAGTGGCATCAACCAAGGCGAATTCCATGGGCGATACTACTCCTGAGCAGCAATTTCTGGAGCATTTAAAAATATAACTGAAAATCATCTTTGGACGCACTCCCAGAGCCGGAATTGGAACACACAGGCGGAGCTTCCAAGCACAGGGTCGACTTCGGCATTTCCAAACTCATGCCTGATGTGCTCCTGCCTGTCCGTGCCGCAACCTGAAGCATCGTGTCTCGCTCTTGTTCGCAGAACCTCTCGCCGAGAGGCTCGCACAGCCTGGCGTTCTCAGCGGTTCTCAGCGCCATCGACACGCTTGGAACGCTGCCGCTTCAGCATCTCGATCTGCCTGGTGACGGTGTTTGCCCAGCCGAAGTCACCCTCGGCCTGGTAGTCGCGGTTCGCGCGCTTCAGTTCGTCGAGCGCGATCATCCGCCGTTGGGGATCCTGACCCTGCAGGTCATGGCGCCACCACGCCAGATGGGCCCGCGCGAAAGCGTAATGCGCGTGTTCGCTGCGGTTGTCGATGCCGGAAAGCAGTTTCTCCGCGGTGGCGAGATGCTGTTCGGCTTCATCGAAGCGTCCGACGCTGGCAAGCAGGACGGCGAGGTGGCACTCGGTGGCGCAGGAAGATGAGTGGACCTTGAGGGCATGGGCCAGGAACAGGGCCAGTTCCAGCTGCTGGATCTGCAGCTCGCCGGCCACCATCCGGTCGTTCAAGGTCGGCGCGGCCTCGAGGGTGGCCATGTTGTGGCAGATGCCCTGCAGCAGCAGGGTATCGCGACAGAGCAGCTGCAGGGTCAGGGCTTCCTGGTAGGCGCTACGTGCCTCATTGCGCAGGATGATCGCCTTGCCGCTGTCTTTCTCTGCGGCAAGCCGAACCAACATCACGCCCAACCCGTTCAAGAGTTGCGAGGCGGACGCCAGATCCCCGCGCTCTTTGGCGGTATCGATGGCACCGCGCAGTTGCGTGACCAGTTCGGGGAGGTGCTCGATGTCCGCCCGACGCGCCTGACAGGCCATCCCGATGGCCCGGAGGCGCAGACTGGCAGCGAGTCCGGCATGTTCTGCGGATTGGTCGATCAACGCCTGCAGCGCTTCGGCGGCACTCGCCAGCTCGCCGGCGCCCACGCGAATTTGGGTCCGCGCCCATTGGTGGCGAGCCAGCAGTTCCCAATCGCGGCGCCCGGCCGCTGCCTGCAGCGCCTCCTGCGCTGCCGCAAAGGGATCGACACCTGGCAACGACTCCTCGTAGTCGTTGGCCAGCAGCGCACGCAGTTGCAGCCGGGCCCAGTGCAGAAAGTCCGTGGCTGCGTCGGGCTCGCGCGACTTCCGGTACTCCAGATGGCAGCAGACGGCATCGCGGTCCGGACGGAAGCAGATCTGCGACGGGGGCAGGTTCAGGCGCCACGCCTTGGTCACCGCCGTGCTGTAGATGAGGTCGCGGGCGTGGTGACTCCCGAGCGCCTTTCCCACGTGCAGCGATCCGAAGCCGTTGCGCAGGGTGTGGAGCGATGCGCTCGAAAAGGGTCGGTAGCGGTGCAGCATCTCCGCCGAGACCAGCCGTTCCGGGTCAGCGCTGGTGCGCGTCACCGCCATCACGGCATAGGCGACGCACTGCTGCAACGATGCCGGGAATGGCAGGCGTTCGCCGTTTCGGGTCAGCGTCACGTGCAACTGCTCGGCCGTGACGTCGACACGAAGCTGATAGACGGCAGATTCCGACATCGACAATGCCTCCTGAACGATCGAGACCAGCAACTGGCCACACGATGCGTGGTCGATATGGACTTCGATCCATGACATGCACGCCATCCGACACCGTATCGTGATGTCTGTTGGAAGTGCCGGAGAGCTTTTCCATGCTGCTAGGCAAGCTGATCGACGAGCTGTCCGCTTCGACGGATCCCGCATCGCCCGCTGCAGAGATGGCATCCATCCAAGCGGCACTGGTCCTGATCCGATGTGCCGTGAACGCCGACGAGGCGGTGCTGGTGCTGCATCCTGATGGACCCACGAAGGTCACCAGCTTCGTGGGACATGCGAGTTCGAACCCGGCACCGCTGAGGGGCCAACAGATCCGGTCAGTCACGTCCTTGAGCTTCGTCCTCGAGTCGTTCAAGTCGGACAAGGTCAGCGTCTGCACGAAACAGGTACGCGACCCCTTCAGTCCGAGCGCCTGTGCGCTACGGATTCACCATCTGGTCTGGGCACCGGTTCTGGACCTGCAGCGCACCGGCGTCCCTACGCCTCGCTGCGGTGTGCTGATCGCGGATCGGCGACAGCCCCACGATGCATTCGACGCGGCCGCGCAACAGACAATCGGCAGCCTGTCTCTGGAGCTCGCGGCGTTGCTGAAGCTGCTGGCGGACCGGCGCATCCGCATGGAGCCCACCGATCAGCAAAAGGTCGAGGTCCTGCAACAAGGGCTGGTCAAGCACCAGGGGAAGAAACTGAAACAGACCGCTGATTCGCTGGGCATCAGCGAAAAAGTGGCGCGTCAACTGCTTGCAGAAGCGGGGCTGTCGACTTGGCAGCGCAATCTGCAGGCGCGCTGGACGCTCACCGAGAGCCGCTTTGTCGAGCAGCTGCAGCGCACTGGCGATCTGTGTGAAGTGGGCAAGTACTTCGGGAAGCGATATGAGCAGATCGAGGATCACCTTCGCTATCGGGCGAAGAAGCGAGGCTCGAAGACCAATCTACGAGAGTACGTCGAGGCACTGGGGTACAACTGGCAGACCGTGCGCGGTCCGGAGTTCGCCCGGACCCGCAGCCAGCCAATCAAGCGCCGAAAGCGCCGCTATGGCCTGTAGCTTTCAGGTTGCTGCAGTGTGGTCAGGCTCAACGACTGGCGCTCAACGCGACCGGCATATCGTGTTATTCGGTTCATCACGCTCACCGACACCTGAGCCTGGCGGATGAGCGACCCGCCTCGGCCGCCTACCCCTCCAGTTCCTCCCAGCGCGCATAGGCCGCGGCGAGTTCGGCTTCGGTGGCGGCCAGGGTCTGCTGGTGCGCCTGCTGGGCAGCGGCGCTTTGCTGGTAGTGGCTGGGGTCGGCCATCTGCTGCTGCAGCGTGGCGACGCGGGTTTCGAGCTGCTCGATGCGGGCGGGCAGTTGCTCCAGTTCGCGGGCGTCCTTCCAGCCGAGTTTCTTGCGCGCCGCGGTCGGTATGGCTGTTGCGGCCAGCGGCGCGGGGGCGGCGACGGATGCAGGTGCGGGGCTGACGACGGAGGCGCGAACCCGTGCGGCGGAGGCGGCAGAGACCGGGGCCGGACGCTGGCGCAGCCAGTCGCTGTAGCCGCCGACGTACTCGGCGACGCGGCCCTCGCCTTCCAGCACCAGCGTCGAGGTGACGACGCGGTCGAGGAAGTCGCGGTCGTGACTGACCAGCAGCAGCGTGCCGGGGTAATCCAGCAGCAGTTCTTCGAGCAGCTCCAGCGTCTCGATGTCGAGGTCGTTGGTCGGCTCGTCCAGCACCAGCAGGTTCGAGGGCCGGGCGAAGATCCGCGCCAGCAGCAGGCGGTGCCGCTCGCCGCCGGACAGCCGGGTGATCGGGCAGCGGGCGCGTTCGGGGGTGAACAGGAAGTCCTGCAGGTAGCTCAGCACATGGGTGCGGCGGCCGTTGATCTCGACCGAGTCGCTGCCCTCGGCGACGTTTTCCCACGCGGTGGCGGTCTCGTTGAGGGTGGCGCGGTACTGGTCGAAGTAGGCGATGTCGAGTTTGGTGCCGTGGATGACCTCGCCGGCGGTGGGTTCGAGTTCCTTGAGCAGCAGCTTCAGCAGCGTGGTTTTGCCGGCGCCGTTCGGGCCGATCAGGCCGATCCGGTCGCCGCGCTGGATCCGCAGATTCAGGCCGCGCACCAGCGGCTGGGCGCCGAAGTCGTGGTCCAGCGCACGCGCTTCGATGACGCGCTTGCCGCTCTGCTCGGCCTGGCTCGCCTCCATCTGCACGCGGCCTTCCAGCTTGCGGCGCTCGGCGTTCTCGCGACGCATCGCCTCCAGCCGACGCACGCGGCCCTCGTCACGGGTGCGCCGAGCCTTGATGCCCTGGCGGATCCAGACCTCTTCCTGCGCCAGCAGCTTGTCGAAGCGGGCATTGGCCTGCGCTTCGGCGTGCAGGCGCTCCTCGCGGCGACGCAGGTAATTGTCGTAGTCACCGGGCCAGCTGCTGAGCTGGCCGCGGTCGATCTCGACGATGCGGGTGGCCAGCGCGCGCAGGAAGCGGCGGTCATGGGTGATGAAGATCAGCGCCTGCGGCCGCCCCAGCAGTTCGCGCTCCAGCGTGGCGATCGCCTCGATGTCGAGGTGGTTGGTCGGCTCGTCGAGCAACAGCAAATCCGGCGCTGCCGCCATCGCGCCGGCCAGCAGGACGCGCCGCTTCATGCCGCCGGACAGCGCGGCAAAGTCGGCCTCCGGCGTCAGCCCCAGCCGCGCGAGCGCCTCGTCGATGCGCCGGCTGACGTCCCAACCGGCCGCGGCGTCGATGCGGCCATGCAATACGGTCAGCTGGTCGTGGTCGGCGTCGGGGTCGTGGCTGATCCGGTCATAGGCGGCCAGCCACTCGCCCAGGGCACCCAGGCCCAGCGTCGCGACCTCGGCCACGGTCCCGGACAGACCCTGCGGCACCTCCTGCTGCAGCAGCGTGACCCGCAGGCCGTCGATGCGGCGGACCTCGCCGTCGTCCGGCTTGAGCTCGCCGGCCAGCAGGCGCAGTAGCGTGGACTTGCCGGCGCCGTTGCGGCCGATCAGCGCGATGCGCTCGCCGGGCTCGATGGCCAGCTGGACGTGGTCGAGCAGCAGCGGTCCACCGACGCCGAAGCACAGTTTCTGCAGGGTCAGGATGGGCATGGTGAGCCTCCGGGAGCGCGGCCCGCGAGGGTACGACCGGGCGCTGGAATACAAGCACCGTTCCGGGAGATCGCCGCGGACCGCGACGCTGCGCTCGCGGCCGTAGGCTTCGACGCCTCGCGATGACGAAACATTCAGGTCATTGATTCAGAGAGATACGATCGGATCGGCGTTCGCCACGCACCCCATGATTCGTCATCGCGAACGTAGTGAAGCGATCTCCGGTTGCTACCCACTTCACGGTGGCCTGAGACTGCTTCCCGCTGCCTGCTTCGCTGCGCTCGCAGTCGCGGTCGCAGTGACGAGGTCTTGGGGACCGAGGCAAACATCATGGCCCGTGCGCGTTTCCAACATCGGAAATCCCGGCTCGCGGCTGCGAAGTTCCAGAGGTTGACGGGAGTCGCGACGCTCAGGCCAGCGCCAGCGCCTTCAGCTCGCGCAGCAGCTCGCGCGAGCGCAGGGGCTGGCTGCCGAGCAGCGGCCCGAGCAGTTCGCGCAGCAATCGACGCTGTTCGGCGAGGTGCGTGACCTCGTGGCGGCCCTCGGCCAGCGCCAGCAACGCCGCGCCGCCGAAGCTGCCGACGCCGCCCGCCACCGGCAGCAGCCCCTGCTCCGGCAGCAGCCGATACCAGCCGGACGGCTCGACATCCGCACCGGCCAAGTCCACCGACAGGTCCGGCGCCAGCCCCAGTTCCTCGACCAGCGCCCACTCGAAGCCGCGCAGCGCCGCGCCATCCGGTTCGGGCCCGCCGGCGGCCAACGCCGCCAGCGCACTGGCGTAGGCCATGAACAGCTTCGGATGCGGCGCCTCGCGCGGCAGCAGACGCTGCAGCAGCTCGCCCAGATACATGCCGGCGATCGCCGCAGCGCCGGTCAGCGCGTGCGCCGCACCGCGCGCCTCCGAACGCTGCAGCTGGCCGAGTTCACCGCGCATCCGGTATTGCACTTCCACCGGCACGAAGGGCTCCAGATCGAAGCGCATCCGGCCGCGTTTGTCCGGCCGCGCCGAACGCGCGATCAGGCCGATCCGGCCGGCTTCGGCCGTGAACAGATCGACCAGCAGGCTGGTCTCGCGATAGCTCCGCCGGTGCAGGACGAAGCCGAGGGCGGTGGCGTCGGTCATCGGCCGAGTATGGCGCGACCGGCCCGATCCCAACTGTGGCTGATCCGCGCTCGGCACCGTCGTTGACGGCGCCCGCGGCGCCTGCCTACTCTCTCGCTTCTTCGGGCGGTTAGCTCAGCGGTAGAGCACTGCTTTCACACGGCAGGGGTCACAGGTTCAAGCCCTGTACCGCCCACCAAGTTCTCGAAGCCGACGCCACCCTCGCGGTGGCGTCGTCGTTTCCGGGCTTCAGTCACCGGCGACCAGCGACTTCAGCATCACCCAGTCGGTTTCGGTGACCGCGCCGTACTGGAACGGAGCGGTGCCGACGATCCGGAAACCCCGCCGTTCGTAGAAGCGCACGGCCCGGGTCGCCGGCGGATAGACCAGCAGCCAGAGATCGGCGTGACCGCGCGTCCGCGCCTCGGACTCGACGGCGTCGAGCAGCTGCCGCGCGGCGCCGCTGCCCTGCCACTCGGGCAACAGGTAGATGCGGCCCAGCTCGGCAGCGGTCGCCGGGACGCCGTCCGGCCGCGGGCTCGCCAGCCGCAGCTGGGCGTAACCGATCCAGTCGCTCAGATCGGTCAGCACCCAGGTGACGATGCCCGGATCGGCCAGTTCGGCGGCTTGCCGCGCGGGCGTGTAGCTCGCGTCCAGAAACCGCGCCAGATTCTCCGGCGTGGTGGTCTGGTGGTAAGCCGCCTGGAAAGCAGCCCGCATCAGTGCCGACAGCCGCTGGGCGTCATCGGCGGGACCGAGCTGGCGCAGGGCCAGCCAGTCCGCATCGGCGGCGCTGCGTGGCGCCGGACCGACTTCGGCCGCCGCCATCAGAGCCCGCTCTTCAGACTCGCCTCGACGTAATCGTCGAGGTCACCGTCCAGCACGGTCTGCGTGTCCCGCCGCTCGACGCCGGTGCGCAAGTCCTTGATCCGCGCATCGTCGAGGACATAGCTGCGGATCTGGTGGCCCCAGCCGATGTCGCTCTTGCTGTCTTCGAGCTTCTGCTTCTCGGCGCTACGCCGCTGCATTTCCTGCTCGTAGAGCTTGGCGCGCAGCATGTTCATCGCCCGATCGCGGTTGGCATGCTGCGAGCGCTCGGTCTGGCAGGCCACCACGATGCCGGAGGGCACGTGGGTGATGCGCACCGCCGATTCGGTCTTGTTGACGTGCTGACCGCCGGCGCCCGAGGAGCGGTACACGTCGGTCTTCAGGTCGGCGGGGTTGATGTCGACCTCGAAGCTGTCGTCGATTTCCGGCGCCACGAACACCGAGGCGAACGAGGTGTGTCGGCGCTTGTTCGAGTCGAAGGGCGAAATCCGCACCAGTCGATGCACGCCGGTCTCGGTGCGCAACCAGCCGAAGGCGTAGTCGCCCTCGACGCGGACGCTGGCGCTCTTGATGCCGGCCACGTCGCCGCCGCTGACTTCGAGCAGCTCGGTCTTGAAGCCCTTGCGCTCGCACCAGCGCAGATACATGCGCAGCAGGATTTCGGCCCAGTCCTGCGCCTCGGTGCCACCGGCGCCGGCCTGGATTTCGACGAAGGCCGCCAGCGGATCAGTTTCCTTGGCGAACATCCGGGCGAATTCGAGCTGTTCGATCTGCGCCTGTAGCCGCCCGACTTCGGCAGCCACTTCCGCCACCGTCGCAGCGTCCGCCTCGGCGACGGCCATTTCCAGCAGTTCGCCGGAATCCTTCAGGCCGGTCAGCACGGCGCGCATGCCGCTGACGGTCTTGTCCAGCCGCGAGCGTTCGCGACCCAGATCCTGCGCGCGCTTCGGGTCTGCCCAGACGGCAGAATCCTCGAGTTCGCGGCTTACTTCTTCCAGTCGATCACATTTGGTGTCGTAGTCAAAGATAGTCCTTCAGCGCGGACGCGCGCGCTTGCAGATCCTTGACGAGGGTTTCGAGTGCGTTGGTTTCGAGCATGGCCGTCTCCGGTGAGATCGCGAAAAGCCGGCGAGTGTAGGTCAGCCCCCGAGGTGACACTGCGCCGGGCCTTGAACGGGCTCGGACGCGCGGAGCGGTGCGCATTGCAGCACCGTCTGGTAGCAGCGAGGATTCAGCGATGAGTGACTGGTACTACGTCGATGCAAGCGGGACCCGCCGCGGCCCCCACGAGGCAGCAGCGCTCGTGGCGCTGGCCGGGAGCGGCGAGATTCACACCGCGACGCGGGTCTGGCGCGGCGGCATGGCGCGCTGGCAGCCGCTGAGTGAGTGTGCCGCCGAGCTGGGACTGGACCCGGCGCGACTCGTCCCACCGCCCGCAGCTCCTGCGGAGCCGGTCACGACACCGCCGTCGCAAGCGCCTGCCCTCGAACTGACCACACTGGGTCCAGCCGAGCAGGACGCCATCGAGGCCAAGCGGCCCGACGCGACGCTGCCGGCGGATCCATCGGCCAACGCCGTCCCTCCCCCCATCATCGCGCCGGTCTGGCATCACGCCGGGCTGGCCAAGCGCTTCGCCGCCTTCATGATCGACGAACTGATCCTCACTGTCGCGCTGATGCCGGTGATGCTGATCGTGGCACTGGTCACCGGCGCTTCCGCCGGCAGCCCGGAGGCTGCGGCCATGAATCTGCTGCGGCTGGTCGCCACCTGGCTGTACTTCTCCTGGTGCGAGAGCTCCTCGCTGCGCGGCACGATCGGCAAGCGCGCGCTGGGCCTCTATGTCACCCGTCCGCACGGCGCCGGTCTGTCCTTCGGTCGGGCCAGTGCCCGCTTCATCGCCAAGATACTGGGCGCGATGGCCTTCATGATCGGCATCTTCATGATTGCGGTGCATCCGCAGCGGCAGGGCCTGCACGATCAGGTGACCGACACCTATGTGGTCGCCGACAACGCCGAGAAGCTGACGCTGAAGCCCTTCGAGTGGATCCTGATCGCGCTGGGCGTATTCGTCGTGCTGGCGGCCATGTCGGCCCTGCAGCCCGGCTGATCCCGGCGGCGGGATGCAAGGACCGGCTCAGGCGTGCATGATCGGCGTGAACGCCGCGACAGAGGATCCGACGACGCCATGTGGTACTACGCAGATCTTTCGCGACAGCGGCAAGGGCCGGTGTCGGCCGAACAGCTCGCCAGCTTGTATGCCCAGGGGCTGATCACCGCCGAGTCGCTGGTCTGGCGACAGGGGTTGCCGAACTGGCAGCCGCTGATGTCGGTCGCCGCCGAAGTCGGCATCGCCAGCGCGCCGGTCGCCGCCCCGCCGCCACCGCCCTCGGCGAACCCGTACGGTTACGCGAGCGCCCCGCCGGCGCCGGCACCCTACGGTCACAACCCCTATGCCGCTCCGCAGGCCGATCTGGGCAGCGGCTATACAGATGGCGACCTGAGCCAGGCGGTACCGGCCGGCTTCTGGAAGCGGTTCTCGGCGCTGGTGATCGACTATCTGGTGCTCATGCTGATCACCTTTCCGGTCTTCCTGGTCATCGGTGCGGCCATGGGCATGTCGGGCACCCAGCCCGGCACCGGCTTCGAGCTCTTCACCAACGTCTTCAGCCTGGTGCTGGGCTGGGCGTATTACTGCCTGCAGGAATCCTCCGGGGCCATGGCGACGCTCGGCAAGCGGGCGCGCGGCCTGAAGGTGGTTCGCAGCGACGGCACCCGGATGACGCTGGCTCGCGCCACCGGTCGCTATTTCGCCAAGATCCCGTCGGCGCTGATCCTCGGCATCGGCTTCCTGATGGCCGCCTTCACCGAGCGCAAGCAGGGCCTGCACGACATGCTGGCCGACACGCTGGTGATCTCCGACAACCCGGAGAAGGCGAAGCTCGACGTGATCGACTTCCTGCTGATCGCTGTCGGACTGCTGGGACCGATCCTGATCATTGCCGCGATCGGCATCGCTGCCTTTGCCGCAATGGGCGGCATGCGCTGACGTGAATCCAGCGCGCGACATGGGCAGCAGCTGGCTCGGCAACCATTTCCTGATCGCGATGCCGGCGATGGTCGATCCGACCTTTGCCGGCACGGTGACCTATCTGGTCGCCCACGATCCGGAGCATGCCTTCGGGCTGGTCATCAACCGGCCCAGCGGGATGCTGCTGAACGAGGTGCTGGAGCAGATGGACGTGCAGACCGCCCTGCCCGAGGTCGCGGCGCAGCCGGTCTGGAACGGCGGGCCGGTGCATCCCGAACGCGGACTGGTGCTGCACGAGACCACCGCGCGCTGGGATTCCTCGATGGAGGTCACGCCCGAGCTGATGCTGACCACCTCGCGCGACGTGCTGGTGGCGATGGCCGAAGGTCGCGGCCCGCGGCGGGCGCTGGTGGCGCTCGGTCACGCCGGCTGGGGCCCGGGTCAGCTGGAGCAGGAGCTGCTGGCCAATGCCTGGCTGACCGTGCCGGCCTCGCCGGAGCTGCTGTTCCACGTGCCCGCCGAGGAGCGCTGGCAACGCGCGATCGGCAAGCTCGGCATCGATCCGCTGCGATTGACCGGCTACGCCGGTCACGCCTGAGCCGCCGATGGATGCCGCCCGTACCGTACTGGCTTTCGACGTGGGAACCCGTGACATCGGGGTCGCCGTCGGCAGCGCGCTCTCCGGGGCGCGGCCGCTGAAGACCTTCCCGGCCGCCACTCCGGACGCAACCTGGCAGCAGCTGCTGACCGAATGGAAGCCGGCGCTCTGCGTGGTCGGCATGCCGCTGACCGAGGACGGGACCGAACAGCCGATGGTCGGCACCGCCCGCGCCTTCGCGAGGCGACTCCGCAAACTCGGCAGCGACGTCGCCTTTGCCGATGAGCGTCTGAGCACCCGGGAGGCGCGGGATCGCTTCCGCGAGGGCCGTCGGGATGGCAGTCAGCGGCGCAACGGCATCGACCGGCTGGATGCGATGGCAGCTGCCGTGATTCTGGAAACCTGGCTGGAACGGAGCGGTCATGCTCCCGGCTGACGCGCAGGACTGGTACTTGCCACCGGCACTGATCGAGCAGCTGGAAGGGCTCTGTCACGATGTCCTGCTGGCCGGCGGCGATTACGCGGCGCTGGTCGGCGCGCTGCAGCGCCACCGGGACGGACTTCTGGAGGCGGACCTGCTGCTGTGTCGGCGCCGCGGCACCCGACCCGGCCAGGATCCGGAGCTGCGCTTCCGCTGGCTGGGCAGCGTCGCCCGCTGGATCTGGCTGCAATTGCGCCGACCACCGGACTGGATCCGGACGAGCGCGCCCGCACCGGCCGCGCAGGAGCGCTGCTGGTGCGGCTCGGGCCGGCCCTTCCAGGCCTGCTGCGCCACCCTGCCCGACCCGGCCAGCCGCTGCGAGCCGATCGGCCTGAGCCTGCTGCTGCGTCGGGTGCCGACCCGCCACTGGCGCGGTCTGCTGGATCTGTCCCTGCCGGCCGCGCAGCTCGCCGCCGAGCTGAAGCCGCTGGCCGAGCCGGCCCTGCTGCCGGACGGACAACTGTCGCCTGGCCAGAGCGCCGAACTGACCGAGCTGCTGCTGGACTGGCTGCAGCAGCGGCCGACCCTCGGCGCCGAGCAGCTGCCGCTGATCAGCCTGGCGCTCGAACTGGAGGGGGGTCGGCCGCAGGGCGCGGACGCCTCCGCACTGCTGGATCGGCTGCGCGCCAGCGAGGACACCGCCCTGAAACTGGCCGGCTGGCTGCACGCCGCCGGCCGCGCGGCCGACGCCGGCCACTGCCCGCAGGCCTGGGAGTGCTTCCAGCAGGCGCAGCGGCTCGCGCCGAACCATCCGGATGTGATCGGCGCCGAAATCGTGCTGCTGCTGGGCGAGGACCGACTGGAAGAGGCGCAGAACCGGGCGCAGCTGGGTCTGAAGCTGCTGGAGCGCCGCGGCGATGCCGGCAGCGCGATGGCCGACTTTCTCACCGACGTCCGTCGTCACGGCCGGTCGGCGCTGCTGCACTGGTGCGCCCCGGATCGCTACGACTGTCTGGTGCAGCTGGAAACCCAGCTCGCCGAATTGCCGCCGCCGACTCCGTCGATATCATGGGGGCCCGGGCCGGAATGGCGGACCGACGCTGCCGCCAGTGCGGATGCCGCGGCCTGGATCGGCCTGCTCGGCCCGCTGCGCGCCGCGCCGACCGCGCTGCGGGTCCGGCTTGATCCGCGCCGGGCGCCGAACGGCCTCAGCCGCGGCGAAGACGACCACTGGTTCCTGCTCGGCTGCCTGCCGGAGCTGCTCGACGACCTCGGCGTGCTCGACGTGCTGCTTGGGCTGCTGCTGAATCACCTCGACGTGCCCGGCGTGCTCGAAGGTCCGCTGCGGCTGCTGCTGGACCGCGCCGAGCGCATCGTCGAGGCAGCCCTGTCGAGCATGCCGCCGCAGCCGCTGCCGCTGGATCGCCCGGGCAACCTGCCGTTGCTGCGGGTGCTGGCGATCGCCGCCCTGCTCGACAGCGAGGGCGACGGCCGCGCGCTCACCCGCGCGCGGGCCTGGATGCCGGTCGACGATCCCTTCGGCCTCGCTCGCCTGAGCGCGACCGGCGCCTGATCAGACGGTTTCGGCGGCCTGCGCCAGCAGCTCGCGCGCATTCGCGCGGGTCGCCGCGGTCAGCGTGATGCCGCCCAGCATCCGCGCCAATTCCTCGACGCGGGCTTCGGCGGTGAGCCGTTCGACCACGCTGCGGGTCTGACCGGCCTCGGCGGATTTTCTGACGTGGTAGTGCGTCTGCCCGCAGGCGGCCACCTGCGGCAGATGGGTCACACACAGCACCTGCCGCGCCCGCGCCAGTTCCTGCAGCCGCTGACCGACCACGCCGGCTGTCGCGCCGCCGATACCGGTGTCGACCTCATCGAAGACCAGCACCGGCGTGTCCGCCAGATCCAGCGTCGCCACCTTGATCGCCAGACTGATCCGCGCGATCTCGCCGCCGCTCGCCACCTTGCGCAGCGGCCGCAGCGACTGCCCCGGATTGGCGCTGACCATCAGCTCGACCTGCTCCAGACCGCCCTCCAGCGGCGCGGCCTCGGCCTCCGGCTGCAGGGCGAACTTCAGCTGCCCGCCCTTCATCGCCAGCGCCTCCATCAGCCCGGTCACCCGCTCCGACAGGGCCGCCGCCGCCCGAGCCCGGGCCGCACTCAGCGCGGTGGCCGCGTCGCGATAGGCGGCTTCGGCGGCCGCCGCTTCCCGGCCCGCTTCCTCCAGCGCGCTGTCCAGGCCCTCCAGCGTGGAAAGCTCCGCCGCCAGCGTCGCCAGCCGATGCGGCAGCTCGGCCACCGGCACCCGGTGCCGCCGCGCCAGCTCATGCAGCTGGCCCAGCTCGGCCTCGACCCGCGCCAGCGCGTCGGGGTCCAGATCCAGAGTCTCGGCCAGCCCCTCGAATTCGTCGGCGATGTCGTTCAACTCGTAACGCGAGGCCTCGATCCGCTCGACCAGCGGCAACAGCCGCGGCTCCCACGCCGACAGCCGCGTCAGATCCGGCAGCAGCGCCAGCAGCCGCTTGACGATGCCGGGCCGACCGGCCTCGCCGCCCAGTTCACCAACCACCTGCCGGTAGCTGCCGAGCAGCGCGTCGGCATTGGCGAGACGCCGCTGCTCGACATCCAGCTGCTCCAGCCGATCGGCCGAGGGGTTGGCCTCCTTCAGCGTGCGGACCTCATCACGCAGCCACGCCAGCCGGTCCTCGCCCCCGCCGGCCGCACCACGCAGCCCGGCGATCTTCGACTGCGCCGTCCGCCAGCGCTTTGCCGCCGCCTGCACGGCCGCCAGTTCGGCCTCGTGGCCACCGTAGCGGTCCAGCAGCACCCGCTGATGGGTGCGATCGGTCAGCCGCTGGTGCTCGTGCTGACCGTGGACCTCGACCAGCAGCGCCGAGAGCGCACGCGCCTGCTGCAGGCTGACCGCGCGCCCGTTGATCCAGACCTTCGAGCCGCCATCGGCACGCACCACCCGGCGGATGCTGAGTTCCTGGTCCTCATCGAGCGACTCCTCGGCCAGCCACGCCAGCGCTTCCGGCGCGGCGGCCACATCGAACTCGGCCTCGACCTCCGCCCGATCCGCCCCGGTGCGGACCACGCCCGCATCGGCCCGGGCGCCCGCCACCAGCATCAACGCATCGAACAGGATCGACTTGCCCGCACCAGTCTCGCCGGTGATCACGCAGAGGCCCGGCGCGAAATCGAGCGTCAGCGCATCGATGATCGCCAGGTCACGCACCTTCAGGGACTTCAGCATCGGCCGATGGAGAACAAAGCGGGGCCCAAAACTATGGCACAGCCGCACACCGGCGCTGGCTGACTTGAAAAGCGCCGCGTTGACCCGCATTGGAGGAGGTCACTCGATTCCGGAGCCCGTGCGCATGAGCCAGACCGCATCCACCGAGACGCCGCCCAACCCGGCCGACTGGCCGACCGACACCGTCCCGCCCGAGGAACCCACCCTGGCGGCCGAGTTCGAGCAGTTGCAGCAGCGGCTGCACGCGCTGGAAGAAACCCTGCTGCGCGAACGCGCCGAGGCGGAGAACCAGCGCAAGCGCGCCCAGCGCGAGTACGAGCAGGCCCGCAAGTTCGGCGTCGAACGACTGCTCGGCGAGCTCTGCGCGGTCATCGACAACCTGCAGCGCGGCGTCGATGCGGCTCGTCAGCAGGCCAGCGTCGAACGGCTGCAGGAGGGCGTCGAAATGACCCTGAAGCAGATGCTGAAGGTCGCCGAGGGCCATGGCCTGAGCGTGATCGACCCGGCCGGTCAGCCCTATGTGGCCGATCAGCACGAGGTGCTGTCGATGCAGCCCGGCACCGGTCAGCCGGCCGGCACTGTCGTGGCGGTCTTCGAGCGCGGTTACCGCCTGCACGAGCGGGTGCTGCGTACCGCCAAGGTCGTCGTCGCCCAGGGCTGATGCCGGCCCAACGGCACCCGAACGCGACGCTTGCTTTTCGCCCGCCCTTCCCCATTTCGCAGACATCCGGCCGCACGGCCACGCCCCACCTTCCGAACTTAGGAGTCCCTCATGGGCAGAATCATCGGTATTGACCTCGGCACCACGAACTCCTGCGTCGCCATCATGGAAGGCGGCCAGGCCAAGGTGCTGGAAAACAGCGAAGGCGCGCGCACCACGCCGTCGATCGTCGCCTTCACCAAGGACGAGGTGCTGGTCGGCAAGCCGGCCAAGAACCAGGCCGTGATGAATCCGAAGAACACGCTGCACGCCGTCAAGCGGCTGATCGGCCGCAAGTTCGAGGAGAACGTGGTCCAGAAGGACATCGGCCTGGTGCCCTACGAGATCGTCAAGGCCGACAACGGTGACGCCTGGGTGCGGGTCGACGGCCGGAAGATGCCGCCGCCGGAAATCTCCGCCAAGGTCCTGATGAAGATGAAGAAGACCGCCGAGGACTATCTCGGCGAGCCGGTCACCGAAGCCGTGATCACCGTGCCGGCCTACTTCAACGACAGCCAGCGCCAGGCCACCAAGGACGCCGGCCGCATCGCCGGTCTGGACGTCAAGCGCATCATCAACGAGCCGACCGCGGCCGCGCTGGCCTACGGCATCGACAAGAAGGGCGGCGGCGATCGCAAGATCGTGGTCTATGACCTCGGCGGCGGCACCTTCGACGTCTCGATCATCGAGATCGCCGAAGTCGACGGCGAGAAGCAGTTCGAAGTGCTGGCCACCAACGGCGACACCTTCCTCGGTGGCGAGGACTTCGACAAGCGGATCATCGACTGGCTGGTCGACGAGTTCAAAAAGTCCGACGGCATCGACCTGACCGACAACGCGGTCGCGCTGCAGCGCCTGAGGGACGCGGCCGAAACCGCGAAGATCGAGCTGTCCTCGAAGATGCAGACGGACATCATGCTGCCGTACATCGCGATGGACGCCAGCGGCCCGAAGAACCTCAACCTGCGGCTGACCCGCGCGACGCTCGAGAACCTGGTCGGCGACCTGATCAAGCAGACCATCGAGCCCTGCCGGATCGCCATGAAGGACGCCGGCGTCAAGTCCTCCGACCTCGCCGAGGTGATCCTGGTCGGCGGCATGACCCGCATGCCGAAGGTGCAGGACGCGGTCAAGGAGTTCTTCGGCAAGGAACCGCGCAAGGACGTCAATCCAGATGAAGCCGTCGCCATCGGCGCGGCGATTCAGGGCGGCGTGCTGACCGGCGCGGTCAAGGACGTGCTGCTGCTGGACGTCACCCCGCTGTCGCTGGGCATCGAGACGCTGGGCGGCGTGTTCACCAAGCTGATCGAGAAGAACACCACGATCCCGACCAAGCAGACCCAGACCTTCTCGACCGCCGAGGACAACCAGTCGGCCGTGACCGTGCACGTGCTGCAGGGCGAGCGCGAACAGGCCCGTTTCAACAAGTCGCTGGCCAAGTTCGACCTGTCCGGCATCGAAGCGGCGCCGCGCGGCATGCCGCAGGTCGAAGTCACCTTCGACATCGACGCCAACGGCATCCTGCACGTCTCCGCACGCGACAAGAAGACCGGCAAGGAACAGAAGATCGAGGTCAAGGCCGGCTCGGGCCTGTCGGAAGAAGAAATCCAGCGGATGGTCAAGGACGCCGAGGCCAATCGCGAGGAAGACAAGAAGTTCCACGAGCTGATCGGCGCCCGCAACGCCGCCGACGGCCTGCTGCACAGCGTCAACCAGGCGCTGAAGGAGTCGGGTTCGAAGGTCGACGGCGCCGCCATCGCCAAGATCGAGCAGGCCAAGAGCGAGCTGGAGCAGGCACTGAAAGGCGACAGCAAGACCGCCATCGACGCCAAGGCCAACACCCTGATGGAAGCCGCGCAGAGCCTGCTCGCCCAGCACAACGCCGGTCAGAGCGGCTACGGCCCGGATAACGGCCCGGCCGCCGGCGGCAGCAAGAACGATGACGTGGTCGACGCCGAGTTCACCGAAGTCGACGACAAGAAATAAGCCGGCGCCCCAGGCACTGGATCACGAAGCCCCGGTCGAAAGACCGGGGCTTTTTGTTGGTCCGGTTTCAATTCCGCAGCATGGGCGGAATGACCACGCCGAATATCAGGCAACGCGCAAGCCTGCGACCAGCAAGAACCACAGGATCAGAACGGCGATAAAATTGATGGTGAAGACCACTCCACGTAATCGTACATTGGTCGTGAAGATCTGAACTGCACTGTGCGCGACGCGGCCACCGACGAATACCCACGCCGTCGCAAGTTCAAGCAAGCCGATCTCCGGGCGCATCAGCATCAGCACACAGGCCACGTGGAAGAACAGCGGCCACTCGAACTGATTCGACAGATTCGCGCTCAGCCGACGCTCCATCGCGGCCATCGGATTGCTGCCATCCGCAAGGCGACCCAGACCCCAGACCGCAGGCGCACGAGCGACCGTGAGCAACACATAGAGCAACGCCGACCACCCGACATGCGCGGCCATTGGAAGGATCAATCCAGTCGATGCGAACACCCTGCTCTCCCGCCTTTTTGGCACTGCGCCCCGACCTCAACCCTCCGCACTGCCGGCATCAGACTCGCAGACCTCACCAACGTATCGGGCCACGGCCTCGAATTCGAACGATTCATTCGCCGCAACGCCCTCATTCTCGAACTCGACCGTAGCCCGGCAGCTGATCCGATAACCCTCGCCATCGCGAATCAGACCAAGCTCGGCGAGCTCAACCCAATGATGCGCCGCGCCCAGATAGATCGACGCCTCGACATCCGGCGTCACCCCCGTCGCAATCCGCACGCCATCCAGATCAGCCGGGTCCGGCAACCCCAGATTGATCCATTCAACCACCAACTCGGTCGACTCCGGCTGCGAAACATACGAAATCCCGGAATCGAACGGCGCAAACGGCACCACGATCCGGTGAAACAATGTCCGTGGCAGACCGATACCCACATTCTCGAACCAGTAGCACTCGATCGTTGCAACACCGGGGCACGCCTTGGCTTGAAGATCGATAGCGTCCATGCAGGCCTCCGGAAACCAGGGATTTGAAGGCGCCGAGAATACGCCCCACGAGAGCGCCCCGCCCGCCAGCCGCAGTGTTCTGACCACTTTGAATCTTGAAGCAAGACACTTGGTCTCGTTGAAAGCCCCGCCCTGCGGCGCCGGCAGGCTCCGCAACGCCCCTCCTGCCGATCCTTCTCCAGCGTCGGTCGCTGGCGTCCCATCAGTTCCACCGCGCAGCATCCGCTGGACGACTGGCGGATCGGCCCGAATCCGGGTACATCGTTGCCTGACGTCGGTGCGGCAGCAACGACGCCTTGCCGGCCCGGAACCCGAGGAGTAGACGACTTGCGCTGGATCGCCCCTTCCGAAAAAGACGCCGCTTCCGCCTCGCTCGAAAAGCGCCTGTGGGACGCCGCCGATCAGTTCCGCGCGAACTCCGGCCTGAAGGCGCAGGAGTATTCAGGCCCCATCCTCGGCCTGATCTTCCTGCGCTTCGCCGAGGTGCGTTTCGCCGCGCAGCGCCAGAAGCTGGACGCAGCCGGCGCCACCTCGCGGCGGGGCAGCCGGGTCGACGACCCCGCCGCGTACCACGCCGACAACGTGCTCTACCTCAGCCCCGAGGCGCGCTTCGACTTCCTGCTGACCCTGCCCGAGGCGGCCAACATCGGCGCGAAGGTCAACGCGGCCATGCGCGAGGTCGAGTTTCACAACCCGCAGCTCGCCGGCGTGCTGCCGAAGACCTTCAACCTCTTCACCGGCACCCTGCTGAAGGAGCTGCTGAAGAAGATCTCCGAGATCCCGGCCACGCTCGACTTCGACGCCTTCGGCCGCATCTACGAATACTTCCTTGGCGAGTTCGCCATGAGCGAGGGCCAGGGCGGCGGCGAGTTCTACACGCCGGCCAGCATCGTGCAGCTGCTCACCCAGATCATCGAGCCCTACCACGGCCGCATCCTCGACCCGGCCTGCGGCTCGGGCGGCATGTTCGTGCAGTCGGCGCGTTTCGTGGCCGAGCACCACCAGAACCCCGCCGCCGAGCTGTCGATCTGCGGCGTCGAGAAGACCGACGAAACCGGCCGCCTCGCCCGCCTCAACCTCGCCGTGCACGGACTGGAGGGCGACATCCGCCACGGCGGCAACGTCAACAGCTACTACGACGACCCGCACGTCGCCACCGGCCAGTTCGACTTCGTGCTCGCCAATCCGCCCTTCAATGTCAACGCGGTGGACAAGGAGCGGCTCAAGGGCATGGTCGGCTACGGCCGTCGCTTCCCCTTCGGCCTGCCGCGCACCGACAACGCCAACTACTTGTGGATCCAGCTGTTCTACTCGGCGCTCAACAGCAAGGGCCGCGCCGGCTTCGTCATGGCCAACTCGGCGTCGGATGCCCGCAGCAGCGAGCAGGAGCTGCGGCAGAAGCTGATCGAGGCGCGGGCGGTGGATGTGATGGTCGCCGTCGGCTCCAACATGTTCTACACGGTCACGCTGCCCTGCACGCTGTGGTTCCTCGACCGCGGCAAGGCGAAGACGCCGCGCGCCGACACCGTGCTGTTCATCGACGCCCGCCACCTCTACCGGCAAGTCGACCGCGCCCACCGCGACTGGACTCCCGCGCAGATCGGCTTCATCGCCAACCTGGTGCGCCTGTATCGCGGCGAGGCGCCCGACCTGACCGTGGGCGGCGAGGAAACCGCCGCCAGGCTGGCGGAAGTCTTCGGCAAAGCGCCGGCCTATGCCGACGTGCCCGGCCTGTGCAAGGCGGCGACGCTGAAGGAGATCGAGGCGCAGGGCTGGTCGCTCAACCCCGGCCGCTATGTCGGCGTGGCGCCGGGCGAGACGGTGAGTGATGAGAACTTCAAAGCGCAGCTGGCGGCCCTGAACGAGGAACTGGAGACCCTCAACACCCAGGCGCGGACGCTGGAGCAGACCATCGCCGCGAATGTGGCGGGGATTTTGGAGGCGTGATGATTGCGCGGAGGAAAATTAAAGAGCTGATTGCCGATGGCACAATCTTGGCGCTGCAAGATGGGAATCATGGCGAGAAGCATCCGACGACTGCGGATTACGTTGATGACGGAATCCCGTTCCTGATGGCACGTGACTTTCGAGATGGCCAAATTCACCTCAGCGACGCCTGCAAGATTCCAAAGTCGCTCGGCGACTCATTGCGAATTGGGTTTGCACGCACTGGTGATGTATTGCTAACTCACAAGGGCACTGTCGGGCTTGTTGCAATCGTGCCTCCAGTTCCGGATTATGTGATGCTGACCCCTCAGGTCACTTACTACCGGACAAACCCGGAGAAACTCCTTAACGTTTACTTGAAATATGCATTTCAAGCACCCTTTTTCCGTGATCAGCTGACTTCCTTCTCCGCTCAATCGACGCGCCCCTACATAGGAATCACTGCGCAAAAAGAGCTACAGATCGACTTTCCGCCTCTCCCCATCCAGCGCCGCATCGCGAGCATCCTGTCGGCCTACGACGAACTAATCGAGAACAGCCAGCGGCGCATCAGGATTCTGGAGTCGATGGCCCGCGCCCTCTACCGCGAGTGGTTCGTCCACTTCCGCTTCCCCGGCCACGAATCCGTCCCCCGCGTCCCGTCCCCGCTCGGCGAGATTCCAAAGGGGTGGGATGTGACGGAACTCACAAAAGTTTGCGCAGATGATAAAGGGATCCAAACTGGACCATTCGGCAGCCAGCTCCATGAATCTGATTATTCAGACGAGGGCGTGCCCGTCGTTATGCCGAAAGATCTCATCGATTTCCGCATCCGAACCGATAGCATCGCGCGCATTCCTGAGGCGACAGCCGAAAAACTGGGCCGTCATCGTATGCAACCTGGAGACATCGTTTATGGTCGTCGCGGAGACATTGGTCGGCGCGCATTCGTGATGTCGCATCAAACCGGCTGGTTCTGCGGAACGGGTTGCTTGCGCATTCGCCCGAACCCGCGAAAAGTAGATGGATGGTTTCTGTTCAACTACCTCGGGCAGGACGACGTGGTTAGCCTAATCCAAGGTCGCGCTCAAGGCGTGACCATGCCCAATCTCAACACAGGAGTGCTGTCGTCTCTCCCGGTGAGACTCCCACCGCGAAAACTCCAAGATGATTTCACTAGCCTGACGTTTCCCATCGCGGAGACTCATGAGTGCCTCTCCGCCAAGATTGAGAACCTCCGCCACACCCGCGACCTGCTGCTCCCGCGCCTGCTCTCCGGCCAGATCGACGTGGAGGCGCTCGACTATGCCTGAGATCAGCCCGTTGCCGCCCGATTACGCCGCCTGGCTGGCGGAACTGAAAACCCGCATCCACAGCGCGCAGCAGCGGGCGGCACTGGCGGTCAACCGGGAACTGGTGCTGCTCTACTGGCAGATCGGCCGCGACATCCTCGAACGGCAGGATCGCGAGGGCTGGGGCGCCAGGGTCATCGAGCGACTGGCGCAGGACCTGCGCAAGGCCTTTCCCGACATGAAGGGCTTTTCGCCGCGCAACCTCAAGTACCTGCGGCCGAGGCCTGGCCAGACGAGTCAATGGTGCAAGGGGTGCTTGCACAATTCCCTGGTTCGTCCAACAGCTTGTTGGACTTTCGGAGCTGCCGCATCGCAACCTGCCACGGAAGCTCGCCATGGGTGACACCTTGACCTCGCCCGCCGCGTACGGACCGCCGCTGGCGGAGATCGAGGCCAGACCGCGAATTTGTGCAGCAGGCTGCTGCACGATTGCCCTGGCTCCACCTCTGCACCTTGCTCCCCGACTGAACTTAGTGCCACAGCCTGTGGCACCAATGGCCATCGTCGCCAAAGCGCATCCGCAATGCAGGTACGCCCAAGGCTCCACGGTGGGTGCTTGCAGAAGAGAATTCAAGATAAAACGTGCGGCTTTTCAGAATAGAAAGGTTGGAAACCATAGCAAAATCAATGCGTTATTAAATCTTTAGAGCAGGAGCACGACCCATGAATGCAGAAAAGCGCTCGCCCACCACGCCAGCATCGACAGCCCCATGAGCGCCCACGCTTACACCGAAGACCAGCTCGTCGAACAACCCGCCATCGAGCTGTTCGCGGCGCTGGGCTGGCAGACGGTGTCGGCGCTGGCGGAGGGCTTCGGCCCCGGCGGCACGCTGGGCCGCGAAACGAAAGGCGAGGTGGTGCTGACGGTGCGGCTGCGGGCGGCGCTCGCCCGGCTCAACCCGGGCCTGCCCGACGAGGCGATCCAGACGGCCATCGACGAGCTGTCCCGCAACCGCTCGGCGATGAGCCTGGAGGCGGCCAACCGCGAGGTCTATCGGCTGCTGAAAGACGGCATCCCGGTGTCCATCCCCGACCGCGAGCACGGCGGGCAGAAGACCGAGCGCCTGCGGGTGGTGGATTGGGAGCAGCCGGCGCAGAACGACTTCCTGCTGGTCAGCCAGTTCAGCGTGGTCGGCAATCTCTACACCTGCCGGCCGGATCTGGTGGGCTTCGTCAACGGCTTGCCGTGGGTGGTGATCGAACTGAAGAAGCCCGGCGTGCCGGCGCGGGCGGCCTTCGACGAGAACCTGACCCACTACAAGCAGCAGATTCCGCAGCTGTTCTGGTGCAACGCGCTGTTGATCGCCAGCAACGGCACCGACAGCCGGGTCGGCTCGCTGACCGCCGACTGGGAACGCTACTTTGAGTGGAAGCGCATCGAGCGCGAGGACGAGCCGCGCCGCGTGTCGCTGGAGGTGATGCTGCGCGGCACCTGCGCGCCGGTCCGCCTGCTGGATCTGGTGGAGAACTTCACGCTGTACTCCGAGCACAAGGCCGGGCTGGTGAAGATCCTCGGCCAGAACCACCAGTTCATCGGCGTCAACAACGCGATTGCCTCGATGCTGGAGGCCCGCAAGCGGGGCCACGGCCGCGGCGGCGTGTTCTGGCAGACGCAGGGCAGCGGCAAGAGCTTTTCGATGGTGTTCTTCGCGCAGAAGGTGCTGCGCAAGCTCGCCGGCAACTGGACCTTCGTGGTCGTCACCGACCGGGTAGAGCTGGACCAGCAGATCGCCAAGACCTTCAAGACCGTGGGCGCAGTCAGTGAGGCCGAGGGCGAGCAGTGCCACGCCGCCAGCGGGGCGCAGTTGCGCGAGCTGCTGCGCGGCAACCACCGCTACGTCTTCACGCTGGTGCACAAATTCCAGTCGGCCGAGGCCCTGACCGACCGCGCCGACGTGATCGTGCTGACCGACGAGGCGCATCGCAGCCAGTACGACACGCTGGCGCTCAACATGCGCGCGGCGCTGCCGAAGGCGCTGTTCCTGGCCTTCACCGGCACCCCGCTGATCGCGGGCGAGGAGCGCACCCGCGAGGTCTTCGGCGACTACGTGTCGATCTACGACTTCCAGCAGTCGGTGGAGGACGGCGCCACCGTGACGCTGTTCTACGAGAACCGCACGCCGGAGCTGCAGCTGGTCAACCCCGACCTCAACGAGGACATCTACGACCTGATCGACGACGCGGCCCTCGACGCCGAGCAGGAGGCGAAGCTCGACCAGGTGCTGGGGCGGCAGTACCACCTGATCACCCGCGACGACCGACTGGAGACGGTGGCAAAGGACATCGTGCGGCACTTCCTCGGGCGCGGCTTCGTCGGCAAGGCGATGGTGGTGTCGATCGACAAGGCCACCGCGCTCAGGATGCACGACAAGGTCAAGGCGCACTGGGCGGAGGAAACCGCGCTGGTGCAGAAGGCGCTGGGCGAGCTGGCCTATCGCGGCGGTGAGCAGACGCCCGAACAGGCTCGACTGGACCTGCGCCGGGCGGAGCTGAGGGCGCGCCTTGATGTGCTGACCAGCACGGACATGGCCGTCATCGTCTCGCCCGCGCAGAACGAGATCGCGCAGATGCAGGCGCTCGGTCTGGACATCGCGCCGCACCGCCAGCGCATGAACGAGTCGCAGCCGACGCTGGACGAGAAGTTCAAGGACACGACCGACCCGCTGCGGCTGGTGTTCGTCTGCGCCATGTGGCTGACCGGCTTCGACGCGCCGAGCTGCTCGACGGTGTATCTCGACAAGCCGATGCGCAACCACACGCTGATGCAGACCATCGCGCGAGCCAACCGGGTCTACCCCGGCAAGCACAGCGGCGTGATCGTGGACTACGCCAACGTGTTCGCGTCGCTGGAAAAGGCGCTGGCCCTCTACGGGGCCGGCAAGAGCGGAAAGAGTCCGGTGCAGGACAAGGCGCAGCTGGTCGCGGCGCTTCGGGAAGCCATCACGGCAGCCACGGCCTTCTGTGCCCGTCACGGTGTCGATCTGGCAGCGCAGGAAGCCCTCCCGCCGGGCAGCCTGGAACGGCTCACGGCCTTCGCGGACGCCATCGATGCGCTGATCGGCCCCGATCCGGTTCGGCGGGAGTTCTTCGGCCACGAGAAGTTCGTCGTCACGCTCTACGGCGCGGTGAAACCGGACCCGGCAGCCGTCGAGTTCTCCGCGCGCGTTGCCGGCATCGCCGCGCTGGCCAGCGCGATTCGCGCCAAGCTCGGCCCCGATCCGCCCGACATCACGACCATCCTGAAGCAGATCGGCGAGCTGCTCGACGACTCGATCACCGGCGTGGCGATCCGCGAAGGCGGTCCGCCGGCGCTGGATCTGTCGAAGATCAACTTCGAGGCACTGGCCCAGCGCTTCAAGGCATCGAAGCACAAGAACACCGATCTGGAGGCGCTGAAAGCCGCCATCGCGGCGAAGCTGGAGAAGCTGGTTCGGCTGAATCGCACCCGCGCCGACTTCACCGAGAAGTTCGAGGCGCTGATCGCGAGCTACAACAACGGCAGCCGCAACATCGAACAGCTCTTCGAGGAACTGCTGAAACTGTCCCAGAGCCTGGACCAGGAGCAACAGCGCCACGTCCGCGAAAACCTCAGCGAGGAAGCGCTGGTGATCTTCGACATCCTGACGCGGCCCGCCCCGCAGTTGACTGCCGCCGAGCGCGACGAGGTGAAGAAAGTCGCCAAGGCGCTGCTCACCCGGCTGAAGCAGTTGCTGGTGCTCAACTGGCGGCAGAAATCGGCGGCACGCTCCACCTTGAAGCTGGCCATCGAGGACACGCTGGACACCCTGCCCGCCGCCTACGACCGCCCGCTGTACGCGCAGAAGTGCTCGGCGCTGTTCGAGCACGTCTACGAGAGCTACCCGGAGCGGAATGCGGGGGTCTATACGGGACCGGTTGGGTAGGTCGGCGCTGTCCGAATCGGCCACCACTTCAGGCTCAAGCGACTGATTCGGCAGTCCGCGGACGAAAAAATACCCCGGCGAGCGGGGTATCTGGCGACCCGAACAGGAGTTGAACCTGTGACCTTCCCCTTAGGAGGGGGACGCTCTATCCAACTGAGCTACCGGGCCGGCGTGGAAGCGAACTATAGCCGGCGGGCGGGGGCGGCTGAACAGGTGGGCGGTGCTTGTGCTTGCAGCGCGGCGAGCGGGCCCGAAGAATCGGGCGATGAGCGACCACCCGCCCCTGCCTCCTGCCGATCCCGCCGTTGCGGCCCCTGCTGACCACACCGCCGCGCCGAAGGCTCCCGCGACCCCGGCGTCGACTGCGGCGCCGCGTCCGGACCGACAAGGCCACCCGCAAGCTCGACGCGAGCACACGCGCGGCGGGTCGGCGTCGGCAGGTCCCGAGCAGGTCCGGAGCGGTCAACGGCGCCCCGAACCACCCGGCCAGCGGGATCGTCGGCCGTCGGCGCCCGGGACGCCAGAGCGGGCGCAGCCGTCGAATCCGGACCGGCGTTCGGGCCCCGACCAGCCTTCGGGCCAGGCGCAGCGCTCGGGCCCGGACCGGCGTTCCGGCCCCGACCGGCCGCGGAATCCCGGTGGCGAGCGCGCGACGCCACGGCCGGCATCGGCACCGGGCAAGCCGACGAGTCCCTCGCCCGAGGCCGCGGGCCAGACCCCGCAGCAGAAGCCGAAGCCCGACGCCCCGCGCCCCACCGGCCCGGTCGCCGCCCAGCTCGGCCGCTTGCGCGCCCGGCTGCGCGATGGGCTGACGCGTGATCGGCAGCGACTGCGGCAGCAGCTGGATCGGCTGGGCGCGACGCCAGACGCTGCCGCCATCGCCAAGCTGGAGCAGGCGATCGCGGCCTCTGAGGCCGCCGTAGCCGCGCGAAAGGCGCGGATTCCGGTGATCACCTTGCCCGAAGACTTGCCGGTCAGCGCCAAGGCCGACGAACTGCGCGCGGCGATCGAGGCGCATCAGGTGGTGGTGGTGGCCGGGGCGACCGGCTCGGGCAAGACCACGCAGCTGCCGAAGATCTGCTTGGCGGCGGGGCTCGGGGCACGCGGGCTGATCGGCGTGACGCAGCCGCGGCGGCTGGCGGCGAAGAGCATTGCGCGGCGGCTGGCGCAGGAGCTGGCGGTGCCGCTGGGCGACGTGGTCGGCTGGCAGGTGCGTTTCACCGAGCAGGTCAGCGAGGCCTCGCTGATCAAGGTGATGACCGACGGCATTCTGCTGGCCGAGACGCGCAGCAGTCCGTCGCTGGATGCCTACGAGGTGCTGATCCTCGACGAGGCGCACGAGCGCTCGCTCAACATCGACTTCCTGCTGGGGCTGCTGAAGCCGCTGCTGGCGCGGCGTCGCGATCTGAAGCTGATCGTGACCTCGGCGACCATCGACACCGCCCGCTTTGCCGAGCACTTCGGCGGTGCGCCGGTGATCGAGGTCGAGGGCCGGAGCTTCCCGGTCGAGGTGCGTTACCGGCCGCCGGCGGTGGATCGCGAGGCCGACGAGGAGGACCGCACCCACGCCGCGCTGCTGTCGGCGATCGACGAACTCGGGCAGGAGGACCGCCGCGGCGACATCCTCGTGTTCCTGCCCGGGGAGCGCGAGATCCGCGAGGCGCACCGGGCCATCGAGCGGCGCAAGTACCCGCATACCGAGGTGCTGGCGCTGTACGCGCGGCTCAGCGGCAACGAGCAGGACCGCGTGTTCCAGCCGGGGGCGCTCAGGCGCGTCGTGCTGGCCACCAACGTCGCCGAGACCTCGATCACGGTGCCGCGGATCCGCTTCGTGATCGACACCGGCACCGCGCGGGTCAGCCGCTACAGCCCGCGCACACAGGTGCAGCGGCTGCACATCGAGCCGATCTCGCAGGCCAGCGCCGATCAGCGCGCCGGCCGCTGCGGTCGCACCTCGGCGGGCGTCTGCATCCGGCTGTACGACGAGGAGGAGTTCGCCCGCCGGCCGCGCTACACCGATCCGGAAATCCTGCGCTCGTCGCTGGCCGGCGTGGTGCTGCGGATGCTGGACCTGAAGCTCGGCGACCCGCTGCGCTTTCCGTATCTGGACGCGCCGGACGAGCGGGCGATTCGCGAGGGTTATGCGCTGCTCTCCGAACTCGGCGCGCTCAGCACCGACGGCGCCGAGCGCAAGCTGACGCCGCTGGGCCGCCAGCTGGCGCAGTTGCCGGTGGACGTGCGCCACGGCCGGATGCTGCTGGCCGCCGGCGCGCAGGGCTGCTTGCGCGAGGTGCTGGCGATCGTGTCGGCGCTGGCCATCCAGGATCCGCGCGATCGGCCGGCGGATCGTCGCGATGCCGCCGATGCCGCACATGCGCTGCTGATGAAGGACCCGAACAGCGACTTCCTCGGCTGGATCAAGCTGTGGGAGGCGGTGCAGTTCCAGCACGCCGAGCTGTCGAACAACGGCTTCCGCGACTGGGCGAAGCAGCAGTTCCTGTCGCCGCTGCGGCTACGCGAGTGGCGCGAGCTGCACCGGCAGCTGTTGCTGATGACCCGCGACACGCTGGGCCTGCCGGTCAACGAGGAGCCGGCCACGAGCGAGACGGTGCATCGAGCGCTGTTGACCGGGCTGCTCGGCCACATCGGGGTCAAGGACGACAAGCATCAATTCCACGGCGCCCGCGGTCGACGCTTCGCCGCCTTCCCGGGCTCGTATCTGGCGAAGGCGCCGCCGAAGTGGGTGATGGCGGCGGCCCTGCTCGACACCCAGCGGCTGTACGGCCTGACGCTGGCGAAGATCGACCCGACCTGGGTCGAGGCCGTGGCGCCGCCGGAGCTGCTGCACGCCCGCCACTACGACCCGCTGTGGGATCCGCGCAGCGGCCGGGTCTACGGCTTTCAGGACATCAGCCTCTACGGCGTCGCCATCGTGACGCGCCGGCGGGTCGGCTACGAAGCGGTGGACCCGACGCTGTGCCGCGAGCTGTTCCTGCGTCACGCGATGGTCCGCGGCGAGGTCGAGGCGCGGCATCCGCTGCTGCGGCACAACGCCGAGGTCCGCGAGGAAGCCAAGGACAAGGAAGAAAAGCTGCGCCGTCGGGGCTTGCTGAAGTCGGAGAGCGTGATCGCCGACTGGTTCGCCGAGCGGCTGCCGGCCAGCGTCGTCAGCGTGCCGAGCTTCCTGCAGTGGTGGCGGCAGGCCGATGCCGCGGCACAGGCGCGGCTGAAGCTGACGGTCAACGATCTGGTGATTCCGCTGGCCGACGACAGCCTCGCCGACTTCCCGGACGCGCTGCGCGACGGGCCGCTGGTGCTGCCGCTGGCCTATCGCTTCAATCCGAGCGAGGCGCTGGACGGCGCGACGCTAACGATCCGGCTGGATCAGCTGGGCAGCGTGACGCCGGCGCGGCTCAGCTGGCTGGTGCCGGGGCTGCTGCGCGAGAAGGTGGTGACGCTGCTGCGCGCGCTGCCGAAGCCGTTGCGTCGGCATTTCGTGCCGGCCCCGGACTATGCGCAGGCCTTTCTGGAAGCCCACGCCGAGCCAGGCAGCCGCGAGGCGGCCTTGGAGATCGCGCTCGCGGCGTGGCTGACCAGGATCGGCGGCGTGGCGATCAGCCCGGCCGATTACGCCGAGGCCGAACTGCCCGCGCATCTGAAGCTGCATCTGGCGCTGATCGACGAACGCAGCCAGCCGCTGGATCAGGGCGACGACCTGCTGGCGCTGAAAGCCCGCCACGCCGAGGCCGCGCAGCGCGCTTTTGCCGCGCAGGTCGATGCGATCTACCACCGCGACCACTTGAGCGACTGGCCGCCCTTCGACCTGCCGCGGACGATCCGCTCCAGCGGCGGCGCCGAGGCCTGGCCCGCCCTGTCCGCCGAAGCCGAGTCCGTGCATCTGCGCAGCTACGCCAGCGCCGCCGAGGCCGACGCGGTCCACGCCGAGGGCGTGCTGGCGCTCGCCGTGCTCGCGCTCGGCGACACGCTGCGCTACTGGCGCCGCAATCTGCCGCTGTCCAGCGCGGTGCTGGTCGCCTGGGCACCGCTGGGCAGCGCCGAAGCCCTGCGCGCCGACATCCTCGCCACCGTCTTCGACGAGCGCTTCCTCAAAGTCGCCGCGACCGTCCGCAGCCGCAAGGACTTTTCGGCGCTGCTCGACGCGATCCGCCGCGAGACCGGCGAGCACGCCGCCGCACTAGCCCGCGAGGTCGAGGACATCCTGCGGCTGTCCGCCGAGCTGCGCCGTCTGCTGGTGCCGCCGCTGATCGGCTACGGCCGCGCCAGCTACGACGACGCCCGGATGGCGCTGGACCGTCTGGTCCACCCCGACTTCGTCCGCCAGACCCCGCGCGAGCGGCTCAAGCACTTCACGCGCTACCTGAAGGCGCTGAAGATCCGCGCCGAGCGACTGAAGCAGGACGCCAAGCGCGACCAGCAGAAGCTGCTCGACGTGCTGCCCTTCGAGAAAGCACTGGAACGCGCCGGCACCCGACTGGCCGCCGACCACCCGGCCGTCGTCGAGCTGCGCTGGGCCATCGAGGAGCTGCGGGTATCCCTGTTCGCGCAGGAACTCGGCACCGCGCAGAGCGTGTCGCCGAAGCGGCTGGCGGGGATGGTGGCGGCGCTGGGGTGAGGCGGGTGGCTCGCCGGCCACCGCGCCACGGGTCTGGCGTTGCAATCTGCGACAGTGCGAAGATATCGGCCCGCGCGGCCCATCACGCCGCGGGATCATCTGGGAGCGCGATATGCAGTGGCGATCGGGGTTGCTGGGTCTGGCTTTTGCGGTGGTGCTGGGTTCGGCCGAGGCCGACACGCCGCGCATCAGTCCGCTCTACCTGACGAATGTCGAGGCGGAACTGAGCCTCGCTGACGATGGCAGCGTCCGCTCGGTCCACCTGCCGCGCACGCCCGCGCTTGAGGGCGAGATCGGCGATCGACTCGAAGCGCGGATGCGCCACTGGCGTTTCGAGGTCGACGCCGGCGCGGGCGGGGAAAAACCCACCCAGGTCCACGTGCAGATGATGCTGGAGGCACGGGAGATCGACGCCACCGAGTGGGAGGTCCGACTGGGCACGCCGTTGCTCTCGACGCGCCGGATCGGCGAGCGTCTGACCGACGAGGACTATCAGGTCGACGGACAACACATCAAGCGGGCTCCCGTGAAATGGCCTGCGTCAGGCGTCCAGATCGGCGCACGCATCGAAGTGGTGGTGGAGTTCGACGCCAGTGGCCGCGTCACCCGAGCCGGCGCGCGCCGGGCACAGTTGCTGGGCGTCAAAGTCGAAGCGCACCAGACCGCTCGCGCCGAGAACGCGCTGCAGCCCTTCGTCCGCGAGGCGGAGCGCAGCCTGGCGCGCTGGCGCTTCCCGGCCGCCGCAGCAGGCGAGACGGAACCGCGTTCCTTGCTGGTTCCGGTCCACTTCCAGCCAGCCGACCGGCACGGCCCGCTCGACAAGTGGGAACTGGCGGTCGCCGTCCACGCGCTGGAGCGCGAATGGGCCCAGCCCGATCCGTACGCCATCGGGCCAGCGCCGCCGGCACTGCCGGAAGACGACCTGTCCTTCGGCCTGGTGCGCTTGCTGGGCGCCGTTGATGGCGAGTTGCTGTGAGGGACGGCTCGCGCCGAGGCGCCGGTTAGGGCACTAGACCGAAAGCCCCAGCAGCCGTCGCAGATTCGCCGAATAGCGCCGCGCAAACGCGGTCCAGGTCAACGCCTGACGATCCTCTTCGGTCAACGGCGGAAAGTCCGGCCCGCGTGCAAGGCGATCGGCCAGTGCGGACAGACCGGCCGCCAGCGCGTCGCCATCTTCGGCAGGAATGACCGCGATCCGCTCGTGCAGGGTCGGCGTGTGCATCAGGTCTTCGCCGCCGGTGGCATCGGTGCACAGCACCGGCAGGCCGCTGGCCACCGCCTGGGTGATGACATTGCTCAAGCCCTCCTCGCGGGAGGGCTGCACGAAGGCGTCGGCCTGCGCGTAGATCGTGGTCAGCTCGCGCTGGTCGACCTTCGGCACATGACGGAAGCGCGGATGGTTCGGGAAGGGGTAGTCGCCCAGCGTGCCGACATGCAGCAGCTGCAGGCGTTCGTCGGCGCGGATGGCGGCTTCCAGCAGATCGCAGCCCTTGCGCAGGCACCAGATGCCGGCGAACACCAGCGTCGGACTGGGGGTCCGTGGCCGCTGCGGCAGCTGCGGGAACAGGCGGAGGTCGACGCCGTAAGGGTTGACCATCAGCTTGGCGGCAGCGGTCGGATCCCGGTCGAAACTGCGGGCCACATGCCGGGACGGCACCGCGATGCGGTCGGCCAGCTGGTAGCCGGCCAGCTCCCGCTCGATGGCCAGCGCCGACGGCCGCTCGGCACCCGGCGTCCGCGCGAGGATCTCGTCCTGCGCGAGGATGTGCTTGCTGCCGCGGATCAGCACGATCCTGGCGCCGTAGCGCCGACGCGCCTCGGCGGCGGCCTCCAGATAGATGCCGGACATACAGACGAAGACATCGCAGGGCTGGAGCTTGCGGATCACCGCGCGATTCAGTCCGGCCCAGATGGCGGCATCGACCCGCTGCGGGGCGAACTTCGGCACGAAGCGCTGCAGGCCGAACCACGGCCAGACGCTGGACAGCAGCCCGACATGGGCGTGGGCCGGCAAGCCGTAGCGCAGCGCCCGCGACTTCGGGACATAGGAATAGAAGTGCACGTCCTCGCCGAGTTGGCAGAGCTCGCGGGCGAGGTCGAGGACGTGGAAGCGACCGGCGGTGGCCAGCGCAATGCGGGGACCGGTCGCCATCAGGGGCAGAACCGACGGGCGGAGATCGACCTCATGCGGGGCCTCGCATCGACGTGAAGCGCGCGGTTGTACCCCAAGCCATGCCGGGCGGTCACCCGAGGACGGGCAGCAGGAACAGCCAGACCACCGCGATCAGACCCGCTGTCCAGCACAGCGAGCGGATCACGTCGCGATCGGCCAGATACGCCACCGTGTAGGCGATCCGCGCGACCAGGTAGGCCAGCGCCAGCGTGTCGATCCGGTCCTGCGCGGCGCCGGCCTGCTGGGCCAGCAGCACCGCCGCGGCGAAGGGTGCGAAGGACTCGAAGTGGTTCAGGTGGGCGTTGTGGGCGCGCAGTCGGTAGCCCTGCTGCCGCGCCAGCCAGCCGCGCGGGTCGCGGTTGTCGTAGCTCTTCGCCGCCTTGGCGATGCCGACCGTCAGGAAGGGCAGCAGCGCGGCGATCAGGACGCTCCAGTGGGCGATCGACATGGTGGATTCCGGGGCGGCGGGGGCCGCAGCGTAACCCCGGCGGATGGCACGCTGGGAATCAGCAGGGGTCGGGCATGATCCGCGCCATGTTTGCGCACCTGCGGCTCCACACCGAGTATTCGATGGTCGATTCGACCATCCGGCTCAAACCACTGATCGCGCGGGCGGCGGCGCTTGGGCTGCCGGCGCTCGCCATCACCGACGACAGCATCGTCAGCGGCTATCTGAAGTTCTTCAAGGAAGCCGAGGCCGCCGGCATCAAGCCGATCCTCGGCGCCGATGTGCTGCTGCACTGCCCGCAGCACGCGCTGGACACGCCGCCGCGGCTGACCCTGCTGGCGATGGACCACGGCGGCTACCAGAACCTGAGCCGGCTGCTGACCGGGGCCTATCGCCATCGTCAGCGTGGCAGCCGGCCGCTGGTCGACGAAGCCGCCCTGTTCGAGCAGCACGCCGGGCTGATCGTGCTGTCCGGCGGGATCGACGGCGTGGTCGGCCAGTTGCTGGCCAAGGGCCAGGACGAGCGCGCCGAGGCGGTCGCCCGCCGCTGCGCCGAGGTCTTCGGGGATCGCTACGTGCTGGAGCTGTCGCGCTGCGGCCGCAGCGGCGAGGCCGAGATCACCCAGGCCACCGCGGCGATCGCCGCCCGGCTCGGCATTCCGGCGGTGGCCACCAACGATGTCCGCTTCCTTGCCGCGGATGACTTCGAATCGCACGAGGCCCGCGTCGCGATCGCCAACTCGACCACGCTGGCCGACCCGCGGCGCCCGCAGATCTACACCCGCGAGCAGTACCTGAAGTCGGCCGCCGAGATGGCCGCCCTGTTCGCCGATCTGCCGGGAGCCATCGACAACAGCCTGGCGATCGCCACCCGCTGCAATTTCCGGCCGCAGACCGGCACCTACTTCCTGCCCGACTACCCGACCCCCGAGGGCATCGGTCTCGACGACTGGCTGGGCCAATCCGCACACGCGGGGCTGACCGAGCGACTGAAGCAGCTGTCGGCGCTCGGCGTGCAGGTCGCGCCGGAAGCGACCTACCGCGAGCGGCTCGACATCGAGATCGGCGTGATCGGCAAGATGGGCTTCGCCGGCTACTTCCTGATCGTCGCCGACTTCATCCAGTGGGCGAAGGATCATGGCGTGCCGGTCGGCCCGGGGCGCGGTTCCGGCGCGGGTTCGCTGGTTGCCTACGCGCTGAAGATCACCGACCTGGATCCGCTGCGCTACGAGCTGCTGTTCGAGCGCTTCCTCAATCCGGAACGCGTGTCGATGCCGGACTTCGACATCGACTTCTGCATGGAGGGCCGCGACAAGGTCATCGACTACGTCCGCGGCCGCTACGGCCGCGACCACGTCTGCCAGATCATCACCCACGGCACGATGGCGGCGAAGGCCTGCGTCCGCGACGCCGGCCGCGCGCTGGGCCTGCCCTTCCCGGCCGTGGACCGGATCGCCAAGCTGGTGCCGGACACGCTGGGCGTCGAGCTGCCGGAAGCCCTCGGGCTGGACGAGAAGGCCAAGCCCGACCCGGACCGCTACTCCTCGGATCTGCGTCAGCTGTGGGATCAGGACGAAGAGGCCCGCAACGTCCTCGAACTGGCGCTCAAGCTGGAGGGTCTGACCCGCAATGCCGGCAAGCACGCCGGCGGCGTGGTCATCGCGCCTTCGCCGGTCAGCGATTTCGTGCCGCTGTACGCCGAAAACGGCGACGATGAACTGCTCGCCCAGCTCGACATGGTCGATCTGGAGAAGATCGGGCTGGTCAAGTTCGACTTCCTCGGCCTGCGCACGCTGACGATCCTCGACTGGACGCTGCAGGCGATCAGCGCCAGCGGCGGTCCGCGGATCGACCTGAATGCGCTGCGGCTGGACGACCCGGCGACCTACGCGCTGCTGCAGGCCTGCCGGACCACCGCGGTGTTCCAGCTCGAATCGCGCGGCATGAAGGAGCTGATCCGCAAGCTCAAGCCGGACTGCTTCGAGGACATCATCGCGCTGTGCGCGCTGTTCCGCCCCGGTCCGCTGCAGTCCGGGATGGTCGATGACTTCGTCGACCGCAAGCACGGCCGTCAGGAGGTCAGCTACCCGCACCCGCTGCTGGAGCCGGTGCTGAAACCGACCTACGGGACCATCGTCTATCAGGAACAGGTGATGCAGGCCGCGCAGGTGCTGGCCGGCTACACGCTGGGCGGTGCCGACCTGCTGCGCCGCGCGATGGGCAAGAAAGACGCCAAGGAGATGGCCAAGCAGCGCGCCGTCTTCGTCGATGGCTCGAAGGCCCGCGGCGTCAATCCGGATACCGCCGCAGGCATCTTCGACCTGATCGAGAAGTTCGCCGAGTACGGCTTCAACAAGAGCCACTCGGCGGCCTATGCGCTGCTGGCCTACCAGACCGCCTTTCTGAAGGCGCACTTCCCGGCCGAGTTCATGGCCGCGGTGCTGTCCAGCGACATGGACAAGGTCGAGAAGGTCACCGATTTCCTCGGCGATGTCCGCGCCGAGGGCCTCAAGCTCCTGCCGCCGGATGTCAACGCCTCCGAGTTCCGCTTCCGCGCGGTGGACGCCCGGACCATCCGTTACGGCCTCGGCGCGATTCGCGGGGTCGGCCAGGCGGCCTGCGAGATGATCGTCGAGGTCCGCGGCAAGGGTCGTTACCGCGATCTCAGCGACCTTTGCGCCCGACTGGATCCGACCAAGACCAACAAGCGCGTCTACGACGCCCTGCTCGCCGCCGGGGCGCTGGATGGCCTGGGGCCCAACCGCGCCACGCTGGAGCGTTGGTTGCCGGAGGCGCTGAAGGCCGCTGACCAGCAGCGTCGCGATCGCGAGTCGGGTCAGCAGGATCTGTTCGGTGCGATGCGCGCGGGCGCCGCGACCGCATCGCCGCTGCCGGCCGCCGTGCCGGAGAAGCCGCTGCTGGACCTGCTGAAGGCCGAGCGCCAGGTGCTCGGCAATTACCTGAGCGGTCACCCGGTCGACGTGGACCGCCCGCTGCTGGACAGCGTGCTGTCCGGCGATCTCGGCGGCTTGCTGGCCAAACTCAAGCCCGAACGCCGCAGCCGCAAGGACGACCCCGGCGTGTGCGTACTCGCGCAGGCCGGGCCGTTGCGCTGGCGCGGCGAGAACGTCGCCTTCCTGCCGATCGAGGACGGCCGCGGCCGGGTCGAGGCGGTCTGCTATTCGGAGGTCTGCCGCGACTACGGCGAACTGCTGGAGTCCGCGAAGGACGCCGTGCTGGTCTTCGAGGGCGTGCTGTCGCTGGACGACTACAACGGCCAGCCGAGTTTCCGCGTGCGCAGCGTGCGCAGCGTCGAGCAGGCGATCAGCGCCTGGACCCGCCAGGTCATCGTCCGCGCCGCACCGCGCGACGCCGGCTTCGTCGAGCGCCTGCGCAACGCGCTGGAGCCGCACCGCGCCGCCGGCCGCGCCGGGGTCACGCTGGCGCTGACGCTGACCGAAGCCGAACTGGACTGCGAGCTGGCCGCCAACTGGCAGGTCGCCGGATCGCTCGCGCTGCGCGATGCGCTTGGCGGACTGCCGGAGGTCCGCGAGGTGTCGCTCCGACTGAGTCGCAGGGCACCCGCGGAACCGGACTTCGAGCCGGAGTCCCGGGCTTGAGCACCACCGCCCCGAGGGTGGTGGTGCCGGCGACGCTGCTGGCCATGCTGGTCGCCGGGCTCGGCATGGTCGGGCCGTTCGCGATCGACAGCTTCTTTCCAGCTTTTCCCACCATGGCCCGCGTGCTCGACGCCACGGCCGCAGAAATGCAGCTCACGCTCAGCGCCTACCTGTTGGGTTTTGCGCTGATGAGTCTGGTCCACGGCCCGCTGTCGGACGCCCTGGGCCGCCGACCGATCGTGCTGGTCAATCTGTGGATCTTCGCGATCGCCAACGTCGGTGCGGCGCTGTCGACCTCGCTGGAGACCATGGTGGCCTGGCGCCTGCTGCAGGGACTGGCGGGCGGCGCCGGCACCATCATCGGTCGCGCGATCGTCCGCGACTGTCTGGACGGGGTCGCCGCGCAACGCCTGATGAGTCGGATCACGCTGATCTTCCTGATCGGCCCGGCGATCGCGCCGGTGATCGGCGGCTGGATCTATGTGCAGTTCGGCTGGCAGGCGATCTTCTGGTTTGTCGCTGGCTTCGCCGCGCTGCTGGCGCTGACCGTCGCCTGGAAACTGCCGGAAACGCTACCGGCCGAGAATCGCGTCGCTGCGCATCCGCGCGAACTGATCGCGGGCTTGCTCGAAGTTGCCCGGGATCGCGTCGCGCTGCGCCTGGTCATCGCCGCCGCCTGCAACTTCGGCGGCATCTTCCTCTTCATCGGCGCTTCCGCCGAGATCAGCTACGAGCTGCTGCGACTGGAACCCGACCAGTTCGGCCGCTACTTCTGGCTGCTGATCTCGGGCTTCCTGATTGGTTCGCAGCTGTCCGGCTGGCTGGCCGGCAAGATCAGCGCCGGCGCCCAGCTCAAGCTCGCGTACGCGCTGATGGGCAGTGCGGTGCTGCTGAATCTGCTGCAGGGCGTGCTGATCGACCAGCATGTGTGGTGGCTGTACACCCTGCCGCTGGCGCTCTATGCCGTCGGCAGCTCGCTCGGGTTTCCGGTGCTGACGCTGCTGCTGCTCGACCGTCACGAGCGGCTGCGCGGTTCGGCCGCCAGCCTGCAGACCTTCGTCAGCCTGATGCTCAATGCCCTGAGCACCGCCCTGCTGGTGCCGCTGGTGTTCCACAGCGCGCTGCTGCTCGCACTCGCACAAGCTGCCCTCGCGCTGGTCGGCGCCCTCTTTTCCTATCGCTACCTTCGACACTCCTGATCGCCCCGGGCGAGGTGAACGGGAGGTCGGGAAAGCGGCGCGGATCTTGACGTTGTGTGAATGCTCTACCCCCCCTTCCTACTTTGGCCGGACTTGACTGTCGCACCGTCTTCCGCCGGAAGGCACCGACATACACCGTTTCACGAGGGAGTGACCATGGCCACCAAAGCCAAGGTGAAGGCGAAGAGCAAGCTCGCCGAAGCCGCCGCCGCACCGCAGGAAGACGACGCTGCGATCAAGAACATCGCTGCCAAGATGCTCGACTCCGCGCAGCAGATCTGGCTCGCCGGACTCGGCGCCTTCTCGAAGGCGCAGGACGAAGGCGGCAAGTGGTTCGAGACGCTGGTTCGCGAAGGCGGCGAATTGGAGAAGGCGACCCGCAAGCTCACCACCGCCAAGGTCGACGAGGTTCGTGACGCCGTGGAAACCACCGTGACTCAGGTTCGTCAGCGCGCTACCGATTCGTGGGATCGTCTGGAACAGGTCTTCGAGGATCGCGTGTCCCGCGCCCTCGCCCGTCTCGGCATTCCGGGTCGCGACGACCTGGTCGAGCTGAGCCAGAAGATCGACGAATTGCAGAAGGCCGTGAAGGCCCTGCAGAAGTCCAACGCGGCGCCGAAGTCCACCGCCGAGAAGGCCGAGGACGCCGTCGCCGAAGTGACCAAGGCCGTCAAGGCTGGCGGCGCGAAGGCCGGCAAGGCCGTCCGCAGCGCCCGCAAGAAGGTGCAGGACACCGTCGATGCAGTGACGGCTGCCGCCAAGGAAACGGTCGAGAAGCTCACCGACAACTGAGCGCCGCGGCCCTCCGGGGCCGCAACTGTTTTGCAGCCTGGTCATCCGGCCAGGTCGCTACCGCTTGCCCACCAGCCGCATCTTTGCCGGTTCGCCCTCCCCGAAACGGCTGGCTGGTGGGCATCTTTTTTGCGCGACGTTCAGCCCTTCGGCTTCGACGGCGCGGTTCGTGGATTCGGCATCCGCGCGATTCGCGGCGTTTCCCAGGAACCGGTCACCGCGTAGTGCACGCGCCCCATCTCCCGGTCCTGGGCGATGACACCCTGCGCCAGCAGGCCCGCGGCGAGACCCGCCGGCCCGGCCGCCAGTCCACCGACCACCGGCAACACCGTGCCGTACTGCGGTGACACCACGATCTCCTGGTCGTAATCCCGCGCGCTCAAGCCGGTCCGGCCGATCACCCGGATCTCGGCGGCAGGTCCGTCCACGGTCAGATCCTGCGTCCAGGCGTTACCGTCGGACAGCTCGAAACGTCCGTCGATGCGGTCGAAGCTCAGGCCCTCGCCGAAAAAGTCGCGGAAGTCCAGCGCGAGCCGCCGCGGCAACTCGCGGATGCTGAACAGCCCGAGCAAGCGCCCCGCCCCCGGCTCCAGACCGACGAAGCGGCCGCCACCGACCGAGATCTGCATGCCACCCTTCAGCCGGTCCAGCGCGAACTCGGCCGGACTGCCGGGCCAGACGCCGTCGATTTCGGCCAGCGTCTGGCCTTTCTCGATCCGCTCGGCAAAGCCCAGCGACAGCAGCATCTGCCCCAGATCCTCGGCGGTGAAGCGCAGCGCGAAGCGGCTCTCCTGCCGACCATCCGGCAACACCACCCAGTCGCCGTCACCGGCCAGTTTCAGGGCGCTCGACCGCGCTTCGAACAGATCGACGTGCAGACCCTCGCGGGTGGGCCAGGTCTCCAGCCGGGTGCTGCCGAGCTGCGCCGCGCCGAGCCGAAGGTCATCGACCTTCAGATGCAGGGTCGGCAGCCGACGCGGATCAGCCGACCAGCCGTCGCGGACCACACCACCCGCCGCACCTTCGGCCGGCTTCGGCAGCCACAGCCGCCGAAAATCTCCGTGCAGCGCGTCGGGACGACCGGCCTGTGCGGCCATCCAGTTCAGCCGTCCCTCGACCTGCGGCCCCTCGACCTCCAGCTGCAGCGCGCCGTCCTCATCGCGCCGCGCCCGGATCCGCGTATCCCCCAGACCGATCTCCGGACTGCCGGTCAGCAGCAGATCCAGTGCCGACAAGCCCATCCCTTCGGCAGACGCGCCCGCCAGTCCGCCGGTCAGCAGGCCGAGCCACGCCTTCGGCTCCCGACCATCGAGCACCGCCGCCAGCGCCACGCCCTCGGCCGGCGGCTCCGGCGTCGGGACATCGCCCAAGGCAATCGCGGCGCGCAAACCCGTCTCGCCCGGCAGATCGCCCTGCAGCCGCAGCCGATCGCCCCAGCGCACCTCGACCGAGCCCGGCTGACCCGCCATGAAGCCGAGGTCCGCCGCAAACGGCGTCGCGCTCGCGGCCGACTTGCCGAGCGGCGGCGGCAGGTCCAGCGCCACGCCCTGCAGCTGACTGCGAATCGCGACCGCGGTCCGCACCGGTCCCTCGGCCGCTTCCGTCACCTCGACATCGACGTCGAAGTCGGCGGCGCCGGTCGCCGCACCCAGCCAGCGGCCGATGCCGGGATAGCTGCGCGCCAGCTCCTGCGCGGCGAAACGGCCGCGGGCGCTGGCTTCCAGCAGCGCCGCACTGCCGGTATGCCCACGCCCGAGCGCCAGCGACACGCGGACCGGCGCTGCATGCGCCTCGCCGGTCAGTGCCGCCGCACTGAAGCCGGCGGCGTCGAAGCGCGCCCGCCCGTGCAGGGCGCTGAAGTCGAGTTGCCAGGCCTCGGCGTGGAAATCCACGCCCGCCAGCTCGACCTCGCCCGCGTACTGCGGCGACCCCAGCTCGCGCTTCAGCGGCAACACCAGCTCGACATCGACGGCCGCCGGCCCGCTGGCCTCCATCAGGTCCAGCGTGGCGGCGTGCCGTTTCCGCAGCGGACTCTGCCGCAGCAAGCCCAGCAGCGGCGCGGCGTCGGCGGCCTGATCCTTCAGCGACAGGGACAGGATCGGCGCTTTCAGATCGGGCAGGTCCACGGTCAGGCCCTGCACCGGATTGCCGGCCAGGCGGGCATCGTCGACGGTGGCCGACAGGCCGCGATCGGTGAAGCTCAAGCGCGCCGACAAGCCCTCACCCACCGGCCAGTCCGGATGAAAGGCCAGCCGGGCGTTGCTGAGCGTGGCGGTTGCTTCCATCCGGCCCTCATGCTCGCGATAAGGCATCGCGCCCTTGCCGACCGGCCCGCGCCAGAGCCAGCGGCCGTCGGTCACCTGGCCGGTGGACAGCGCCCGATCCAGCCAGGCCACCGTCGTCGGCGGCATCACGTCGATCAGCCAGAAATACGGTGCCGACGCCACTTCGCCGGCCGGAACGGTCACCAGCAGATCGAGGAAGGGCCGCTGGCCCTCGCGGAAGTGCAACTGCAGATTCCCCTCGGCGGCATAGCCCGGCCCGGCGACCTCGATCTGCGTGGTTTCCACGGTCAGCCCACCGGTCTGCGGCAGCAGCAGTACGCGACCCGACGAGCGCTCGATCGGGATCGGGTTGCGAAACCGCAGCGGCGCGCTCAGACGGGCATCGGCGAGCGCCAGATCCAGCACGATCGCCTCGGCATCCGCCGTCAGCCGACCGCGCAGGCCGGTGAGCCCCGGCACCTTGCCGTCGCGGCTGTCGAAGTCGACGCCGTCCAGCTCGGCGCGCAACTGCCGATACGGCGGCGCGTTGGCGGCGCGGAGCTGGCTCAGCTCGACGCGGGCCAGCCGGCCTCGCGGCTTCAGCTGCGCCAGCGTGCCGCGCAGCCCCGCGGGCAGCGCCGGCAGGGCCTCGGCCAGTTGTGCGATCGGCGCCACCGGCAACGATTCGGCGAGCAGCAGGCTGCCGATGCCATCGTCGAGCAGATTCCAGCGCACCGGCGGCGCGTCGCCCAACCGCAGCTGGCCCGCCGCGAGCGTGCGCTGGGCGCCGATCCGCGCCTGACCGCGCAGCTGGAGGATCGGCAGCTCCGGCGGCAGGCCCGCCAGCACCGGACCGTCGACCGGCGGCGCCGTCTCGGCAAACTGCAGCTCGGCCAGCCGCAAATCTCCGACCAGCCAGTGCGCACCGGATTGCGGCCGATACCAGGCCTGGCCGTCGAGCCGGGCAGCGGCCAGCTGCGTGCGGCCGACCTGCAGCGCGCCCGCCGCCCCACCCAGTGGCGCGCCACGCGCCTCCAGATAGCCGCGAGTCGGCGTCAGCGCCGCATCCCAGTCGAGCACCAGCCGCAAGCCGGCATCAGGGCTGCCGAGCCGCAGCGCCAGCCCCTCGGCGTCGATCACCGCCGCGAGCTGATCCAGCGCCAGCCGGACCTGTCGAGCCGGGTCGTCGTAGCGCAGCGACAGGCCGTCGACCGTGATCCGGTCGAACCAGCCCAGCAGCCGACGCGGATCGCCACCGGTCTGCAGCCCGGTCAGCCCGGCGACCAGGATCCGGCCATCGGCGGCGCGGGCCAGTTGCACGGTGATGCCCTCGATCGCCAGCTCATGCACCAGTCGCCGTCGCGGCAGCAGGCCGTACGGGTCCACCTGCAGCCGCGCACGCCCGACCACCAGTTCGCCATGGCCGACATCCAGCTGCTCGACCACCAGCTCGGGGTGCTGACCGCTCCAGCTGAGCGCAACCCGCTCCAGCGACACCGACTCGCCCAGCGCGCCGGCAATCAGCGCCTCGACCCGATCGGCATCGCTCAGGTACCAGGGCAGCAGCAGCCGCGCCACCGCGAACAGCACGGCAAAACCGATGGTCGCCAGCGCCACCAGCCGCAACCCGGTCCGCCGCAGGCGGCGACCGAGCGTGGGGCGCGGGCGAGCAGCAGCCGACATGCGCGGCTCAGAGGACGATCACGTCGTACTGCTCCGGCGCGTACTGCTCCTCGGCCTGGAAGCGCAAGGTCCGGGCGACGAAGGCCTCCAGCTCGGCCAGCGCAGCGGATTCCTCGTCGATGATCCGGTTCACCACCGCCGGCGACGCCAGCACCAGCAGGCCGCCGGTTTCGAACTGCCGCACCGAGCGGGTGATCTCGCGAAACACCTCGTAGACCACCGTTTCCACGCTCTTGACCACCCCACGCCCCTCGCAGACCTTGCAGGGCTCGCAGAGCAGCCGTTCCAGACTCTCGGTCGTGCGCTTGCGGGTCATCTCGACCAGCCCCAGCGGACTCATCGGATAGACCGTGGTTCGGGCGTGGTCGCGGGCCAGCGCCTTTTCCAGCGTCCTGAGCACCTGCCGGCGGTGCTCTTCGTCGACCATGTCAATGAAGTCGATGATGATGATCCCGCCCAGATTGCGCAGCCTCAGCTGCCGGGCGATCACCTGCGCCGCCTCCAGATTGGTCCGGTAGACGGTTTCCTCCAGATTGCGATGGCCGACATAGCCGCCGGTATTGACGTCGATGGTGGTCATCGCCTCGGTCTGGTCGATCACCAGATGGCCACCGCTCTTCAGCGGCACCTGCTTCTGCAGCGCGCGCTGGATTTCGTCCTCGACGCCGTACAGATCGAAGATCGGCCGCTCGCCCGGGTAATGCTCGATCTTCGGCCGGGTTTCCGGCACGAACTCCTCCGCGAAACGCACCGCCTTGTCCAGCGTCTCCCGCGAATCGATGCGGATCCGCTCGACCGGCGCACGGACGAAATCCCGCAGCGTGCGCAGCGCCAGCGGCACGTCCTCGTAGATCGGCTCGCCGACCTTCGCCTGCCGCGCGCGCTGCTGCACCACCTCCCAGAGCCGGACCAGATAGCCGATCTCCTGC
>Ga0209812_10000253_pt1 | contig 50369 bp, 49 predicted proteins | sample JI71714BDNA_FD_187502 | JGI IMG/M metagenome (GOLD analysis project Ga0209812, IMG submission 187502) | Wastewater effluent complex algal communities from Wisconsin, to seasonally profile nutrient transformation and Carbon sequestration -... | ecosystem: Engineered > WWTP > Effluent > Algae...
TGCGGATGGCGTTCCCGGTGGACCGACCAATCCCCTCGGCGCGAGAGCACTGTATCTGTATCAAAATGGGGTGGACACCTATTATCGGATCCACGGCACCACCGAGCCATCTTCAATCGGAAAATCGGTGTCAAACGGCTGTATCAGAATGCTGAATGATCACGTTATTCAACTCTACGAGCAGGTCCCGAAGGGAACTCCGGTTCTTGTTCTGTGATTTCGTATGCGCCGGGCATCTGTAGAGGTGCACGCGCTTCTGGTCTGCTGCTTATCAGATTGCTAGAACTAAGTGGGGCGGCGTCACATTACCGCCGCCCGTTCACTCCCTAGACCGCACCGCCGCGACGGCTTCAGTCAATCGATCTCGCTCAACGAAACCGGGAATGAGCTGATCGCCAATTACAAAAGCCGGTGTTCCGTTGAAGCCGAGCGCCTCGGCCAGCCTCATCGATGTTGCAATGTGTTCCTCGACCTCCGGGGACTTCATGTCGATCTGCAGCTTTTCGACATCCAAGCCAGTTTCCCCAGCGATGCGAAGGATTGTTTCGGCTTCAAGCCTGCCGCGCATGGTCATGAGCGCTTCATGAAACTCGGCATATTTTCCCTGCACTCGTGATGCCAAGGCGGCTCGGGCGGCAAAAGCTGACCCTTCGCTAAGGATTGGCCACTCTCGAAGCACAAGACGAACGCTCTTGTCCGCTTCCAAAAGGGCATCAATCTCCGGCGCAGCTTGCTTGCAGTACGGGCAGTTGTAGTCGAAAAACTCAACCACAGTGACATCGCCATCGGGGTTCCCTAAAACCGGCGCGTTTGAATCCCGCTCCAGGGTGCTGCGTTCCGCTGATAGCGCGCTTAGGGCTGCTTTGGCTTCAGCTTCGGCCTGGCGTTGCTCAAGGGCCTGCAAGGCTTCCAAGACAAGCTCTGGGTTTTCTCTGAGAGCCTCAGCAACCAGTTCTTTTACCCTGTCTTCGGATAGCTCTTGGGCACCAACTTGGCTGCCCATAAGGAAACCGGAAACCAGGACAATGGACGTGACTGCTCGAAGCATGGATATTCCTAATGTAAGGCTGTGTATTCGACTGACATGATGCAACCTCCAGCTACTAGAGATGCAAGGGATATTTGTTCTGCCAGGCAAGAAAACCGGGCACGTCGCGCCTTCTTAGTCCGCTGCGGACCCCATTTGATCGCGATGCATGGTATGCACACCTCGGATTGGACACCGCGCCGGCGGAAACCGCTTCAACACCGAGGAGCGGGGCGCATCTGCTGGACTAATCACAAATGACTCTGTGGTCCATCGTGTTGCCAGTTGTGTCTCGGTGACCTCGATCATAGGGTATTTCTGATCGACATAGATGCCAGACGACGCTTTGGCCTTGGCGAACAGGACGGCCTCGAGCGCTCGGATGCGATCACTGCGAACTGGACACTAGCACACATGGTATCTATCGGGACACGACGCGTTTTCTTGCTGGGCACTGTCGCAGTTCTGCTGTCCGCTTGCGCAGGAAAGTTTCGAACTTACGACGGGCCACCGGTCACGCGATTGCGGATTTACAAGTCCCAGAGGCTGCTTTTTCTCGATGGCGAGACGGGTCCATTGAAGACATATCCGATCGGCCTTGGATTTGCGCCGAAAGGGCACAAGCAGTTTGAAGGTGATGGAAAGACGCCCGAGGGAAGCTAAGTCATCGACAGGCGGAACCCAGATAGTCTCTACCACTTGTCCATAGGCATTTCTTACCCAAATGATGCGGACGTTTCCTTTGCAGCCGAACAGGGGCGCCCTCCCGGAGGCGATATCTTCATTCACGGCGGTCCCCGACGGGGAATAGAACCTCTCAATGTCCGAGACTGGACTGCGGGCTGTATCGCCGTCAGCGATCGGCAGATTGAGGAGGTCTACTCGATGGTGCGGGATGGCACGCCTATCGAGATTTTCCCTTAGAAAATTGTTGGAACTTTTCAGGCGATAACTCGGTTTTCTTGGGCTGATTGCGTGTTGTAGATTCGCCGATACGGAGACAGAGCGCGCAGCATCTACAGTTGTTTGAGTTCAAAAAGCTGATTGGGGAGCGCAACCTCTCCGACAGCCCGATAGCGCAAATTCCCGTGTCAAACAGCCTTTGGCCAGCGGCGGTGGATGTCGTCGATGACTATCGAGTGTGCGTGTTGCTTCTCGTGTTCGGTCAAATGTGGGTGATCCAGTGGCAACTCAGGATGATCATGGGGCAGAATGGTCTGGTCGCTCGCGGGCCATAGGCGCAGCACGGCTGCAAGGCCCGCTGCGCCTATGACCGCCAGCGTGATCGCCGCAGCGGAAAGCCCCGCATTGGCACCGATCCAGCCTGCAAGGGGATAGGTGACCAGCCAGCAGGCATGGCTCAGCGCGAACTGCGCGGCAAAGACGGCGGGTCTGTCTTCGGGGCGGGCGGAACGGTTCAGGATGCGCCCGATAGGGGTTTGCGTCAGGGAAAACCCAAAGCCGATCACCGCCCACAACGCCATCAGTGCGACCAGCCCCGGCATCAGCGGTGTCACCGCCACGCCCGCCACCATCAGCCCGGCCCCACCCAGCATCACCGGGCGGTCAGCCAGACGATCCAGCAGGCGCGGCAGCAGGAAGGCTGCGAGCATCGACCCCGCGCCAAAGGCCGCAAAGGCCAGCGCCACCTGCGATCCGCCCAGACCAAACCGGGCCTGCACAAGAACGACGGTGTTCACATAAATCATTGCCCCGGCCGCCGCGACCGCCAGTTCCATGACCATCAGCCCCCGCAGGCGCGGCGTGGCCAGATAGATGCGGATGCCCTTGGTCGTGCTGGCCCAGAACTGCCCTGCCTCTGCCGGTGCGCGCATCGGCAAGGCAACCGTGACCACCAGCAACGCGGACAGCACAAATCCCGCGACTGTGCCTCCGAACAGCACCGGAAAGCTGACCACGGTCAGCAGGCCAGCAGCCAGAATTGGCGAAAGCAACTGCTCCAGATCCTCGGTCAGTCGCATCAGGGACAGAGCGTTGGTGTAGTCGCGCTCGTCTGGCAGCACGTCGGGGATGGTGGCCTGAAACGCCGGGGTGAACCCGGCCGAAGCCGCTTGCAGCACAAAGATCAGGACGTAGACCTGCCAGACCTCAGTGACAAACGGCAGGAACAGCACGACGCCTGCACGGATCAGGTCCAGAGCCACCAGAAACGCCCGGCGCGGCAGCCGTTCGGCCAATGCGGCGGCGACAGGGGCCAGAGTGACATAGGCAATCATCTTGATCGCCAGCGCCGTGCCGAGCACCAGCCCGGCATCCGCCCCAGCGAGTTGCCAGGCCAGAAGGCCAAGCGCCACAGTGGCAAGCCCCGTGCCGACCAGCGCCACAAGCTGTGCTGCGAACAGGTGTCGGAAAGTGCGGTTGCGCAGCGTGTTCAGCATCTTACAGCAGCTTGGTCAGGGCTTTGATCTCGGCCAGATCGTGATCGCCCCCGGCCGTGACGCAGTGGTCAATGTGGTCGTGGATCATCGCCCGCTTTGCCTCGGCCACCGCGCGTTCAACGGCGTGCAGCTGCGTGGCAAGTTCGACGCAAGGCCGCCCCTCCTCGATCATGCCGATGACGCGTCGCAGATGCCCCTCGGCGCGCTTCAGCCGGGTGGCGATGGCGGTGTGACTTGCATGGACATGAGGTTCTGACATATATCGAGCCTATCCCCCCTAGGGGGATGAGGCAAGCAAGGAACAGGGGAGTGCATCCCCGAAGGATAAGGCAATGAAAAGGCGCTTGGCAGGATGGGGCAGGCTTTGGACGCTATGTGCGGCCATTGTGATGGCGCTATCCCTTGCCGCAGCGCCTGCCATCGAGGCCGTCAAGCATGGCCCCGGCGCAATGGTGGCCGAGGCCGATCACCGCGCCTATCATTCCGAGCACGGCCATTCCCATGACATGCCAAGCGGCCACCACGATTCTGGCGACCATGACCATGTCAGCGCGGCTGTTCTCGCGTCACATGGGGCCGCGGTCCATGCCCCACCGACGCGCACCCTTCGACCGGTAGGCATGGTCGCAGATGGCACGATCCGGGAGGGCCCGCGACGGCCACCGCGCCTGATGATGATCTGAGCCGCCGCCTGCGTCAGCGGGCGGTCAGACCGTTTCATCAGTCAGGATCTACGATATGACACCCAATTCCCGGGCGCTTCTGCGTCCCCCTGTGCCGTGGCCAGCCCTTGCTGCGCTCTGCACCCTTCTTGCCTCCCTGCTTCTGGCAGGCGCGGCCCTTGCCCATAACGTCACCGAAGGCGACGCAGGCTATGTGCAAGAGGTGACGGGCTTTCGCCCCATCGCCTTCATCTACCTCGGCGCCAAGCATATGGTGACGGGTTACGATCACCTCCTGTTCCTGGCCGGGGTAGTCTTTTTTCTCTACCGGTCGAAGGACATCGCCACTTACGTCAGCATCTTTGCCATCGGCCATTCGGTCACGATGATCGCGGGTGTCTGGTGGTCCATCTCGATCAACGCCTACATCATCGATGCGATCATCGCGTTTTCGGTGGTTTACAAGGCGCTCGACAACCTCGGCGCGTTCCGGCTGTGGTTCGGGGTGCAGCCGGATACCAAGGCCGCGACGCTGATCTTCGGACTGCTGCATGGCTTTGGTCTGGCCACCAAGATTCAGGACTATGACATCTCGCCTGACGGGCTGCTGGGCAACCTCATTGCGTTCAACGTCGGGGTCGAACTTGGCCAACTGATGGCACTCGCCCTGATCCTGACCGCGATGACGCACTGGCGGGCGCGACCTGCCTTTGCCCGGCAGGCTTATGCCGCGAATGTCCTGATGATGGTGGCTGGCTTTGCCCTGATGGGCTTGCAGATCACCGGCTATTTTGTCGCCTGAAAGGAGGGCTGACCCATGACCAACCGTTTTGATACCCCGAAAGCCCCCCTGCGGGCCGAACCTCGGCATCCGGCGCCAGCATCGGCCAATGTGCAGTCCGTCCCTGCCACCCCCGGCGGCCTGATCGGCTCCACCCTGATTGCGGCAGGAGCGGCGGGGGCAATCCTCGTACTCTTCTGGCTTCCCGCCGAATACGGCATCGACCCGACCGGCGTCGGCGGGCTGACGGGCCTGACCGAGATGGGCGAAATCAAGCAGCAACTCTCCGCCGAGGCAGAGGCCGATGCACAGGCGGCCGCAGCTTCGGCCGTGGCCCCCGCAATCCCGACCGCCGCCGTGGTGCCGGAGGAGGTCCTACAACGCCTTGACAGGATCGATGCCCAGCTTGCCGCCCTTGCCACCGTGATCGGTGCCCCCGTCGGCACAGCAGAACCGGCTCCTGCGCCCGAACCTGCACCGGAGCCCGCGCCAGTCGCCGAAGTCCCCGTCGCCGTGACCCCCGACTCCGACCCCGTCGGGGCGTCGGTAGCTGAGGCTACCGAAGCCGCCTCTGCGGCTCCAGAATGGCGTGACGAAGTCAGCTACACTCTTGCCCCCGGCGAGGGGATCGAGGTGAAGCTTGTGATGGAGGAAGGCCAAGTCGCCCGCTTCGCCTGGACCGCGAACGGCGGTGTCGTCAACTACGACACCCATGCCGACGGCGGCGGACACAGCATCAGCTACGAACAAGGCCGCGCCGTTCCGGAACAGGCAGGCGAGCTAGTGGCAGCCTTCACCGGCAACCACGGCTGGTTCTGGCGCAACAGGACCGATGCGCCGGTCACGCTGACCTTGCGGACAGCTGGCCAGTATGCCGAGATGCGCGCGCCGTGAACTCCACTGCCGAAGGCGACCATCCGATGTGATGGTCGCCTTCGGCGAATGATGAATTTGCCGGCAACTCCTTCAATCGCGGCGAAGCGGTCAGATATGTGTTGTTGGTCACAGCGGTCCACTCTGTTGGAGTCCACCGTCGCTAAACGACCAACGAAACACGAGACCTCAGTTCTCACTTTCTGCAGTTGGCTTCCTTGCCAGGAGATTACAAGCTGTTCTGACCGCCTAGTACTTTGCTTGGGCCGTCGTCCCGTCGGGTGCAATAAGCTGGAGCGCGCCCTTTACATCCTTAGGGACAGATGCTGCAGCCACTCCCGCAAGCTGTCCGTTTGCATCAGGGGTAAGTTCAAACCGTTGCGCGGCACCGTCAACAAGAAGGATTGCGTTGCCACTCCAGCCTTCTGCCGAAACCGGCTGGTCCGCACCGTCAAAGAGAAACACAATGACATTGGGCGTGGCATTAGCGACCAGTTCCGCGTGCCACGCACCTGCATCGACTTTCCAACCGCCATTCGGACCAGGACGCGGCTCATGCGCGAAGGCTGCAAGTCCTACGACGGAAGCTAAGGCTGACAGGCCAAGGCGGAAAGACACTTTGAATAGGTTCATTTTGAGCTCCGATGTTCAGTAAGATTCGATTGCAGTTGCACGACCTGTGTTCTGCGATTGCTTTTCAGCCTCGGCCCGTGCCTGCGCCACTAGGCGTTCAAGCGGGACGCGGCCATAGCGCAGGAACAGTGTCGGGGTCAGGACAGTGTCAAGGATCGTGGCTGTCACCAGGCCACCAAAGATGGTGATGGCGACGGGGTGGAGGATTTCCTTGCCGGGCGCATCAGCGCCAAGCATCAGCGGCACAAGGGCCACCCCCGCCGACAAGGCGGTCATCAGCACCGGCGTCAGCCGCTCCAGACTACCACGAATGACAAGGTCGCGTCCGAACGGCATGTCTTCCTGAATGGCGAGGTTGATGTAGTGGCTAATCTTTAGGATGCCGTTGCGGGTCGCAATCCCGGTCAGCGTGATGAAGCCGACCATGGACGCGACCGACAGGGGCTGGCCAGACCACCACAAAGCCGCGACGCTGCCGATCAGGGCCAAAGGCACGGACGCCATGATGATGCCGACAAACAGCGGCGAGCGGTAGCGGCTGTAAAGGATCGCGAAGATCATCGCCAGCGACAGGATCGACAAGAGGCCGATGGTGCGCATCGACTCCTCTTGGGCTTGGAAGGTACCTTCCAGCGTGGCGAAGAACCCGGTGGGCAGGTCCTTTTCGGCCATCACGGCGCGGATCTGTTCGACGATCTGCGCCATGTCGGTCTGCCCGTCGGAGTTGGCCAGCACGACAAGGCGGCGTTTGCCGTTTTCGCGAAGAATCTGGTTCGGGCCGTCGGTTTCGACCACATCGGCAATCTGACTGACCGGGATCCAGCCTGTTGGAGTTTCGATCAACAGATCACCAAGACCGCGTGTCGTGCGTTCTTCGTCCTGCAGGCGCAACACGACGTCGAAGCGCTTGTTGCCATCAACGATCCGCGAAACGATGCGACCGTTTGAAAGTTGTTCCAATTGTTCAGTTACGGCAGCGGGCTGCAGACCATAAAGCGCCGCGCGTCCGTAATCGACGATGATCTCCAGCTGCGGGATACGGACCTGCTTTTCGACCTGAAGATCGACAACGCCAGGGATTTCATCCAGCGCCACTCGGAACTCCTCGGCAATGGCGCGCATCGTGTCGAGATCCTCGCCAAAGATCTTGAGCGCAATCTGCGCCCGCACCCCCGACAGCATGTGATCAAGCCGGTGCGAGATCGGCTGGCCGATGTTGGTCACCACCGGCAGCACGGATAGACGCGCACGGATATCCGCCTCGATCTCGGTCTTTGGGCGGCCGTCTTGGGCCAGTTCCACCTCGACCTCGGACGAATGCACCCCTTCGGCGTGTTCATCCAGTTCCGCACGGCCCGTCCGGCGCCCAACCAGCACAACCTCGGGCACCTCAAGGATCAACTGCTCGGCTACCAGACCGATCCGCTGGCTTTCCTCAAGGGATATGCCAGGGTTGAAGAGCATGCTGATCGTCAGCGTGCCTTCGTTGAACGGGGGCAGAAACGCGCGCGGCAGTTGGGTGGCAAAACTGCCCGCCGTGACCACGGCCGCCAGAACTCCCGCGATCAGCAGGCGTGGGTGCCCGAACGACCACTCAAGCAATTTGCGATTGCCGCGCTTCAGGACCCGAACGACCATGCCTTCATGCTCATCCAGCCGCTTCAACCCGGGCAGCATGTAATAGGCCATGACTGGGGTCAGCGTGATCGACACGACAAGGCTTGCCAGAATCGAGATGATATACGCCTGCCCAAGTGGTGCAAAAAGCCGCCCCTCAATGCCCGACAGCGCAAAGAGCGGCACGAAGACCAGAACAATGGTCATCGTGGCGTAAACGATGCCCGACCGCACCTCCTGGCTGGCGGACACGACCACGTCGAAGACCGAGCGGGGATTTCCCTTCTCGCGGTTTTCGCGCAGGCGGCGGAAGATATTTTCGACATCGACCACGGCGTCGTCGACCAACTCACCGATGGCGATGGCAAGGCCGCCCAGTGTCATCGTGTTGATCGACAGACCCATCCAGTAAAAGATGATCGCCGACACCAGTATGGAAACAGGAATAGCGGTCAGCGAGATGATCGTGGTGCGCAGGTTCAACAGGAACAGGAATAGCACGACCGCAACCACTGCGATGGCTTCCAGAAGCACCTTTTGCACATTGCTGATCGATGTCTCGATGAAGGTCGCCTGGCGGAAGAGGATGTTGTCCGCCTTTACTCCTTCTGGCAGGGCCGCGGTCATCTCCGCCAATGCAGCCTCGACCTGCTGGGTCAAAGCGATGGAGTCCACGTCCGGCTGTTTTTCGACAGAGACGATCACCGCATCGTCGCCCATGAAACCGGCATCGCCGCGCTTGGTGCGGGGCGCAAAGCTGACTTGAGCGACCTGGTCGAGAGCCACCGGCTGGCCATTAACGGAAGCCACGACAAGGCTTCCAAGGTCGGCCAGGCTTTGTGTGCGCCCGATGTTGCGGATCAGGAACTCGCGTCCGTACTGGTCGGCAAAGCCGCCGCCTGTGTTCGCGCCAAAGCCAGTCAGTGCTGACTCGACGTCTTCATAGGTCACGCCAAAGGCGCGCATTGCTGCTGGGTTTGGCGCAACCCTGTATTGCCGTACCTCGCCGCCGATCGGGATGACGTTAGCCACCCCCGGAATGGTCAAGAGCCGTGGCCTGATGGTGAAATCGGCCAGCTCGCGCAACTCCATCGGGGTGACGGTATCCGGCCCGGTCACAGCGATCAGCATGATCTGCCCCATGATAGAGGCGACCGGCCCCATCTGTGGCACCACGCCTTGGGGCAGCTGCGCCTGCACCAGGGTCAGCCTTTCAGCAATCTGCTGCCGGTTGCGGTAAATGTCAGTGTTCCAGTCGAACTCGACATAGACGATCGACAGACCCACGCCCGAAGTGGACCTGACACGCGTGACACCGGGCAGCCCGTTCATCTGGGTTTCCAGCGGATAGGTGACCAATTGCTCGACCTCGGGCGGAGCAAGCCCCTCGGCCTCGGTCATGATGGTAACGGTCGGGCGGTTGAGATCGGGGAACACATCGACCGGAAGGCGGGTGACCGTCAGGGCGCCGTAAAGTACCATGACGATGGCAATCGCCATGACGAACATGCGGTTGCGCAGTGATTGCGTGACCAGAAAATTGAACATGGTCTGTGCCTATCGGATCTGATTGAGGAGTTCGGCACCCTCGGCAACGACACGCAGTCCAACCTCGAGGCCCGCAACGACCAGCACGGTATCTCCATCCAGCGGTTCTACCCGAACCTCGCGCTGGACGAAGCGTTCGGCATTGGTCTTCACATATACGACAAGCTGCCCGTTGGCTCCGCGCAAGACAGCATCGCGAGGTACGACGATTCCCTCATGCTCTGCCGGAGTGGTCGCGATCACCCTCAGCAACTGACCAGCCCGCAATCCAGCCGCGTCTCCCACGACAGAAAACCGCACTGGAACGGCCTGTCCTTGGTCAGCAAGACCCGTCCCCTGATAGGCAAGATCGATGGTCGATCCGTCAGCGAAGACCGCCACTGCTTCCAAGCCCAAAGCTTCTGATCGGTAACTCAGTGCCTCAACCCAGAACCTTCCTGGGTCAACGATCTCGTAAACGGTGACGCCCGGGGAGGCGATCTGGCCCGCGATGGCTTGGCCTGCGGCGATTACCCCGTCCACCGGTGCGATCAGATTTTCCGACACATCGGTCAGCGAAACCAAGGCGTCACGTTGGGCGATCAAGCTTTCCTGTTCGATCTCCAACTCTTCGATCTCGGTCTGCGCCACCACGCTTTCCAACTGCTTACGCCGATCAAGACGGCGAGTGACAAGCTGCAATTCTTGTTCGATCTCACGAATTTGCTGTTGGCGGTCGGCAAGATCTACCGCACCGATGGTCGGCTCGACGATGGCGACGATCTGACCTGCCTTCACCAATGACCCGAGCTGTGGAAAACCACCCGGTGGGGCCACCAGCCTGCCCTCAAGCGACGCCTGCACATAGCCCGAGGCATTCGGATCTGGAATGATGCGCCCCGGAAGTTCGATGCGCCGCCCATGCATAGCCGTTTCCGTGACGAGCGTGCGAATGCCCAACACGCGCTGCGTCCCTTTTGGAACAAAGATGGCCCCATCTGGAAAGCGTTGGGCGACATCGCGCGTCGCAGCGGCAGGCATGGGCAGTGCTGCGTTGGCCGCGCTGGCGGCACCAACCTCCGCCTGCCCCTGCGACGGCGGGATAAGCAGGAGAGCTACCAACAGAGCTGCAATCTTGGCATGTGCAACTGGCCGGCGATTGCGCCGCAACAACAGCATGCCGAAAACCCCTACCAGCAGACCGATAGCAGCCGCGGCGGCGAGCGTTAGATCGCGGGTCTCCAGGCGCGCCCGCAAGTCACCCAAAACACTCGCGCCAATCGCTGCTGCGGCGTTTACCTCAACCACTGCCGCTGGCGGTGGTGCGGGGATCGTCAGCGACCCCACCAAAACGTCAAATCCAGCATCGGCAATGACGGTGATCGCAAGATCGTAGCTGCCGGGTGTCGCGACCCAGGGTGCGGAAAACGCATAGACACCTGGGGCCGTTTCCGTGCCGGTGATCACACCGGATGGTGTGTCCATCTCGACTGCAGCCCCGGCAACGGGCGCGTTGGTGTCGAATGTGTCGACATAGACCTGCAGTTCGGCGCCGCGCGCTATGACAACCGCCTCGAACACCAGAGATGATGCTTCGACCCGAGGGGCGATGGTCGTGCTGACCGGCGGCGGCGGGGCACCATGATCATGGCCTTCATGTGCGGCCACGCCGCTCGTGAAGGCAAACATCAGAACAACGGCCAAAGCCCCTACAAACCGCATATCCGAACCCCGACGCCTGTTTTTGTTGGTGTCGAAATGACCGACAGACGTCTCTGAACGATTGCCGCTTTGTAACCGAGTGTTTCAGCGGCCCTGTCGGGGCAGTGACACAGTGACGCGCAGGCCACCGGTCGGCCCTTCGCCAAGCTCCAGCGTGCCACCGTGGCCGTCGATCACAGCGCGAGCAATTGTCAGCCCCAGACCGAAGCCCCCGGTCTTGTTGTTGCGCGACGATTCAAGCCGGACAAAGGGCAAAAGGGCGCGGTCCCGGTCCGCAGCGGCAATGCCCTGACCGTCGTCATCAATCACTACGACCGCTTCCTGCCCGCGTTCGGAAACCGACACCCGGGCTGTGCCGCCATATTTGACAGCATTGCCCACCAGGTTGGCAAAGGCGCGCTTCAAACCCAACCGCCGCCCAGGAACAACGGCTGCGCGCGGCCCGGTGAAAGAAACGACCGCACCCTGATCCGTCTGATCATCTGTCACGGTCTCAAGGATTGCGACCAGGTCCACGGGGCGTATCGCTTCATCGGACCGGTCACCGCGCAGATAAGACAGCGTCTGATCGATCATCCGCTCCATTTCGTCCAGGTCATGGGCGATGGACCGTGCGAGTGGCTCACTGTCGATCTCCTCGGCGCGCAGACGCAACCGGGTGATCGGCGTCTTCAAGTCGTGGGATACTGCGGCCAGGGCCTGCGTGCGATCGTCTATCGACCGGGCAAGACGGTCCTGTAAGTCATTGAAAGCCCGCGCCAGAACTGCAACTTCATAAGGGCCGGTCTCGGGCACCGCCGCAACCTTTCCGGTGGTGTAGAACCCATTGGCCGCTTCAGCGAACCGCGCCAACGGCCGCGATATCCAGCGCACCAGCAGAACAGCTGTCGCCAGAGCCACGGCTGCGATCATCCATGCCACCATCACGGTCTGCGGCGCGCCCGGGATGCGGGGCGTCCAACTGAGCAGGCTGACGTTCAACCACGTGCCGTCCGAGAGGCGCATCGAAATCAGTGCAACATGCGGGTCTGCGCTTGCTCCGTCCTGTTCGCCGACGATCAGACCACCCTCGCCAAGTTCCGGGGCCAATTCTATTAACCGCGTCTGGAGATCCGTCCACAATCGGTTGGTCGCGTCAGCTTCGACCGCCCGCTCATCTTTGCTCCAATGCGCTTCGATAGCGCCACTGGACAGGTCGTGTGCTGCATCTTCGCGAAGGCCCTCCGGCAATCCGGCCAGCGTGCGCTTGATGGTCAGCAAGCGATCCGCCAGCCGCTGTTCCGTCGCATCGGATAGATCGGCGCTCAGCGACGCGCGATAGGTTTGCACCCCAACAATCTGTACGGTGGCGATGCCCAGGATCAGGACGATGGTCGTTCTGGCTACCAGTGTATCGAACCTGAACGCCAAAGCTGCCCGCAGCAGCGCCGTTGCCCGCTTCACTTGCGCCGCACGGCCGCTGCGAACAGATAACCTGCGCCGCGAATGGTCTTGATTAACTCTCCTTGCGCCTCGATTTTCCGGCGCAAGCGGCTGACCTGCACATCGATCGAGCGATCAAACACGTCGAGGGTTCTGTTCTTGGTGCTATCCAGAAGGTAGTCTCGCGACAAGACCCGCTGCGGTGCCTCGAGAAACGTCAACAGAAGATCATACTCGCCGCCTGACAGGTCAACGACGACGCCGCCCGGATTCACCAGCTCTCGCTTCAGGGTATCCAATTGCCACCCCTCGAATTCGATTGAACGACCTGAACCTTGCGGGGCAGACCCCTCCACTGACCGGCTGCGGCGGAGGACTGCCTTGATGCGGGCCAGAAGTTCGCGCGGATTGAACGGTTTCGGCAGGTAGTCATCGGCACCGACCTCCAACCCGACAATGCGGTCGATCTCGTCGCCCTTCGCCGTCAGCATCACGACCGGCACCGTGCTTTCGGCGCGCAACGCCCGGCACAAGTCGAGCCCGTTCGTCCCCGGCAGCATGATGTCCAGCACAACAAGATCCACTTGGGATGACTGCATCTGGGCCTTCATCTCTGCGCCATTGCGGGCGGTCGAGACAACAAACCCGTTGGCGCGCAGGAACTTGGCAACAAGCGACAAGATCTCGCCGTCATCATCGACGACAAGAACCTTGCCTTCGGTCGCTTGAACTGCGGTCGACTGTTGCAACATTGGTCTTCGGTCTCGTCTCTGGGCACGCGCTGAATGGCACTCAGACACTACGACACTGTTGCCCGATTGTATCGATTTGTTGCAGTGGCTTTTCCTTATCTAAGGACATTCCGGAGCTGATCGACGGCTCCCCGACCATTCCAGTCGAACGGCCCCTGAAGGCGACCAATTTCGTTCCCTCGGTTGTCGACCAGCAGCGTTGTCGGCAGTCCAATGAAAGCGAATGCGAGTTGAACTCTTAGCGGCTCCGCCCAGAAGAGCGGCAGATGCCGAATGCCGACTTCGTTGTAGAATTTGCGTCCACGGGTGATCCCGCCTTCGTCGATGTTCAAAGGCAGAACCATGAAACGATCGCCGCCCAATGCTTCTTCCAGCTGGTCAAGCGCCGGCATCTCCTCGCGACAAGGCGGGCACCAAGTCGCCCAGATGTTGAGAAGTACGACCCGCCCGATGAAGTCGTCCAGTTTGCGCGTGGTTCCCGCCTCGTCGAGGATCGGCGGCGAGAGAAGTGGCTGTGGGTCCTTTCCTAGGCGGAAGGGCGGGCGCGCCAACGCTGGCATCGCCATGAACGGCGTTGCAAGTCCACCAAGAATAGCTCGACGTCCGATGCAGTCAGACATGGCATGTCCCCTGAGAGATGGGTCCGGACCTGCGGCGCGGCCGCAGGTCCAGCGAGTTTCAGGCGGAAACCGCAAACTCCGTCATCATGCCCGTCGAAAGGTGGGGCATGTGGTGACAATGGAGCATCCAGCGCGCTGCTTCACCTGCGTCCAACGCAACCGTCACCATGCCCATCGGCGGCACATGCACGGTGTCGCGTACCGCACCTGCAAAGCGCGTGCCACCAGTGCCGACCACCTGAAACGCGTGACCGTGTAAGTGCATGGGATGTGCCATCATGGACATGTTGTGAAACATCATCTCGACCCGATCGCCGGATTTCGCCGTCACCGGCACATGGGTGCCCCAGGTCTGTCCGTTGATCGTCCAGACATAGGGCATCATCGAGCCACCCAGCATGAGCATCTGCTGCGATGCGGGCGCACGTTCAGGCAACGGAGTGACCGCGCGAAGCAAGCTTTCCTGTGCGAGATCGCCGCTGAAGGCGGGATGGTCTCGCTCCGACAAGTCAGCGATCTTCGCCACAGCGGCCCCCGGCGTGGCCAGGATGACACCCGTCCTTTCCTTGGCGCCCTCGCGCAAGGCGAGAACCGGATACGCCCCGCCCTCCCTCGGTACATCCAGTTCGATGTCGAGACGCTGGCCCATCGCGACACCAAAGCGATTGCCAGGCAGCGGTTGCACCGGCTCGCCGTCCACCGCAACCAGCCGTCCGGGAAGCGCGCCCGTATCGATCCAGAATACAGTCGCAGCGGCGGCGTTGATCACGCGGACCAGCACCTGCCCGCCTTTGTCCACCTGTACGACTTCCGGGTCGTCAAGCGTCCGGTCGTTGGCGAGATAGGCATCGAAGTTGTAGTCGTTGAGGTCCATTGCCATGCCGTCCATGCCCGGCATCGCCATCATGCCGCCCTGCCCCATGGCGCCCATGTCCATCCCGGAATGGTCCATGGCACCTTGCCCCGGCTGGCCATGATCCATGCCGGCCATCGATGCGCCGCCGGTGATTTCGGTCAGCACCTCGGCGGGCGACTTGAACGAGAAGTCATGGAGGAACAGCGTCACCTCCTGACGATCTGCCGCAACATCCTCGGGCCGCCGCACGATCAGTGGCGCTGCCAGAAGTAGCATTTCGTGCGCCGGGATGTGGGCGTGCATCCAGTGAGTGCCCGGCCTTGCCGCGAAGTCGTAGGCGCGGATTTCACCGGGCTGCAGCATTGGCATCGGCAGGTCGGGGACACCGTCCTGAGCGTTGTCCGGGATCTGTCCGTGCCAGTGAATGATTGTAGGCTCTGTCAGCGTGTTCTTGAGGTCGACCGCGAAGGCCTGTCCAGGATCGAGTACAAGCCCGGAGCGGCCTGTGCCATCAGTGAGCCCCCAGACGGTTGCGGCCCGGCCTTTGATGTCGAGGGTCCGGGATGTGGCTGTCAAAGACATACGGGCGGATTGGGCCCGCACCCGAGCGGGCAGGACCAAAGATGCGGCCGTAGCAGCAGAAGCGGCCAAAAAGCCGCGACGAGAAAGGGATAGCATGCGAGTTCTCCTGAATCGCTAGATGATTGGGACGAGCGGTTTCCGGCTCAGGCCGGAACCGCAGGGTCAAATCACTGCAATTTTGGGAGGGTGCCCCGGAGGCGGAATGGCCAGCGAAGCAAAGAACAAGTCAAAGCGGAGCTCGACATCCGCGGCACGCACCACCACTTCGGTACCACCGTTCGGTTCGGGCAAGGCCGCAGTGGCGAAAAGGCAATGCTGCTGGCAAAGAACCTGTTGCGCGTCGCTGTCAGGACCGTCAGTCGTCTGCATCGGCATCAAATGGCCAGCCATCGCCATCGTCTGCGCATGGTCAACCTGAGATTGCCCACGCCCTTCACCCAAGGCCAGCACGGGCAAGACTGCAGCCAAAAGGTAGGCGGCAAAGATCAGGATACGCATGCGAAAGCTCGTAAATGCCATAGGCGGAACAATATCAGGATGGGTTGTTGCAGTCACCTGACAGTTTGGTGTCCCTGACCGGCATCGGGCTATCTCGCGTGCGGTAACAATGCCGAGTTTTCTGATTTCTTGCAACGCTATCGCAAAGTTTACTGGAAACCGCGTCCGCCGAGCAGGACCATTTAGGAAATTGCGGAACTATGATTTGATGAAAAAGCTTCTCCTCGCGCTCGCAACATCGTTCGGCCTGGTAGCCTGCGGGGCCGAACCGATCTGGGCACCGGACGAGACCGTGGCGGCCGCGCGCTATGAGCATTCAGGGCCGACCTCGGTTACCCTCTACACGGTACTCTCGACCCGAAGCGGTGCAGGCGCGCATGTGGGGCTTCTGATCAACGGATCAGAGCGTGTGCTGTTCGATCCCGCTGGAACCTGGCGGCATCCCAGGCTTCCCGAACGCAATGATGTCCATTTCGGGATCACTCCGAAGATGGTGGATTTCTACATCGACTACCACGCCCGCGAGACTTACGACGTCGTGGAACAGACGATCGAGGTCTCGCCTGAAGTCGCCGCGATGATCATGCAGCGAGCCATGGCTTACGGTGCCGTGCCAAAGGCCAACTGCACCATCGCTTTGTCCCGCGTATTGGAAGGCGTGCCAGGATTTGAGAGCCTTCCTATGACCTGGTTCCCGAAACGGATGATGGAGGGCTTTGCCGAGCTTCCGGGCGTGACGACCCGGAAGATCACCGACGACGACGCGGATCAAAACCATGGGGTTCTGCTGGTCCAGGCCGGTGACGCGCGACTGGAGTAGTTTTTTTGTGATTGCTCCGGCAGAACCCACGACTTCACTCGCCGCAGCAATTGTTCGGCGGTATGGCTGATCCGTAAGGTTTGAGACGAGGTACATCTGATGAACATGACGCGTCGCGCCATTCTGACCGCAGGTCCGGGTTTCCTGGCCATCGCCGCCACGCCGATGCCGGCGGAAACGGATGCGCGTATCCACGTGGTCAAGGACCCCGGCTGTCCCTGTTGCAATGCCTGGATCGGTCACCTTCGCGAGAATGGTTTCGCTGTCAGCTTCGAGGAGCGCAGCATCGAAGACCTCGCAGCATACAAGCGCGAGCGCGGCATTCCAGAAGAGCTTTCCTCCTGTCACACGGCGACGGTCGATGACTACACCATTGAAGGTCACGTCCCCTCAGCAGACATCCGCCGCCTTGTGGCCGAGCGCCCCGAAGCGGTTGGACTTACCGTTCCGGGTATGCCGTTCGGCTCACCAGGCATGGGTCCGGAGACGGAGCGCGAGTCCTACGAGGTTCTTCTCGTCGGACTCGATGGCAGCAGCCAGGTCTTCACCAGCTATCCGAGCGCCTGACCTCGCTTCAGGATGACGGAGCGTCACCAGAAGCAATGGCACGGAGCGGTTGTCTCCAGGTGCCAGAGTAGTATCACGGCAGACCCGACTCGGTTGACCGCCATGCTTCTTCCAGCGCGGCCTGCGGGCTGACGCCGTCCAATGGTCTGATCGCAGCATCCAGACGTCGCGCGGCGTGATAGGCCGTGGCCGCCATTGCACTGGGCGCCGTGCCATGGGCGAGCCGGTAACGCGCCGCGAAACTGTCCATCTGAGCCTCGCCTTCCCATCCCGCTGGAAGGACATCCTGCACCAAGACGGTTCTTTCCGGTGGATACGCGCGCCCGGCTGCGCTGGCTGCTGGCTCGGGGCCAAGGACGACCACGACGTCGGGGGGCACGCCGGGTGTGCCTGTCAGGCCCTCGACGAACCCTGCTGCATCGCGCGGAAGCGGCAGAACATGCACGTCAACCCCGCCCAGATGCCCGTCAGACGTCTCATTTGCGTGGCCATCTCGCTCGTCCGCCGCTAGCAGGAAACCGCGGATGGCTTCTGCAAGGCTTGCTTCACGGTCATCGCCGACGACCAGAAGTGCGGCCGTGAACGAATGCGCCGAAGCAATCCCTGACATCCCTATCCACAGCGCGGCCACTAGGACAGGACTCCTGAACACGGTCAGGACGCTTTGCGAGTTGGCAAAGACGGCTCGAGGACGGGCAGAGAAAGGGCGCCGGAAAAGGGGGATCATTCGACCGCCCGTGCAGCAGACACCACTTCGGCCAGCTGAGCTTTTTCAACGAAGCCGGGTATCAACTGATCGCCGACGACGAAGGACGGCGTGCCGTTGAACCCGAGCGCCTCGGCCAGACGCATCGACGTGGCGATGTGCTCGTCGATTTCGGGCGATTGCATGTCCGCCTTGAGCTTTTCGACGTCCAAGCCGATCTCGCCAGCAACCCTCAGCACGGTGTCGGCCTCAACCTTGCCGCGCATCTCCATTAGGGCGTTGTGCATTTCGGGGTACTTGCCCTGTTTCCGCGCTGCCAGTGCGGCCCGGGCAGCAAAAGCGGAGCCCTCGCTCAGGATCGGCCATTCGCGCATGACGAGCCGCACGTTGCCGTCTTCGGCCAACAGCGCGTCGACTTCGGGCATGGCGCGTTTGCAGTAGGGACAGTTGTAGTCGAAAAATTCCACCACCGTCACATCGCCATCCGGGTTGCCCAGCACCGGCGCGTTGGGGTCGCGATCAAGCAGCGTACGCTCGCTGGTCAGTACTGCGGCCGCGGCAGCGGCCTGGGCATCGGCCTGTCGCGCTTCCAGCGCCTGAAGCGCCTCGAGCACAAGCTCCGGGTTCTCGCGCATGGTCTCGGCGATCAACGCCTTGATGCGGTCGTCGGAAAGATCCTGCGCCAAGGACAAGCCAGGCAGGACGAGAGTCAGTGCTGCGGCAAGCAGGATTGAATGGATGCGCATAGGAAGAGACCTGTGTTATGAAAGCGGGATTTCGTGTGGTATGCACGCTCTAGCTACTAGAGGGGCAAGGGGACTCTGGGGGGCGTTGCCCTGCGCGGCTTCATGGGGCACCGGCCTCCAGACGGCTACGGTCAGATTGTGCTGCGCGAATGCGGTCGGGCCAGGTTGACTTTATGTAGTCAAGGACGGCCTCGATATCGTCCGCCGTCAGTTCATCCCCAAAGCCAGGCATGCCGGAGGTGAAGTCCACGCCCATGTCGTCCAGCACCGCCTGTCCACCGCGACGGATGTAGTCAAGCAGCATGGTATCGCCATGGTGCCAGGTGTGGCCGGTCTCGTCATGCGGTGGAGCCGGATAGGTCCCATCCTCGTTGGCCGATTGCCAGCCCGACTGCCCTTCCAAATTCAACCCGTGGCAGGACGCGCAATTTGTGTCGTAAAGTTCCCGACCCCTCTCCAGATCTGGACTGTTGTGAAAAAATGCATTTGCCTGGGGTGCCGACAGCAGATGTGCCGCTGCGGCAAACATCTGCGCCGGCCTGCGAAGTGTTCGCACAACTGCCCTCATGTCCTGCTCACCGCCATCGGTGTCATGCCATCTGGCGGGAGGATCCGCTCCGACAAGAGGGCCAGATCTTCCCTGACGCGTCCTCTTTGGGCAGCCGGATAGGCGTCCTCGGGAGGCAAACCGCCATGCTGCGCAAAAAGCATGATGTCGCGCGCAATTGGCGCTGCGGCGGTCGACCCACCTCCCCCGTGCTCGACCACGACGGTCACCGCATATCGCGGTGTATCGAAGGGGGCGAAGGCGACGAACAGCGCATGGTCCCGACGATTCCAAGGAAGTTCGTCTTGCGATCGAACTCCGGCAGCACGCTCCGCCGCAGTGATCGAAAAGACCTGACTCGACCCGGTCTTGCCCGCCATCACCTTCGTCTCATCCGCAATCCGGGAACCATATGCCGTCCCGCGCTCGTGGTTCGAAACCTCATACATTCCCTGCCGAACAATCTGGAGCGCTTCTGCTGAGAGCCCCAGCTGGGCAGGCACAGGTTCGTCCAGACCGAAACCGCCTAAGGGGCGCACCAGACGCGGTAGCACCGCTGTGCCGGAGGCAAGGCGCGCCGCCATCGTTGCGAGCTGGATCGGCGAGGCAAGGGTAAAGCCCTGCCCGATCGAGGCGTTGATCGTATCCCCGATCAACCAATCCTGCCCATAACGCTCCTGCTTCCAGGCCCGAGAGGGGTTGTTGCCATGTGCCATGCCTGAGAGGGGAAGGTCGTATTTCTGGCCGAGCCCAAGCCGATCATTCATCGCGAAGATCCCATCGATGCCGATCCGTTTCGCAACTTCGTAGAAGTAGACGTCACAGGACTCCCGCAGGGCTCCGACCATGTTCACCCGCCCGTGACCGCCGCGTTTCCAGCAATGGAATCTGCGGCCAGAGATTTCGACGTAGCCGTTGCAGGTGACTGTTTCTTCCGGCTCCATCAGGCCGCTCTCAAGGGCAGCGAGCGCGTTTGACATCTTGATGGTGGATCCGGGCGGATAGGCGCCTTGCACAGTCTTGTCGGCAAGAGGACGAAACTCGCTGTCGCGCAGGCCGCCGTAGTCCTTGGTCGATATCCCGCGGACGAAAAGGTTCGGGTCGAACGAGGGCGCAGAAGTGCAACCGAGAAGATCCCCGTTTGTGATGTCCATCACGATCGCCGCCGCGCTTTGTCCCTCAAGGCGCACCCGCATGAAGTTCTGCAGGTGGTGGTCAAGCGTGATCTGCATGTCCGGACCGGGCTTGGGCGGATCGAGCGCAAGTTCGCGGATCGTCCTTCCGCCGGCATTGACCTCCACCCGCTGTGCCCCGGGCTCACCACGCAGCGCACGTTCATGGATCCGTTCGATTCCGGTCTTGCCGATCTGGTAGTCCGGCAAGCGCAGGAGAGGGTCGGGCTCCCCTTCCCCAGCAGTCAGGTCGTTGTCGCTGACCGGCCCCACATAGCCGACCTGATGCGCGAAGTCCGGGCCGAAGGGGTAGACCCGCGACTGGACCATCTCCGGATAGACGCCACGCAGGGCCGGTGTGTTCAAAGCGATAATCGAGAGCTCTTCCCATGTGACCCGGTCCTTTACGGTGATCGGGACGAACCCCCGCACGCGGTCGAGCTGCTTTCGGATTTTGTCGAGGTCTTCCCCGTTCATGCCAAGAAGAAGCTGCAGTTTCCGCAGCACGTCGTCGACATCACCGGCTTCCTCTTTGACCAGGCTAATCCGGTAGGTGTTTTCGTTGTCTGCGACGATCTTGCCTGCCCGGTCCAGGATGCGGCCCCGGTCAGGGCGTACCAGCCGGATGTTGATCCGGTTCTCTTCGGCCAGAAGGTAGTATTCTTCCGCATCGCGCACCCCCAGCTGCCACATCCGGAAGCCAAGGAGTCCGACCACTGAGGTCATCGCGCCCCCGAGCAGCAGTGAGCGGCGTGTCGTCGTCTTTGCCGCCTGTGCCAAGTCACGCTCAGATCGTCTCATGATCGGGCTCCTTTCGCCGAGGTGCCGATGCCCCCTTGGCGCTGATCGTCCGCAGGTAGGCTGTTGAGCGCAGCCCCAGGACAAGGACGACCAGTCCGACAAACCAGTATTGCAGCGGGTTCGGCTCTGGGGTCGCGCGGTGGAAGCTCAGGAAATGAAGGAAGAGGAAGTAGCCGACATGAGCCACCGTCAGCCACCACAAGGGAAGCACTCCCATTTGCAGGAACTTCCAGCCAGAAAGGCCAAGGCGGCGTATCGCGGCATCGCTCGAAGTTGCGGCAAGGACTGACGTGAGGATCAGCGCCGCTATGCCGATGGCGTTGGAAAGACCGAACCCTTGCTGAAGCATGACGTAGGTAAGAAGGTCGGGATGCCATTCGAAGCCAAAAAGACGCATCAGGTCCCACTCGACCCAACCGACAAGAATGATCACAGCATGGACCACGGCGAGGAGACAGCCGTGGATCCCCATCTCGCGGCGAAAAGGTATGAGCGGCATCGCCGGGCGCCACAGGCGCGCCAGGGGGCCGATCCCGACCGACACCGCAATGAGGACGAGCGATGCATCTCCGATTGCCCGGTTCCAGCGGTGCATCGGGCTCCATCCGGCGTGGATGGCCGAGAAACTCAACACCAGCCCCATCACGACAAGTGCCACCAGCAGGTGCCGAACGGTGGCCTTCCGGGCCATCCGTCGGAACGAGGCCCGCCAACCCGACGCGAAGCTCATGTGGCGTCCCCCTGAACTGGGTGCAAGCGTCCCTCGCCTGCGGCGTCTCGGGTTCTCGCATCGCGAAACCTGCGCCATGTGAGCAGAGTTGCGACGCTCATCATCACAACCCCGGCTGCGGCCAGCCACGGTCGGAGCGGGTCGAACCAGCCAAGAAGTGCAGGACCACCGAACAAAAACATGAGCACCTTGTTACACGTCGGACAGGCGATCCCGAGGAAGCTGGCAAGCCCTCCTGCCCCAGAGCCGCGCAGACGACACGCGGGCACCCAGAACGCGGACGTCACGCCAGCGAGCGATGCGGTCAGGACGGTCGCACCAAACTCCCAGGGACCCACCGGGGTCATGCGGACAAACAGTGGGTTCGCCCAGACGGCCGTGACCGTGCCGAGAACCACAAACAAAGCCATGCCAACGATCAGGCCGCGCAAGGCCCGGCGAAAACTGTCATCCCCACGGAATGAGCCCATGTTCGGTTCACCGCGCGTCAAATTCGACCTCCGCAAACTCTTCCCCAAAACCCACGCTGACGATCCAGCGACCAGCCATTGGCAGCTTCACTTTTGCCCGCCAGACGCCTGCCTCGACCAGAGCTAGCGGCGGAGTGACCCCGTCCATGTGCATAGCGGCCATTGCAAAGTTTACATCTGGCCGCATTCCTGCGGTTTCGATCGCGTCGGCATTGGGCATGAACTGGATTTCGAGGCGAACCTCTTGGTTGCTGAGCGCAAAGACTTGAACGTCAAGTTGTCCATCCGAAAGCCGCTCGGACACAGAGGCTGTTGGGCTGCCATCGGCCGAAATCGTTTCGCGTGGGTCTAGGGTCCAGACTGTCGTCCAGATAAATACGCCGACGAAGGCAAGAACGCCTAGGGCCAGAATGGCGGCGAGAGCTCTAGTTCCCATTTCCCATATCCATTTGTGAATGATCCATTCCGGCCATCGGGGTCTCGACCGGCGCCGGGGCAGCTTCCGGAATTTCTCCGGTGCCCTCGGGATCGAGGAGATAGGTTGCAATCGCTTTGCGGTCCGCATCGGTAAGGAATGAGGTGCCCGCTACCACGACCTCGGCCATGCTGCCGCCAAACGCGTCCCCGTTAGGCAGGATTCCGGACTGAAGCGCATAGGCGAGATTGGCTACGGTCCATCCTCTTGCCAGGAGCTCATCTTTCAGGATCGCGGGCGCCTTGCTGCCGCCTGGGAGACTATCGTTTCCAGCAAAGCGGGCGCTGTCATCCAGACCTCCCGCAAGCGTTCGCCCAGTATGGCAAGCAGCGCAATGCGCTGCCCCCTCGACCAGCAACCGTCCGCGGTTCCATGGAGATGTTGTGCCCATGAGCGCATCGGTTTTCGGCGCATTGAGGTAGGCCGCACGCCAGAGCTTCAGCCCGGAGCGGAAGCTGAAGGGAAACCCTACGTCATGCGCCGGAGCCGCTTCCGCGACCGGAGGAACAGTGCGGAACGCCTCCCACAAATCAGCGACTTCCTGATCGGTGAAGCCTGCGTAGAACGAGTAGGTGAAGACCGGGTAGTAGGGATCACCCTCCGGCGAGACCCCTTGGCGCACAGCCTTGGCGAAATCCTGGATGGTCCAGCGTCCGATCCCGGCATCGCGATGTGGTGTGATGTTTGGCGGCACAAATGTGCCGAACGGGGTGTCAAGCGGAGCGCCCCCTGCAAGCGCGGGCCCTTTGGCCGCTGAGTTGGTATGACACGACACGCAGCCGCTCGCACGCGCGAGATAAGCCCCGCGTTCGGGATCACCAGTTGGAAAAGTCGGGGGCTCGGCGTCACCGATCGGCCAGAGCGCCAGTATCCCGGCGCCGATGCCCGCGACAATTCCAGGGAGGACGAAGGAAAACCGGATCAAGCCGCGCATCGTCAGTTCCGGCCCGCGCGAAACTGTGCATGACAAGACGAACAGGTCGCACTGATCCGGTTGAAGAGATCGTCTGCCGCCAGCGTGTTCAGATCGAGCGCCAGCTCGGCTGGATTCGTTGTCCCGCGCGCGACTGCGACCGACTCCGTATTCTCTCCATATCCCATCAAATCGGCGACCGTGAACCCTTGTTCCAGTTCCGGGGCTTCGGGCATAGCCATACCTGAATGATCCATGCCGGCCATATCGCCGGGAGGCGGGGCCGCTGGCTCAAGGCCGTTCGGTGCTGCTACGGCCAATGCATCGGCATAAGCCTTCAACTCTTCGGAGAGCGCAGCAAACTCCTGCCAATCGGACCAGATTTCCGGTTTGGCGTAGGTCACCCCCTCAAGACTGTTCTCGGGGAAAAGCGACAGCATGGTTTCGCCCGCATGACCGGCAATAACGCTCGCGCCCTCTGACACGAGAAACGTGTCGTAGGGGACTGTGCCTTGCATCATGGGGGCCAACTCCGCCACCGTGTCCCGCATTGCCGTCATCCCGTTCATTCGATCAAGGACGACTCCCGTCGCCCCCGTGTGTGCCAGCGCCACTGCCGCAACTACAGAGGCGGCAAGCGCCAAAGCGCCCGTCCATTGTGGTTTCATCTGCCTGACTGCCCTTGTTTTTTTGTTTTTGATTGAGCGCGAATCCCACCATTCCGGCGGGTCGCGCAGCTAGCGCTACTGTCTGCTGTCAGGCTGAAGAAGGACTGGGCTCAAGAAAGCGCTGCGGACAGCGCCATTGAGCAATCGGACGTTCGTCCGGCCTGACTGTCAGGTCAGGGTTCGGGGAGGTGGCAGGGTAATCGACGGGCCGCCGAAACGACGCTGCGATTGCGTTACGTCTGGCCGAAGAACAATAGCGGGGGAAAATGACAGTAATGTCACCGGCCCCTCAGGCAGAACAAAGGCCGTACATGCGATGCTTGGATGGCACGCGGGCGCGGAAGCCGTCTCCTGTGCTGCCACAGGATCCAATTCTACCGACAGTTCAGGATGGTGATCTTCAACTGCCCCAGCCTCTGCCGTCTGTCCCACAACCAGACCAAACATCATCACCAAGGACAGGAGCCAAATCGACGCGTGCCGAAGGGCCCTGCTTGCGAGCAGGCCACGCCTCGTGATCGATGGGTAGGATTGCGAGTGCATCCGTTCAGATCAGCTTTACTTGCGTTCCGACCGGAGTGCGGTCGAACACTTCTTCGATGTGTTCGTTGTATAGTCCAATACAGCCGTTTGACGAGCGTCGGCCGATCTTGCGCGTGTCATGGGTACCATGAATCCGGTAATACTGCCACGAGAGATAAAGGGCACGGGTCCCAAGCGGGTTCGTCGGGTCGCCGCCCGGCACGAATGCTGGCCATTCAGGGTTGCGTTCCCGCATCGATGGCGTCGGTGCCCAGCTCGGGTTCACCCGCTTCTCAACGACCTCGGTGTATCCCCGGCGCGTCAGTTCGTCAGAAAGTGGGACGGAGCTTGGGTAAAGATACATCTGTCCGTCGCTCGTCCAGTGCTGAAGCACCTTTGCTGTAGTGTCTGAGATGATGACGCCGACCCCAAGAGCATCGAAGTGATCTTGCCATTCGTGAGTCCGGAACGCCGAGATGTTGTTGCGGACGGTTCCTTGATTGTCTTCGGTCGCGAAGGCGGCCCGACCCGTCACGAACGGGGCGGCAAGGGCTCCGGCAACGAAAAGACGTCGACTGAATCGCATGATCTGCTCCTTTGTTTTGTAAGTTTTGCGGCCTTCCAATATGGGAAGGTCAAATCTCTTTGCACCGCTTAGGGGTCACAAACAGGTGAGTGCGTGGCGCTTTGGCCAGAGATTGAGGCAAACTTCGAGCTCACACCGTTGTGATAAAACGAGATGGTGTCCGAAGGCGCTAACGTGTCCGCATGTTCAGGTTGGTTAACCTCTTGTGTGGAATTCTCCTACTCGCCGCCCTGTTTGGGACGGCGCACCCGGATCAATTGGCACATAGCGTGCATCAAGATATGGCCTCTAACGCAACCCTGCTGCAGGACGCGCTTTGTGGTGACGGCTCCGGGCATGGCACCTGCCAGCTCGTTGGCACGGAGACAGCTTCGTTCCATAACATTTTCCCTTTCGCAGGATCTTCGCAGTACGAGATCACTCCCGTGTCGGCCTCCAGCGTGACCCTTGCGCCCCAGCACCCACCTCCGCGAACTCTCCTTTGAGTGAACCCCTTCCTTCCCGTTCCACTCAGGAGACAGCATGATTTTTCGTCGGACCTTTATCGGCGGAGCTGCCGCAGCGGCAATGTCCGCGCCCTCAATCCTTCGAGCTCACACACAAGAACCTTTCGTCTTGGCCGACGAGTTCCAACCGCGAGAAGTGCGCGTCCGCGAGCAGCATGCTCCCGGACAGATTCTAGTCTTTCCGCGGAACTTCTTTCTGTACTATGTCTTCGACACCGAACGCGCGATCCGCTACGGCGTTGGCGTCGGCAAGGCAGGACTTGCCTTCAACGGATCGGCGATCATCGAACGCAAGGCCGAATGGCCGTCCTGGCGTCCGACGAACGACATGATTCGCCGAAATCCCGACCGCTATGCCCAGTTCGCCGATGGCGTTCCCGGAGGGCCCAACAATCCTCTCGGGGCGAGGGCGCTCTATCTCTACCGGGAAGGGCGCGATACCTACTACCGAATCCATGGCACGACCGAGCCATGGTCTATTGGACAATCTGTGTCGAACGGATGCATCCGGATGCTGAACGAGCATGTTATCCAACTCTACGAGCAGGTTCCGGTCGGAACACCCGTGACCGTCTTGTGACCGTGCGACGCCGCGACCTAGTCGTCTTCGGCGGGATCGTTGCGCTGATCTATGGTCTGCGGGCCCTGCCGTGGGACCGTCTCGCGGGGCGTGGCCCGCGCTATGTTTTCCTTGCGGATCTGCCGCCGTTTCGCCGTCTTGAAAGCGGTGGCCAAACATCCGGTGCAACTTTGGCCCTTTTCGGGCTTGATCCGGCGTCAGGAGATGCCGACGTGAGGCGCGCTCGCGCCGATGCCATGCGTGCGGACCCCTGCCCTGCTCTTTTTGGCGCCGGTGGTGCGCAGGACCTTGTGCCGATTGCCTATTTCAGCGAGTTCCGTTGCCCTTACTGCCGTGCGCTGGAACGCGACCTCGACACGTTGATCGCCGAGTATCCCGCCTCGTTCCGGCTGGTTCAGCATGAACTTCCCATTTTTGGGCCACCCTCCGAGCTTGCCGCGCGCGCTTCGATCGCGGCTGCACGGCAAGGCAAGCAGCAGGAGCTGCGGCGTCGCTTCATGCGAACGCCGCTCGTTGCCGAGGAAGCCTCGGTCCTTCGCGTGGCAGCTGACATCGGTCTCGATGTTGATCGGCTGACCCGCGACATGGCATCGCCCGAAGTGCAGACAGACCTTGACCGGACGCGGGCGCTCGCCGATGTGTTCGGATTTGTCGGCACGCCTGGCCTTGTTATCGGACGGACTGTCCTGAACGGCGCGATCCCCTACGCGCTCCTTCGCCGAATTGCCGAAGACGAGACTTCCATGGCGGTCCCGGTATGCTGAACCAATGAACACGCCGTCGCATATGCTGATCGGGGCTGCCGTCTTCGCAAGGCCGCTGGTTCCGGCAACATTGGTCGCGGCGCTAGTGGGCGGGCTTGCTCCGGACCTACCAATGTTTGCCCTGGTCCTCTGGTCAATCCGGGTTCTCAACGTGCCTGAGCATGAGGTCTTCAGCAAGCTTTTCTTCTCGGAGAACTGGCAGGCTGTCTTTGCGGTGGACCACAGCTTCTTTATCTGGGGAGGGCTGCTTGCGCTAGCGATTTGGCGAAAACAATTCATCCTGCGCGCCTTCGCTGGCGCCGGCCTCCTGCATGCTCTTGCGGACCTCCTTACCCATCACGACGACGCCCGCCGCCAGTTCTGGCCTGTCTCGGACTGGGTGTTCCGCAGCCCGGTCAGCTATTGGGACGCCCGCTTTTACGGCAATGTGTTCGGGATGTTCGAGGTCGCACTGGTCGTGACGCTGACCGCCCTTCTGTGCTGGCGGCTGAGCCGCTGGCGCGAGCGCCTGCTTGTCCTTGCCGTCGCCACGCCAGTTCTAATTCCGGTGCTGCTGACCGGCAGCCTGCACGGGCTCCATGGTATGGGATAGGCGCGTCAACCCCGGTAGCGCCGCAACAGTTGCGCGTTGACGGCAACGATGATGGTGGAGGCCGACATGAACACCGCACCAATTGCTGGCGTCATCAGGAACCCGGTGCCAAAGGTTATCCCCGCAGCCATCGGAATGGCAAAGGCGTTGTAGCCGGTGGCCCAGATGAGGTTCTGCACCATCTTCGCATAGGTCGCCCGCGACAGGCCAAGGATCGCCTCGACATCGCGCGGGTCGGATCGCACCAGAACGACATCGGCCGACTCCACCGCCACGTCCGTCCCTGCGCCGATGGCAATGCCAAGATCAGCCTCGACCAGCGCCGGGGCGTCGTTGACCCCGTCGCCGACCATGGCGACCTTCAAGCCGCGGGCCTGCAGCTCCCGCACCTTCGCTGCCTTCTGGTCCGGTAAGACCTGGGCGAAGTATTCGTCGAGGCCAAGTTCCTTTGCGACCGACTTTGCCACCCCTTCGGCATCGCCCGTCATCATGATCGACCGCACACCGCGGGCCTTCAGTCGCGCCACCACGTCGCGCGATTCCGCCCGGACGATGTCGGCCAAGGCGAACAGGGCGTGCGGTTTGCCGCCCAGCACCAGCACCACCACGGTTTTGCCGGCCTCCTCCAGTGCTGCAAGGCGAGGGTCTGTGACGGGAGTGTTCTGGCGGCGCAGGTGGCCGGGGCTGACGATGGCCACCTCTTGCCCGTCAACCCGCGCTGTAACGCCCGCGCCAGTGATGCTTTGCAACCCCTCCGGTGCCGGGAAGGCGATGCCCTTGACCGCCGCAGCCGTGACGATGCCTTGCGCAATCGGGTGCTGTGACTGGCTTTCGACCGAGGCTGCCATGCGCAGCGCCGCCGCCTCGTCGCTGCCGTCTAGCGTCACGATGTCGCTGACGCCGAACCGCCCCTCGGTCAGTGTTCCCGTCTTATCGAAGACAACCGCGTTCAAGTCGCGCGCCCGTTCGAATGCGGCGCGGTCGCGGATCAGGAGGCCGTTTTTGGCAGCCAGCGAGGTTGACACCGCCACCACCAGCGGCACGGCAAGGCCGAGTGCGTGGGGGCAGGCGATGACCATCACCGTCACCATCCGCTCCAGCGCGAACGTGACGCTTTCGCCCGCCCATAACCAGTAAGCGAACGACCCGAGGCCGACGGTGATGGCAACCCAGGTCAGGACCGTGGCTGCGCGGGTGGCAAGGTCTTGGGTGCGGGAACGGCTGTTCTGCGCGGCTCTCACCATGGCGATGACCTGCGACAGGTAGGTGGCCTCGCCCGTCGCCTTGACCTCAATCGTGACCGCGCCCTCGCCGTTGACTGCGCCACCAATCACTGTCTCGCCTGCTCTGCGAGTAATGGGCTTCGACTCGCCGGTCAGCATCGCCTCGTTGAACGTCGAAATGCCTTCGGTGATTGTGCCGTCCACAGGCACCTTGGCACCGGGGCGGATGACCACCCGGTCGCCTGCGACCAGCGCGGCCACCGGCACTTCCTCCGTGCCGCCATCAACCTTCACTCGCAGCGCGGTGTCAGGCAGCAGACGTACCAGTTCCTCCAGCGCCCGCGACGCGCCAAGAACCGAGCGCATCTCCAGCCAATGCCCGAGCAGCATAATGGTCACGAGCGTAGCCAGTTCCCAGTAGAACGGCTCGCCCCCTGGCAGGCCGAACGTAACGGCGGCTGAGTAAAAATAGGCGGTCGAGATCGCAAGCGCGACCAGCGTCATCATGCCCGGACGGCCGCTGCGGATTTCCGGAAGTGCGCCTTTCAGGAAAGGCCAGCCGCCCCAGAAATAAATGATCGACGACAGGGCCAGCGCGAACCACTCTTCGCCGGCAAACAGGGGCGCCATCCCCTGCCGCGTAAAGTCCCGCACCATCGGCGACAGAACCAAGACTGGGACGGTCAAGACGAGGCATACCCAGAACCGGCGGCGGAAATCGGACACCATGTCGCCGTGACCTGCGTGTCCACCTCCGCCATGTGGCGCATGCCCCATGCCGATACGATCCACGGGCTTTGCGTCATGGCCCATCGCGGCTTGATCACCTGCGGACTTGACAGCATGCCCCAACGCGGCATGGTCGATTGCGCCCATCGGTAAGGAGTTGTCCGGTTTCTGCGCGTTGCTGGCCATCGAACCGAACTCCTTTGCGTCCCGGATTTGCAGGCGGCGCGGCCAATTCCGACCGCGCCGCCCAAGGGCATTCCGGGCTTACATGCCCTTGGTGGCGAGGAAGGCCTTGAGTGTGGCGATCTCCGACTCTTGCGCCGCGATGATCGCTTCGGCCAACTTGCGCATTTCGGGGTCTTTGCCGAACTCGAGCTGGATCTTCGCCATATCGATGGCGGCCTGGTGATGCGGAATCATGCCCCGGGCGAAATCGACATCCGGGTCGCCGGTATAGGGCACCATCATGTCGGCCATCATCTTGTCCATCGCGGCAGCGCTGGCGACCGTAGCCGGGTCATTGGCGAGTTCCGGGGGGATCAGGGTCGCATGGCTCATCATCGCCATGCCGTCATTGCCCATGTTCATGCCCGAATGGTCCATGCCAGCCATGTTGTCGGACTGGGCATAGACATAGGTTCCGGCGGCAACCATGGCGGCAAATACGGCACCAATTGCAATCTTCTTCATTTGCTTTTCCTTTTGTTTTTCAGGCCCAATGGCAACGCTTAAGGGCCGGGTTGGGTTGCTGGATACTTCTCAGGCGGGCGCGTAGCCGACCTCTGTCAGAGCGGCGGCGAATAGCTCGCGGGGAGAGGCCGACTTGACGTCGACCATATGGGTACCTGGATCGGCGCTGACTTCAGCCGCCGGATCGACCGATTTGATGGCCTTGGTTACGCTTCGCACGCAACCGCCGCAGGTCATGTTCTCGATATGGAACTGCATGAGTACCTCCTTCAGGGTTCCGTCTCATGCAACAGCATATGGGGCTTCCCATCGTTGTAAGGTCAAGAGCACAAACCCGTGAGTGGAAAAAACAAAATCAGTCCTTGACCTTACCATCATGGGAAGCCCTATCTCGAATAGCGGAAACATATGCCGAAGGAGTTCCGCTGTGAACATGCACGCGCAAACACTGCCGACCGCTGGGACTGGAACGTTTGCTCTCGACGTCGAGGGTATGACTTGCGCCTCTTGCGTTGCCCGTGTCGAGCGCGCCCTGAAAGCGGTGCCCGGTGTTCAGTCCGCGTCGGTCAATCTTGCAACTGAACGGGCAGACGTGACAGGCGCCGCCGTTGACCGTGCGTTGCTCATCAAGGCTGTCGAGGAAGCGGGCTATGACGTTCCATCCCGCCCTGTTGATCTACAGATCGAGGGTATGACATGCGCCTCTTGCGTCGCCCGGGTGGAACGTGCGCTGAAATCCGTTTCCGGGGTAACAAATGCCTCGGTCAATCTGGCAACCGAGCGGGCGCATGTGATCGGAAAGGCCGACCCAGCCGCCCTGATCCGTGCCATCGAAGATGCGGGATATGATGCGCGTCTGGCCGTCTCCGCCGCCGATCTGTCGGAGGAGGTCACTTTGCGCAAGGCCGCCGAGGAAAGCGCCCTGAGGCGAGATCTGCGGATCGCGGCGGCGCTGAGCCTGCCGGTGTTCGTGCTGGAGATGGGATCGCACCTGTTCACATGGGTGCATATGGCGGTGATGAACACGATCGGCATGCAGAACAGCTGGTATCTGCAGTTCGCCCTGACGACGGCGGTTCTCTTTGGCCCGGGGTTGCGTTTTTTTGCCAAGGGGCTGCCCGCGCTGGCGCGGTTTGCCCCGGACATGAACAGCCTTGTCGCCGTCGGCACCTCAGCCGCCTATGGATATTCGCTGATCGCAACCTTCCTTCCCCAATTGCTGCCGGCGGGCACGGTCAATGTCTATTACGAGGCGGCAGCCGTTATCGTGACGCTGATCCTGCTTGGCCGCACGCTCGAAGCGCGGGCCAAGGGGCGAACCTCTGAGGCGATCAAGCGTCTGGTCGGATTGCAGGCCAAGACGGCGCGGGTTTTCCGAGATGGTGCTGTGGTCGAGTTGCCGATTGCCGAGGTTCGTCCGTCCGATCTGGTCGAGGTGCGCCCCGGTGAAAGGGTGCCGGTCGACGGTGAAGTGACCGAAGGGGCCAGTTGGATCGACGAAAGCATGATCTCGGGCGAGCCGTTGCCGGTGGAAAAGACGATTGGCAGCGCCGTGACCGGTGGCACGATCAACCAGACCGGTGCCTTCACCTTTCGCGCCACGGCGGTGGGCGAAGCGACGATGCTGGCCCAGATCATCCGCATGGTCGAGGCCGCCCAGGGGGGAAAGCTGCCGATCCAGGCGTTGGTGGACCGCGTGACCATGTGGTTCGTGCCCGCCGTTATGGCACTGGCCGCGCTGACCTTTATCGTCTGGCTGGTTTTTGGCCCTGAGCCTGCCCTGACCTTTGGCCTTGTCAACGCCGTGGCAGTACTGATCATCGCCTGCCCCTGTGCCATGGGGCTGGCCACGCCGACATCGATCATGGTCGGAACCGGGCGCGGCGCGGAACTGGGCATCCTGTTCCGCAAGGGTGAAGCGTTGCAGGCCTTGCAAGACGTCAAGGTGGTGGCCTTTGACAAGACCGGCACGCTGACGATGGGCAAACCCAGCCTAACGGATCTTCACCTTGCCCCCGGCTTTGAGCGTGACCTGGTTCTGGCCGCGGTCGCGGCGGTTGAGGGTAAATCAGAACACCCGATTGCCCGCGCTATCGTGGCAGCGGCGGCGGACGCGGGGCTTGCACTGCCTGACGTGACCGCTTTTGCCTCGGTAACCGGCTATGGCGTCACGGCCCGCGCCGGCGAACAACGGGTCGATATCGGTGCCGACCGCTACATGGAAAAGCTGGGTCTGGATGTGGCATTCTTTGCCGATATCGCGGTCCGGCTGGCGGATGAGAGCAAGTCGCCGCTCTATGCCGCGATAGATGGCAAGCTGGCGGCGATCCTTGCCGTTGCCGACCCGGTCAAGGCAACGACACCCCAGGCGATCAAGGCCCTGCATGCGCTTGGCCTGAAGGTTGCGATGATCACAGGCGACAATGCCCGCACGGCGCAGGCCATCGCACGGCAGTTGGGCATCGACGAGGTCGTGGCCGAGGTCCTCCCCGACGGAAAGGTCGCCGCCGTCAAGCGGCTGAAGGCCCTTGGCACGCTGGCGTATGTCGGCGATGGGATCAACGATGCCCCGGCTCTGGCTGAGGCGGATGTCGGGCTTGCCGTTGGCACAGGCACCGATATCGCTATCGAGGCTGCCGATGTGGTGTTGATGTCGGGGCGTCTCACCGCCGTGCCCGACGCCATTGCGCTGTCGAAGGCCACGATGCGCAACATCCGGCAGAACCTGTTCTGGGCCTTTGCTTATAATGCCGCCCTGATCCCGGTCGCCGCCGGTGCGCTTTGGCCGGTTTACGGACTCCTTCTGTCGCCGATCTTTGCCGCCGGTGCGATGGCGCTGTCGTCAGTCTTCGTCCTTGGCAACGCGCTGCGTCTGCGCCGCTTTGTCCCCTTTCAAGCCTGAAGGAGCCAGATCATGAACATTGGTGAAGCAGCGAAAGCCTCGGGCGTATCGGCCAAGATGATCCGCTACTACGAGTCCACCGGGCTGATCCCTGCGGCGGGGCGCACCGGTTCGGGCTACCGCGTCTATTCCGACACCGAAGTGCAGATGCTGCGCTTCATCCGGCGCTCCCGCGACCTTGGCTTTCCAGTCGAGAAGATTGAGGAACTGCTCGCGCTCTGGCGAGACCGATCCCGCCAAAGTAGCGATGTGAAGCGTCTGGCACAGGAGCAGATCAACGGGCTGGAACGGAAAATCAGCGAGATGCAGGCCATGATGGAAACCCTGCAACACCTTGCTGACGCCTGCTGTGGAGATCATCGGCCGGATTGTCCAATTCTGACCGACCTCGGGAATGGCCCCAGCCCCGTCAACAAGACTGGCCCTGCAAAGAAGACTGGTCTGCCTAGTTCAGTAAGAGTGACCAGTGCGTCCCCGCGCCATACCGCGACGTGACCCGCTCGTGCTCAACGTCATCGCCTGAGCGTCCCTGGGGGAGCACGGAGGCAGCGTGTCGAACACGAGCGTCTCTGATAGACAGTCTGATACGCTGTCGGTCAAAGTCGGCCTGAACCGATGCTTGCCCTGACGGGTCTTTTCTTCGCAGCGTTGATCGCCGCCACGTTGATCCCAGCACAGTCCGAGGCCGTGCTTGTTGCACTGCTTCTTGCCGGGACACAGCCCGTTTGGTTGCTTCTATTGGTTGCGACGGCGGGCAACGTCCTTGGTGCGGCGATCAACTGGACCATCGGACGGTTTCTGATGCGCTTCTCCGGCCATCCACGTTTCCCGTTTTCGGTACGGCAAGTTGTTCAGGCTCAGTGCTGGTATGGCCGGTGGGGGTGGGTAAGCCTGTTCGGGTCGTGGCTGCCGATCATCGGTGACCCGCTCACCTTGGCCGCAGGCATGATGCGGGAACCGTTCTGGCGGTTCATACTGGTCGTCACACTTGCTAAGTTCGGTCGCTACGCCGCTCTTGCGTTCGTGACACTTTCGCTCGTTTGATACGTCACGTATGTCACCCGCTAGAGCGTATTACTTTGCGTATGAATTGCAGCGTGATCAAAGCTGACCTTCATTGCGGTCGTGGCCTTCAGATTTTCCTGAACAGCCCGAAGTGGAACTTCTGATTGCTTCCCCAGGGTGTCCGGTGCTCATGCATGACCGATTTGACCAGCCTGTATCCTTGACCGAGCCGCCCCGCCAATAAGGCCGAATCATACCGGGAAACAGGCAGGCCGCTGCAACTTTCCGGTCCATCCAGCGCGAACGTGCCGATGATTGTATGGCCGCCAGGCAGAAGAGCCAGATCCATTGTCCTCAGATAGGTGTCCTGATCGGCAGCTTCGGTCAAGAAATGGAACGCCGCACGGTCGTGCCAGATACTAAAGAGCCGCGACGGCTGCCAATTCAGCACATTTGCCACGACCCACTCGACCGGAGCATCCTCAGGGAGACGTGACCTCGTCTTGGCCAGCGCAGTCGCTGAAAGATCAAGCGTAGTGATTCGTGAAAACCCTTGGTCCAGCAGGCAATCCACCAAACGCGAGGACCCCGCGCCCACATCCACAATAGCGGCATCGCTTGCTACGCCTGCCATGGCGATCAGGTCGAGAGAGATTTGCGGTCGCTCCTCGAACCAGCTGGTCTCGGCGTCTTGCTTGGTCTGATAGACCTCTTCCCAGCGGTTAAGTTCTCGAGTCATTCTTGGTCTTTCACAGATCAACCCTGCGCAGACGCAATGCGTTGGTGATGACAGAGACCGACGACAGGCTCATCGCAGCAGCTGCGATCATCGGCGACAAGAGAAGGCCGGTGATCGGATAGAGCAGCCCGGCTGCGATCGGTACGCCAAGTGCGTTGTAGGCAAAGGCAAAGAACAGGTTCTGCTTGATATTGCGCAAGGTTGCGCGTGCCAACTTGCGCGCTCGGACAATGCCCATCAGGTCGCCACCCAAAAGAGTGATGCCCGCGCTTTCCATCGCGACGTCAGCCCCGGTACCCATGGCGATGCCGACATCCGCTGCTACCAGCGCAGGCGCGTCATTCACGCCGTCGCCGGCCATGGCGATCTTGTGACCTTCACGGTGCAGCTGGTCGATCAGGTCTTTCTTGGCCTCGGGCAACACTCCCGCGCGCACCTCATCTATGCCGAGCTTGCCCGCGACCGCTTGTGCGGTGCGTTCGTTGTCGCCGGTTGCCATGATGACGCGAAGCCCTTGGTCATGCAGTTCCCTGATCGCCTGTGCGGTCGACTCCTTGATCGGATCTGCGACGGCGACTATGCCTGCAAGCACACCGTCGACAGCGATGAACATCGCGGTCTTGCCTTCGGCGCGCAGAGTGTCGGCCTGTGCCTCCGCACGCGCAGTGTCCAACCCCATTTCCTGCATCATGGCTGCGTTGCCAAGCGCAACCGCGCGACCTTTGACCTTGCCACGCACACCCTTGCCGGTGACCGCCTCGAATCCCGTAGCCTCTTGTCGGGACGCGCCCTGCGCGTCAGCCCCCTCGACAATGGCTTCGGCCAGCGGATGTTCCGACCCACGTTCCAGCGCCGCGGCAAGGGACAACAGGTCTGTGACTGCCACGTCCCCAAGCATCACCGTATCGGTGAGCTTGGGCTTGCCCATGGTCAGCGTGCCCGTCTTGTCGACGATCAGCGTATCGACCCCTGCCATCCGCTCCAGCGCCTCAGCGTCTTTGATAAGCACACCCGCCTGAGCGCCGCGTCCAGCCGCTGTCGTAATCGAGATTGGGGTGGCAAGACCCAACGCGCAGGGGCAGGCGATGATCAGCACCGACACCGCCGAGGCGACGGCAAAGACGAGGGCAGGCTCAGGGCCAAAGATCATCCAGGCTGCGAAGGCCAGAATTGCGATGCCGACCACGGTCGGTACAAATATCGCGGACACCCGATCGGCCAGCCCTTGGATTGGTGCGCGCGACCGGCGCGCGTTCGATACCATGGCCACGATCTGAGCCAAAACAGTGTCTGCGCCAACCTTGCCTGCCTCGATAACAAGACTTCCGTTCTTGTTGATGGTAGCCCCGGTCACCGCATCTCCCGGCCCTTTTTCGACCGGCATCGACTCGCCGGTCAGCATGCTTTCGTCCAACGATGAATGACCCTCGATCACCACGCCGTCGACTGGCACAGCGTCTCCGGGGCGCACACGCAGCCGGTCGCCCTCCATGATGTTCTCCAAAGGCGCATCGTATTCGGTGCCGTCCGGCAGAATGCGCCGCGCCGTCTTCGGCGCGAGGTCGAGAAGCGCGCGGATCGCATCGCCGGTGCGTTCGCGTGCGCGCAGCTCCAGGACCTGGCCGACAAAGACCAGAGCCACAATCACCACCGCCGCTTCATAGTAGGTGCCAACACCGTGACCCATCCGGTAGACTTCAGGGAACACGCCAGGCAGAAACGTCGCGACGAGCGAATAGAGGTAGGCCGCCGCCACCCCAAGGCTGATCAGCGTCCACATGTTGGGCGACCGGTTCACCAGCGAATCCCAGCCGCGTTTGAAGAAGGGAAGGGCCGCCCAAAGGATGATCGGAGTTGCCAGCGCGAACTCCAGGTAACTGGCCACCTGATGCCCGATCCAGTCGCGCACCGGCAGAGCCACGAACTCGCCCATCGTCAACACAATCAACGGTACCGCTGCCGCCGCCGAAATCCACATGCGGCGGGTGAAATCGGTTAACTCATGGCTGGGCTCGTCCGAGGGTAGCATCGGCTCCAGCGCCATGCCGCAGATCGGACACGAGCCGGGCGCATCACGGATGATCTCGGGGTGCATCGGGCAGGTATACTGGACATTGGCTGGGGCAGCTTTCTTGCGACCCGCCGCACGGCCTGAGGCGTAGAACCACGGATCGGCCTGAAACTTCGTCTGGCACTTGCCGGAGCAAAAATGGAAGTCCTCGCCGCCAAACGCCTCGGTCCGCGTGTCGGGTTTCAACGTGACGGTCATGCCGCAGACTGGGTCGATGGACGTTAGCCCGGTGCCACTTTCTGGAACGCCTTGGCTTTCAGGCATGTCGGGGTCGGGATGGGCATGGCTGCCGTGCGGATCGGTGGATTTCATAGCGTTCTCCTGTCGCGGTCAGCGCCGCGCGAAGGCAGATGCAAAGGCCTACCGACTCACGATGCGCCTTCCCATCATTGGAAGGTCAAGCGAAGATTGCAGTTGCGGGTGCAATCAAATTGCCGCAACAACTTTGGCCAGTAGGTCGCGCACCTGACCAGCGACAGCATGCAAGGTGGGATTGTCGATGGCCTGCATCGACGCCACCGGATCAATAGCACTCACCTCGACACCGTCTTTGACCTCGCGCAGGATAACGTTGCAGGGCAGCATGGCACCGACGCGCGGTTCCATCCCGATGGCTTCCATCGCCATCTTCGGGTTGCATGCCCCAAAAATGCGGTAGGCTGGCATATCCACGTCCAGCTTCTTCTTCATCGTTGCCTTGACGTCGATTTCGGTCAGTACACCAAAGCCGTTTTCGGACAGCGCGGCACGGGTTCTGGCGTCGACCACGTCAAAATCAGCACCTGTGATCAGGCGGTTGATCGTATAGTCCATCAGGTTTCCTTTGAGCTATTTACGCAGGTATTTGACCAGCGCCGCAATCGCGAGGCCGACCAGCACCAGGGTGACGATCATCCAGAGCCAGCCGAAGCCCATTCCAAATCCCATACCATAGCCGTTCATCTTCATGCCTCCTGATCTGTATTGGGATTTCTCCCGCCAATCGGAGCTTCGCCCAGTTAACGGGAGAAAAAAGGCACGTCAGTCGTTGTCCATCATCCCATGACCCATGCCCGGCATGTTGCCCTGCTGCCCGCCCATGTGGCTTTGCATCATGTCTGCCATGGCGGCCATTTCAGCCTCCGTCACTTGCGCATCCCCATCGGCGTCATGCATCTGGAAGGCACGCACGGTCATTGGTCGGGTATGTGCCGCATGCATCACCGCGAATTCCTCCAGCGACAAAGTACCGTTGGCGTCGGTGTCGTAGGTCTTGATTTCAGCCTGAATTCCGGCTGTCATTTCCTCGGGGCTGAGCGTGCCGTCTTTGTTGGTATCGAATGTGGCCATCGCATAGCTCTGGCCGCCGGCCATCATTCCCATGGCGCCACCCATCATGCCGCCATGCTGGCCCATCATGCCCATGCCTCCGTCCATCATGCCATCATGCTGCATCTGGCCCTGCTGGGCGACGACCGGTACGGCGACAGCGGCCACGCCAAGGGCGGCAACGGTAGCGAGGGCGAATTTTATCGAACGTTTCATTCTGTATCTCCTGCATCACAGATTGCGATGGATCCAATCTGGGAGCGAGGTGTCCCACAGGTTTGTCAGGGCGACGCCTGTTTTGTATCAAACTGTCGCAAGCCAAGGTCCTGAGAGAGGTTTGCGACAATCTTCTGTCCGCAGCACCTCCGCGTTCAGCTAGGGTCGACATCAGGAGACACGATGATGACCCAGCCGCCGCATATTCTGATCGTCGATGACCACCGCGATATCCGCGATGCCCTGGTGAAGTATCTGGAAAAGAACGGCATGCGCGCGACTTCTGCCGCCAATGCCGTCGCAATGGATGCGGCGATGAAGGTGGGTCAATTCGATCTGATCGTGCTGGATGTGATGATGCCGGGCGAAGATGGCCTCTCGGTCTGCCGACGTTTGCGTGCGCAGGGGGCCATTCCGATCTTGATGCTGACAGCCCTGGGTGATGAAACTGACCGTATCGTGGGGTTGGAGGTCGGGGCCGACGACTATCTGCCCAAACCCTTCAATCCGCGAGAGTTGCTGGCCCGGATCAAGGCGATCCTGCGCCGATCCGACCGGGGGGGCGTCGTTGGTGGCAGCCTTGCCGGGCACAGATTGGCCTTCGACCGATGGGTGCTTGATACCGACCGCCGGACCCTGACCGACGACGATGGCATCGAGGTCCCACTCACAACTGCAGAATTCCGTCTGCTGACGGTGTTTCTGGAACGGCCGCGCTTCGTGCTCAGCCGCGAACAACTGCTCGATCTTACATCGGGTCGCGCCGCACAGGTGTTCGATCGCACCATCGACAACCAGATTAGCCGCCTGCGCCGCAAGATCGAGGCCGATCCGGCCAAGCCTGTGCTGATCGCAACTGTCTGGGGTGGTGGCTACAGCCTTGCCGCAGACGTGAGTGCAATGCCGTGAGCGCGCGCTTCTCGATGTTGCGCAAGCTCTTCCCGCAATCTCTTGGCGGGCAGTTGCTGATCATGTTGCTTTTGGCGTTGGCCATCACACAGGGGCTTGGCCTGTTGCTGCTGACAGACGAGCGGAACCGTGCAGTTCGTGCAGCCCTCGGGCTGGAGGCGGCAGGGCGCGCCGCGAATGTTGTCTTGCTTCTGGATGGCGCCCCCACTGATCTGCGCATGTCGATACTCCGCGCGGCAAATTCTCCGCTTGTCCGGTTTGAAGTCGGACCCGAGCCTGCAGCGTCCCACGACAGCGCCGAGGCGGACATGGTTCTGCGCCAGATCCGCCAGATCCTTGGCGAGCCGGAACGGGAAGTGCGCGCCGATGTTCATGCGCTGTCCCTCGCGTCCCTGCCATTGCCAGAGGGAGTACCTGCGTCCATGCGCCCGATGCATGAGGCGATGATGACGGGGCGGACCGACCCCATTGAGCTGACGCTGTCGATCCGTCTCGCGGCGGGCGACTGGCTGAACGTGCGCACGATGTTTTACCGCCCTGCCCTGCAATTGACTCCGCAGGCTCTGCTGCCGGTGGTGTTGATGGCAGTCGCGGTAGCTTTGGTGGCCTGGTGGACTGCGCGGCGCGTCGTCGGCCCAATGCGTGCTCTTGCTGTTGGCGCCGACCGCTTGGGCCGTGGGCTTGATGCCGATCCGTTGCCGATGACGGGGCCATCCGAGGTTCGCGAGACCACGCAGGCCTTCAACCGGATGAAGGCCCGACTGACCCGCTTCGTGAACGAGCGTACGCACATGCTCGCCGCACTTAGTCATGATTTGCGCTCGCCGCTTACGGCAATGCGGCTCAGGATCGAAATGCTGGACGAAACCGAGGATAGCGTGCGTCTCAAAGCACTGGTCGAGGAGATGCAGGCCATGGTCGAGGCGACCTTGGAATTCGCACGCGGGGTTGCGCGGGCAGAACCCGCCGCTGAAGTCGATCTTGCCGTCCTGCTGGCCGATCTGGTCAACGATGTAGGGGGAGATCGAGCCAATCTTGCCCCGTCGTCGCCTCTGCCCATCACCGTCCGCCCGCATGCCTTGAACCGCGCTCTAAGGAACCTGATCGACAATGCTGTCCGCTATGGCGGGGTGGCGATGGTTAAATTGGACCGAACGCCGGGATTGGCCGTCATCACCATCGCGGACAAGGGCCAGGGATTGCCCGAAGACCAGCTTGAAGCGGTCTTTGAGCCGTTCGTACGCTTGGAAGGGTCTCGCAGCCGAGATACCGGCGGCGTCGGCCTTGGCCTGGCAATCGCCCGCACGATCATTCAGGCACACGGCGGGACAGTCGTGCTCCGCAATGTGCTGGCAGGTGGACTGGAAGCAGTTGTATGTTTGCCTCTCGGTGATGCGTGATCTCATCTAACAAGATCGCCTAACCTTCTTGGGCTATCGAAGCCAACCCACAAAAAAGCTGTGGTCACATCTGGCCTCTAAACCGCTGCACGCCACATCCTGAAACGCCCTTGGCCAGTCACCTCGCAGATCAACCCGTGCGCCTCCATCCAAGCCAGGTTTCGCTGAACAGCCGCACGACTGGCGCCGCTCAGAGTCTCGGCCATCGGCGCAGAGACCAAGGGCCATTCAGTCAATGCAGCGCGCAAAGCCGGAGGCGTACGGCCAGACAAAACTGACATGGACGTCTCCACCCGAGTGGACCATATTTCGAGATCGTCGAGGTGCCGCATCGCTGCGAGGCATGCGTTGTCCATTCCGTCCAGCCAGCGGATCAACCGCTCTGCCGGAGGTCCGCCGGCCCGAAGCCCCCCTGCCCCACCCATTGCTACCGGTGCGAAGATTCCACCCTTCCCTTCTGCTGCAGCAATCCGGCCTGCCGTGACCGCAGCCTCCATCCGGTCACCATGCTGACCGAGACCTGCCAAGCTCCAAAGGTGAAAGCCCAGACAAGCCCGGGTGATCGGGTGCAAATGTCGGGCGGCTCCCATCAGGGCGAGCCAGCCATCGGCGCGATCAGTGAAACGCTCGGCGTCATCCGCTATGTTATCAGGGTCCCGCCGGTCGAGAAAATCGGCTAGCCCAGCTTCGGGGCCAGGCCCTCCAGTGAGCCGTCGAACGGCCCATCCAACACGAGACAGCGCCCCAGAGTCTTCCTGAGCGCCAGACAGACGAAGCGCGATCCAGAGTGCAAGGCGGTCAGGGCTGACCCGGTCGCCAACGAACCAGCTTAGCTCTGCAGCCTCGATCAGGGCTAATCTGTGCCGCCAACCCGATGGCCCGCGTCGCAGACGGTCGTCAAGCGCGCCCAGTCTCCCGGCTACTCGTGCGAGGCGGGCCGCACAACCCGCTTCGGCCCGGGCCCATGCCGCAATGACTGAGGTTTCGCTGGGTTCAGATCTTGGGCCCGGAAGCAGATAATCAGGTTCCTCATCCATCGGTCCTGGCAGGAACCACAGGTCGTCTTCGGACGCCTGTTCTCTTCCCTCGGGATCGCCGAGGGCTTCGTCAGGACTATCAGGCAGAACAGAGATGTAGGGCTTCATATGTGCAAAATACGACTATTATGCAAACTACCCAAGGGTTTTCTGTGGGGCTGCATTTGCTCCTTATATAGTACGCGCGCGCGGTGTCCGTGGAGAGCGCTCTAGTCGCGTTCAGCGCATGGAAACCAAGGGGTTTCCAGCGATCAGCATCACATAGCGTGCCCTTGCATTCGTTTTCAAACGGTCGTTTACTCCTGACATCCGCAATTGCAAAAAGAGCCCCCTGCCCCGTGCCACTCATCGGATACGCGCGTATTTCCACCGAAGATCAGACCCCCCTGCCCCAGTCGCAGGCCCTGAAATCTGCAGGCTGTGCAGAGATCCATGAGGAACAAGCTTCGGGCGGGAACCGCGCCCGACCTGTGCTGGCTCGCGTGCTGGAACGAATCGGCAAGGGCGACACGCTGGTCGTGGTGCGTATCGACCGTTTGGCGCGGTCGCTCTCGCATTTGTTGGAGGTGATCGAGCGGCTGGAGGCGAAGGGCGCCTTCTTCCGATCGCTCACCGATCCGATCGACACATCCTCCCCGCAGGGCAAGTTCACCCTCCAGGTCCTGGGCGCCGCCGCCGAGTTCGAGCGCGCCCTGATCCGCGAACGCACCAAGGCCGGGTTGGCCAGCGCACGAACCAAAGGCCGGGTTGGCGGCAATCCGGGACTGCGCGCCCGGGATCCGGCGGCGCTGCGCAAGGTCCGGCTGGCGCGACAGGACGGCTATATGGAGCGGCTGAACGAGACGGCGCAGGACTGGGTCCCCCATGTCCGTCGCCTGCGCCCCGACTTGGCTTGGGAAGACGTGGTGCTCATCGTCAACGGCCCCCTGCCCCGCGAACGCCACTGGACACAAAGCCGCTTGCTACGTGCCGTGAACGCCTATGTGCGCGACGGCTTCCTGCCCGAGACGGTCTTGGACCGCGCCAGCCGCCGCGAAACTGACGACCGCCTCCCCGCTATCGTCGCCGCCATCAAGGGCGCGGACCCGGACGTCACGCTTCAGGCGATCTGCACCCGACTGGAAGCGATGCGCGAGCGCACGCCCCGCGGGCGGACAAGCTGGCAGCCGTCATCCGTGAAGATGCTGCTGGAGCGGGCCGAAAGGCTGGGCCTGCTTGAGTGAAGTAGCGGGAATCGGTCGCGCGATTCTGAAGATCTGTGTTACGTAGGCGTCGACAATACATGTTGTGGCCACGACATCACGGGCTACGAACTGTTGAAGTGCTCTACGAACAAGATTGCCCAAGACGCTGATTCTTCACGGTTTTTTCTCGTCAGAAATCTGCTGTTTCAACGCCTCTAGGCCGCTCAACGGATTGGACTAGATTTACTCACCAAAACTGTTAAGGTCTACAAAACAATAAAGACTTGAGGGCAGTGATGAGCGGGATACGGGCCTCCCAAAGATTCGATGTCATGTCCAAGCGGCTCGGTAGCCGGTTGCGTGAACATGCGCAGGAGACGTTCCCACCGGATGCCCAGAAGGGTCTCCGTCGCTTCGCGATGCGGGAAGCAGCCGATCTGCTTCGGATCAACCAGAACACCTTCCGCCATCATGTGTCAAATCTCGAAGGCTTTCCGGAAGGTATCCTCGAGGGTGGCAACCGCCGCAGCTTCTCTGCCGAGGACATGGTCGAAGTCCAACGCGTCCTTCTTGAGACGGGTAGGATCAAGCCCGATGAACACCCTCACAGAAGAGCCGGCGAACCGTGTCAGGTCGTGACGATCTTCAACCTGAAGGGCGGCAGCGCAAAAACATCGACCGTTGCTCATGTTGGCCAGCTTCTGGGCCTTCGCGGCTATCGGGTCCTGCTTATCGACCTCGACAGCCAGGCAAGTCTGACAAACCTGTTCGGGGTTACCCCTGAGCTCGATCCGGACATGCCGACCTCCTACGATCTGATCCGATCCGAGGGGCCCCTACCCGCCTCAGATATCATTCGCAAAACGAACTTCCCGACAGTGGATCTGATCCCGGCCTCCATGGACATCATGGAGTACGAGTTTGAGGTCGCTTTGAGCTTCAGACACGGTGCAACCACGTTCCACAGTCGGATCCGTGAAGCGCTTGAGCCTGTTTTAAACCGATATGATGTGGTGATCTTCGACACGCCGCCGCAGCTGAACTTCTCGGTGATCTCCGCCCTCTTTGCTTCCACTGGGGTCCTGATCCCGCTCAACGCGTCCATGCTTGATGTCATGTCCCTGGCAAGCTTTCTCGGCATGGCGAGCAACCTGATGGGCGTCGTCGAAGCGCATGCTCCCGAGCACGGCCTGAACTTCGTGCGGGTGCTGATCACCCGCTACGAGAACACCGACGGTCCACAGGTCCAGATCTCGTCTCTGCTTCGGACGGTCCTTGGCGATGCGGTCCTCCCTGCCGAGTTCCTGAAGTCGACAGCGGTAGGTGATGCCGCAAACACCCAGCAGAGCATCTTTGAGGTCGAACCTCGCGACGTGAACCGCAGAACCTACGAGCGTGCGATCGAGTCCGTTTCGCGCGTGACCGACGAAGTCGAACGCGAAATCCTCAAGGCGTGGGGGCGTAGCCATGGCGCGTAAGGTCTTCGGGGACTCACTCAAGAACGCGATGGGCAATGCCGCAACGCCGGACGAAGGTGCGGATGTCGATCTGAAGCGCACGAGCCCGACAGTCGCTCGTGCGCAGGCATCTGTGCTCGAAGAAGACAAACACTCCACGCGCCTGATCGACCCGAGTACCGTGCGGATGTCCGCGGTCATGGACCGTATCGATCCGAGCGATGGCCTCGAGGAACTTGTCTCCTCAATCCGGGAACATGGGCAAAAGGTTCCCATTCTTGTCCGCCGAACCCAGGACGGAGCACTTGAGATCGTCTATGGGCGCCGCCGTCTTCTCGCCTGTCGTGAGCTTGGTCAGAAGGTGCGTGCGACGGTCATGGAGATGACCGAAGAGGAAGCTCTGATCGCTCAAGGCGTGGAGAACAATGCCCGCCAAGACCCATCCTTTATTGAAAGGGCTCTGTTCGTCGCCGGGATCATTCGGGAACTTGGGAAAACAGACGAGACACGCAAGAACGCCCAGACGATTGCGTATCGGGCACTTCAGATCGACGAGTCGCTCGTCTCGCGGATGAACCGTATCGCAACCGGCATTCCGATGGAGCTGATCCAGGCTATCGGACCTGCACACGGCGTTGGTCGGCGGGTCTGGGAGAAGCTTTTCAGGCTGTGCGAGAAGGACGCCGCGAGAGCCAAAGAAGTTGCCCGCGAAATCCCCCGCAACTTGCCAGGCCCAGACCGACTTGACGCAGCGGTTACGCTGCTCATGGCCACCAAGGCAACTACACCCAAGGTTGATAAAGGTGAGCGCGTGAAGATCGGCCGCAAAGGCACCCGCATCACCATCGATGTGGACGCTGACCTTGCCCCGCGCGTCGAAGACGCCATCCGGAAGCTGATCGGCGAGCTTCTTGACCGCGGTCAAGACGGCCTAGAGTGACGACCCCATGTCTTGACCGCGTTCAAGACATCAAGAGCAACGAGCAGAAAACGAAAGGAGGACCGGCTAGAAAAGGAAAGACCCCCCGAAAGCGGTGCTTCCGAAGGGCCTCAATCAGTCTCGACACCTGATTGATACCCCCAAAACGAATCGAGTTCAACACCGCTCGCGGTGAACGGGGAAGCTTTTTCTTCCGACACACCATGAGAAATGTAACCCAAACACGAACCGCCTTGGCGGAACCGAAAGCTATTGCCTCCCCTACTATCTACGAACTTCTGGGGCCGGTACGCACGCTCCGAAAAGAACTTGGCCTGACAAGCAACGACGTCACAGTCTTGACGGCCCTGATCAGCTTTCTTCCCCGCGATCGACACACCACCAATGGTGAAACCCCACCCAAACTTACCGTTGTGTTCCCCTCCAACGCATCCTTGTCTGAGCGCGCAAACGGCATCGATGAGAGGACCATACGTCGCTGCCTGAACCGTCTTGACGCTGCGGGCCTCATCAACAGGAAGAACTCGGCAAACGGCAAACGCTTCCCCCTACGGTATGGAGGCATTGTCCGGGACGCGTTTGGGATCGACCTGAATCCGCTGATACAGAACCACGACGCACTGGTGGCCGAAGCGTTGAAGGTTGCGGAAGAGCGTGAACGCCTTCGCTCCCTGAGGGCAGAAGCACTGGCACTGCGCGCATCCCTCCTTCACGACCAGGCCCTCAGCGAAGCGCGGTTGTCTTCACTCGGACCGACCAGGAACATCCTTCGACGAGCAACCCTCACGGCCGACACAGTCTTGCAGATCATCGCCGGTCTCCGCGAGCTCGGGGCCAATGCCGCGCAAAGCTACGGAGAGCGCCAGAGTTCAGGCGCGCGCTTAGACAAAGTCTCTGCACACGACCAAGCCATCAGCGATGATTGCACGCGCGAGGTGTCCGCCAGAAACGGACAAAATGACCGGCAGATAGAGTCCATAAAAAAAGAACATATTAAGAAAGACGGGCACGCAAAGCAGACCAGCGCTGACCAAAACATTGTGGGACCTTCAATGAACCGAGACCCTGCAAAAATGGCATGGACAGACTTCACACATGTCTCTGACTTCTTTCCAGACCCGCCCCGAACAGGAGAAGCCCTCAACCGCGTTCTCTTCGACATCGGTCGATTGCTTAGAATACGCCAAGAAAAGCTGATGCGTGGCCTCCAGAAAGCCGGCGCTGGACGGCTTCTAGTGATCTTAGATTACCTGTTGGGGAAGGGAGAAGCGATCAGGCAGCCCGAGGCATACTTTGAAACGATCCTACGCGCGTAGGGCATGCAGCTTGCATTTCTTGACCGCGGTCAAGATCGACGAAGAGAGGGAAAGGACTGAGGGTTTGAGGGGTGACGGGAAGTGAGATCGGGAGAGTGGCTTCCGGCGTCCGTCGTGGAGAAGAACTGATGGCGAAAGCAACCCAGAAAGTCACCCTGTCCCCCTCACGGGACATCCCCTTCGACAAGCTCGTGCTGAGCCAGTCCAACGTGCGGCGCATAAAGGCAGGCGTCTCGGTCGAGGAACTGGCGGAAGACATCGCGCGGCGCGGCCTGCTGCAGGGCTTGAACGTCCGGCCCATGCTCGATGCCGAGGGCGTTGAGACCGGGCTGTTCGAAATCCCGGCCGGTGGTCGTCGCTTTCAGGCGCTGTCGCTGCTGGTGAAGCAGAAGCGGCTGGCGAAGACTGCGCCGATCCCTTGCATCGTCCGGGATACGACGTCGGAAATCCTGGCGGAGGACGACTCGCTGGCGGAGAACATGCAACGTGTCGCTCTGCACCCGCTTGACCAGTTCCGCGCTTTCCAGGCCTTGCGCGAGAAGGGTCAGGGCGAGGAAGCGATTGCGGCGGCCTTCTTCGTGACGCCCCAGATCGTCAAGCAGCGCCTGAAACTTGCCTCCGTAGCCCCTGCCCTGCTCGAGATCTATGCCGAGGATGGCATGACGCTGGAACAGCTGATGGCTTTCACGGTGAACCCGGATCACGCGCGTCAGGTGCAGGTCTGGGATGCGGTGAAGAACTCCTGGAACAAGGAGCCCTATGCCATCCGGCGTATGCTGACCGAGACCTCTGTCCGGGCCTCGGATCGTCGCGCGATCTTCATGGGTGTCGATGCCTATGAGGCGGCGGGCGGTGTCGTGCTGCGCGATCTCTTCCAGGGCGACGACGGTGGCTGGCTCGAGGACCCTGCCCTTCTTGACCGGTTGGTGGCCGAGAAGCTTCGGGCAGAAGCCGAGGCACTGGCCTCCGAGGGCTGGAAGTGGATCGAGGTCGCGACCGACCTGCCCTACGGCTACAGCCACGGTCTTCGGCGTCTAGCCGGTGATCCCGCGCCGATGACCGACGAGGAAAGCGCGGCCCACGCTTCGCTCCTCGCCGAGTATCGCGCGTTGGAGGAGGAATACTCCGGCCAGGACGAATACCCCGAAGAGATCGACGCGCGGCTCGGTCAGCTCGAGATGGCGATGGAAGCGCTCGAGCAGCGGCCGTTGATCTACGATGAGGCCGAGATCGCGCGCGCGGGCGTCTTCGTCACGTTGGATCGGGATGGCAGCCTCGCGGTCTACCGCGGCTATGTCCGGCCCGAAGACGAGCCGCGCGAGGAGACCGCGGTCCAGGATGGCGATGGCGTGGATGCCACGGGGCAGGGGGGTGATGTCGGTGTTTCCAGCTGGAAACCATCGGCGACTTCCGCTGGAGGCACCGTCATCACCTCGGGCGGTCAGCCGATCGGCGCGGACGCATCCGACGAGGAAGACGACGGGGCGCTGAAGCCGTTGCCTGAGCGGTTGGTCATGGAACTGACGGCCCACAGGACCCTCGCACTGCGCGAGGCCATCGGGCGCTCGCCGGACGTCGCACTGACGCTCCTGCTCCTGAAACTGGTGACGGATACCTTCCGCACCTCTTCTGCCACGGGCAGCTGCCTCGAAGCCTCGGTGCGTCACGTCTACATGTCGGCGCAGGCGTCCGATCTGAAGGACAGCATCGTGGCGAAGCAGGTCGATGAGCGTCACGCGGCGTGGGAGACCGATCTGCCTCTTGGCGACGATGCCGGGCTCTGGGACTATCTGACCGTTCTCGACCAGGGCAGCCGTTTGGCGCTCCTGGCGCATTGCCTCAGCTTTGGGATCAACGCGCTCCATGAGAAGGTAAACCCTTATGGTGCGGGCATCTCCGCCAGCGGACTGACCCGCCGCATGGCGCATGCCGATCTCGTGGCCCGCGCGGTCGATCTCGACATGGTCGAGGCTGGTTGGGAGCCGACGGTCGATGCCTATCTCAACCGCGTACCCAAGGCCCGGATCCTCGAGGCCGTGCGTGAGGCGAAGGGTGAAGGGACCGCGCAGCTGCTCGATCACCTTAAGAAGGGCGAGATGGCCACAGAAGCTGAGCGGCTCCTCAAGGGAAGCGGGTGGTTGCCCGAGATCCTGCGCCGGGCCGATCTGGTCGCACTGGACGGCGGCCAAGTCGCAGAAGGGCAGGGGGAGGACGCAGTTCAGCCCGAGGACGTCGATCTCCCGGCCTTCCTGACGGCCGATTTGCCGGACAGCGCCACGACGATGATGGCCGCGGAATGATCTGAGCCATCCGGGGGCGGGGAAACCCGCCTCCCAATCTCACAAAACACAGCAATATCAATATGATGAATGCGGTCGCTCGCATTCGGGATGAGGAATCATGTCTGCAACAACCATCATCGACACAGCCCCCCTCGGGGCGCTGATCCGCTACACCGACGGCAGTCCCAAGCCGCCCGCACGGTTCACCAAGAAGCTGGCAGCCTGGGAGCGCTCGAACGGCGTCGGCCGTCTCGTGAAGAAGGAGCCGCCCCGGGTCTATCCGACCTGGACGGGACCTGCCTCCTTCACGCTGCATGAGGGGAACTTCTCCTCGGACGGGGTGATCCTCGTTACCATCATGCGTAGCCATTCGGCGGACAGCGGGTTGATCTTCGAAGTGGCCGAGGAACCGAAGCCCGGGCAAGTGCGCGTACTCCTCGACTTCGGTAGCAACACCGAACTGCTGCATCTGGCGGAATCCGTCACCGCGGCCGAGCTTTGGATCGCGCGGGAGGGCTATCGCAACGCGCGGCTGGAACTCGTCGGTGCTGAAGACGGCGATAGGGCAGGGGGCGCGGACCTGGCCGCCTGAGCCCAGAGAATGCGTGAGGGGCCTGCCGAAGGGCTGGCCTCTCACCGACCACTTGAACCTCGTCACGCGCTGTCGCGGCGCACCATGGGATCCATCCATCCATCCCCCAATACGGAAGTCTTCAACCAAGAGCCTGCCCGGGAGGCTGGCGGCGTTGAAAGCATCAGCGGGACAACAGGCTCCAGTCGTCAGTGCACCATCCCCCGCTCGCCATTCCCTTCCTTGCCCCGAAT
>Ga0209812_10000254_pt1 | contig 50298 bp, 56 predicted proteins | sample JI71714BDNA_FD_187502 | JGI IMG/M metagenome (GOLD analysis project Ga0209812, IMG submission 187502) | Wastewater effluent complex algal communities from Wisconsin, to seasonally profile nutrient transformation and Carbon sequestration -... | ecosystem: Engineered > WWTP > Effluent > Algae...
AGCACATTCGAGACGAAATTCCGGGCTGAATGTGGGTCTTGTTTTTTTGTTCATCATGTCACCTAATGTCATACGAGGTGGATCATAACACCTCTAATCAGGTGGCCAAATTCAGTGTGCCACTACAAGGAGACTAGGCACAAAATGAGTATGGATAAATTCTATCAGGAAAAAATAGTCGAGCTATCTGGCAGCGTAAAAATGTTAGAAGCAAAAATCACGGGACTTCATCACATTATTAATGTGCTATCAACCTGCATATGCGACATAAATCCGGAATCCAGAAAACGAACAATTGATATGTTGGGTGCAATGGCTATGTACGCAGAGTATGCAGAGATGCCTGCGAGTGGAGCCTTTGTACAGTCCACTATTGAGGTGACTCAAGCACTAACCGAAACAGGTACAGTTAGCGCATCGCAGACGTTGCTGCTCAAAACTCTCTTAGCAGTCAACGCTGGAGAATCAAAGTTGGATGCTTTAGGTGAATGGATTCTACAGGCAACACCAGAGGAACTGACAGAAGAGTTAGATTCTCTAATTAAGAGGCGTCTAGGGAACTAGTGGCGATTCAGTTTTCTTAAATAACCGCTCGAAAGGTAGACGAATTTGATTAACTAGTTAAAATAGTTTGATTGATTTCTTTAATCACCAGCCGCCCACAAGATTGCTTTGAGCAAATACGTTGATAGATTTTGCTCCGCGAGACAGAGCCACATAAAGATTTTTGGAATTCAAAGCTCCAGCATTCAAGATAATTGCGTGTTCACATTCTAGCCCCTTTAGTAGTAACGTTGACCCTATCGCTCGATGGGGTATCCGTTTGTCGCCGGTATGCCTTATACGTTCACGCACTTTGGCTGCGGCATCAGAAATACTTTGTTCCGGTGAATGAATCGATATAGAAATCGCTTCTTTTAGAGCATGGAACGCGGACTTACGATAAATTCTCACGCCTTCTTTAAGCTCCAAATGCTGAAAGATATTTAGCATATTTGCCCGTGTTGGGTCTTGAGCGAGGCAACTTAGATAATGCTCGACAGGCGTTGGTGGAGTACGATTTCTTCCAGCAATTATGGAATTTAGTCTTTGTAATGTTTGAGGAGCTTCAACATTTGTCATCATGTTTGCTGCAGTTTTTAGTACCACTTCAACTAAATTCATTCCACTTGCAATATCGAGCTCTGCCGCAGAAGCGATTATGTCTCTAAATTCTACAGGTTCGACAACATCTATATTCGGGGTTAGTTTTGCAAACTCGTGCCTTAATTTAGGACTCGTTGAGTCCCCTAAAATAAGTAATGACTCGCTTGGATGGCTTTGGAGTAACGCATAATGAATGCCTTGCTGGCTCTGTAAATCTGTTCGACTATTTCCAGTTAGCTGATGACTGAATACATGCGCGGGACAAGATGTTAGGTCAATTTTATGTCCCTGACTTAGCAATTGCCGGCAATGAAGTATCCATTCTCCCAGTGCAGGAGTACCTGCATTATTCCAACGCCAAGGCGTATTTAACTCCTGAATCGTTGGAAAGTATGCTTCAACCTCCTTTGCCCAATCTGGCATCGGGCCACCAAAATTAAAAATACACTGCATCGGATCTCCGAAGACGACTGTTGGCAGTGTTAAGGAAAGTGCTTGCACCAACTGATGTTGATTGAGGTCACAATCTTGGTACTCATCAACAAGCAACCTTGAATACGATGCTCGGATGATGTCGCTAATTTGGCCTGAATTAAGAAGGTTTACAGCTTTTTGCCTAAGCTCAGGGTAATAAGCTTTTCCATTTCCTGGGCTTGACACAATAGGGCATAACGCTGGAAAGAAGTTTGCTAAGCGGAGCGCCCAGCCATCGATTGTTGTTACCACATAATTAGTTGCTGGCACCGATAGGCGTCTGAGCTTTTGTTTAAGAGAGGCAACTCCAGCCGTTGTATGGGTCAAAACGAGGTATGGTTTGCTTTGGGATACTCTGAGCGTCTCAGATATTAAATGAGTTTTACCGCAGCCGGCTGGAGCGATTACCAACCCCCGGTAAGCATCCAAGACTTTGTAAACTGTCACCGCGGATCACCATTTTGCGTGGTCCATTGATATAAATTAACGATGGCTGTTTTAAACTGTTCAGAAAAGCCCAGATAATTTGGAAATAGAATTTGCCTCGTAAGTTGCTCCGCTTTAGCTATGTTTTTAATCCACTTATATTTGCCAGCAGCCTCTGCCAAAGGTTGTCTAACTGAATCATCAACCGGTGCCGTACACATTTGAAGATTTAGTATATTACCGGAGACATTACGAATGTGCTGATCCACCTCTTGCTCACCATTAAGAGCGACAATCATCTGAAGTATTTGAGGGATGATATTTAATGGGCACCAACTGAAAATCGCTTTCTCAGTTGACATTCCATGGCCCCACTCAACAATAAATATTCCTTTCGCGAGACACTGTTCTGTTTGCAATTGATGTGATGAATGGGGAATATCTGAGTCTTTGATTATTGCAGTTGGGTATCCAAGGCTAGCGAAGACTTCAGCTCGTTTGAAACAACTATCTCCGCCACCATCGGCACAAAATACTCCAACACCATGGAAGCCTGGGTTTGAGTGTTCTTGACAATAAAGATCCCAGCCTCTTATTAGACCGATTTCTGTACTACCTTCGCCAACAATCACCGCTTTACTAAAGAATGCTTCGGCACATGCTCTCAAAGTTGCCTGCTCGATATCAGAACCTTCTAGGTTGAATATAGAGTGAGAATTTAGAGATGGGGCCTCGTTTGGGAGCACTTTAAGCTTTCTTAATACATGCAGTTGACTCGCTTGAAGTTCCCGCAATACATATGGAGAGTGAGTAGTAATGAAAACCTGTCTTACTGGGTTCGAATCTTTTGAACCCAATTCATTTAATAGACGAGTAATTCTGTATGGTTCAAGCCCATACTCCGCCTCATCTACGATAATTACCTTAGATTTACTTGCTGCCTTCTGAAGGCCACTGATCAACAACCGGGATGAACCGGTTCCCAGCTGGCGCAAAGGGGTATTGTCAGTGTTGTGTAGGCTGATAGCGCCATTTGTTAATGAAACACCATTAACATCTAGTAGTGCTTTTAACTCTCCCACTGGAACGCCCAGAGAATTTGCAATTACTTTAACCTGGCCTAGTACCCCTGCTAGTTCGGGGAGTTCCTGCTCGGCGAAACCTTCACGAGTTTTGCGACTGAGTTGCGCGAGTATTGAAGATACATCGAAGGTTTCTTCAGACAATTTGTTAAGAATTGAACGGCTACCCCACGCCAAATGATGATTCGCTGTTGCTCCCAGACGGGTTGGTGCGATTAGTTCTCTGTGCTTCCATTGCAATCGTCTTTCTATCCCTGATTCAGCTGCTCGCGCAGAACACAACAACCAATCGGGCTCCAAGTCTTTATTAACTATCAGCTGAATTGTCAGAACTACTTCATCATTTTGACCCGGCTCGTCATTAATTTGCTTGCGGGCTGCATCAAATCCTCGGAAGAAATATCCATATGCTTCCAGATTTTTCAGCTCTTCATCCAATGCCCCTATAGTGGCTGTTATTTTTATAGGGGTATTTGTATTCATTTGATGAAAATCAGCGTCACTAAAGGGATAAGAGCGTCGAGCTCCAAGGACAAGGTCAATTGCATCTAATAATGACGACTTACCAGAATCCCCAGGCCCAATTAAGCAGTTAAGCCCCGATTTCGGATACCACTCTGCAGTGCGAATTGAACGAAAATTTTCAACTTTAATGTGTCTGATCAGGGCCATATTTGAGCAACTTTTCTGTACCAACTATCTGCACTATATGAGAATTCAAAAGTTGACACTACACATTTTGACTTGATGTTAAGGAGCTGAGTCATAGACTATGGAAGTGGTGGAAACTTTCACTTGTCGTTGGCTTTTCTATCTTTCTTAACTGCACACTTAAACCAGTCCGGTAAAGATGCTGTAGGTACGTTGACTATTTTCTCGGGTACATCTTTCCAAAATTCAGCAATCACGTCGGAAAATTCCCGGATATGCTCATCGCTAACCTTTAATGCAGTGTGGTCGAGATGATTAACATTGGAAAACACATCATCAAAGTTTTGCAATGGATTAAACAGATATTCTGGATTATTTTGCTTAAGGTCATTTAGTGAGCTGCCGTCACCATGCTTAAACACATTGACCACCAAGCGGCATGCATTCAACTTTTTGTAATAACTTTTATTTTCATAATCCCATCCGAGGCTGGCGAAGAGCTCTGCGAGTTTTCCGACGTCTTCCGACCATATCTTTGACAATACCTTTTCGCCACGATACCAACGTCTTGTTTCATCATGAGTCCATTGCCGAAATTGCTTTTCCCATTCATGATAAATGCCGGCTACCACGCTAAGGCGCGTCCGTTCATGTATATCAACAAGTAACTGGTGAAACTCGATTTCTATGTCATTGGCGCGCTCACATAAGTCTGCAGGGTCATGTCTATCGGGGTCGAAATGACGTGACTGAGCCTCTAACCACTCCTCCGAAGCTTCAAAAGCATCCTCTTGAATATTGTCGAACTGCGAAAACAGTCGAACACGGGCTTGTTCGACATAAAATTTGTGGCGGTGCAATATTGATTGCCGAAATGGTTCCCACATTCCAAACAAAGTGACTTTACCGACCTTTATATCCCCAAATACCATACTCGACCTTCTGGCGCTCTGAATACTATCGACGTTTTTTAGATAAATAGTATTCCAACGATTCATCCGAAATTATGTTCGTCACTCTTCCTTCCATTATCTGTCGATATTCAAAATCACGCCCTGCTTTATTGCCTAATCGCCGTTTCCACCATTTGGTTTCACCCAGCATCCTGGCGGCAGTCTCTCTGAGCATTCTTGCATTGTTAGAATCTGCAGTTAAAGAACATTGCGGGGGCTCAATACCTTGCTTCTGACAGTATTCTAAAGCCGCGGCGAGACCACTTTTTTGAATTAAATCAGAGCAAAGCTTCGCATGCATTTCTGCATGCGCTTGTGCGCTGTCGATAAGAGCTTCTATCTTTGACAATGTTTATGCCTCCTAAAAGCATATTTAAGTCTATAGCTAAAAAAAACGTACAGCTCACCTTTCAAGCGAATTATCACTACAAATACATCATTATGTTTTGATCGAAAAGTGTTTTATAGGTTTACATTGGCTCCATATTGGATACAGTGAGTTACCAAATGAGTTGTTTCAGGAGGGCGGAATACTCTGTCGAGCCTGATATTCTTGCTCCACGCGAAGACTTTACGGAAGGACAAATGCCTTCAAAGGAGATGAAATAGATGAAACCGACAGATCTTGCACCTCCCAAAGCGGCGAATCTGCTCCACAGAGCATCAATGCTGTTGCAGGAAATTCATGGCGTTGACCGTTTTCCAATTGATGTCGATGCCATGGCAAAAGGGGCTGCCGAGTTGTTTAAATGGAAAGACCCAATAACAGAGCTTACGCCTGTTAGTTTGCCGGGATTTGAAGGGATGTTAGCCGCAGATGAAAAAGTATCGAAATGGATGATTGCTTATAACGATACGTTATCCTCAAATGGGCGCATACGATTTACAAAAGCACACGAGCTAGGTCATTACATGCTGCACAGAGACCGACAAGAGCAGTTTTTATGCAGTAAGGAAGACATGCTTGAATGGGATGGCGGGAAGAATATCGAAGCAGAAGCCGATAAGTTTGCATCGCATTTACTAATGCCCTTAGATGACTTTAGAGAGCAGTTAAACGGGGATGTGAACTTTGATGTGTTTAGCCATTGCGCTGAGCGATATCAGGTGTCACTGACAGCAGCGGTATTAAAATGGCTGAGTTATACGGAAGATAAAGCCGTCTTAATTATCTCGAAAGATGGGTATATGGATTGGGCAAGTTCAAGCAATGCCGCAAAAAAAAGCGGGGCTTATTTTAAAACAAAGAACAATACTATAGAAATCCCACACGGTACACTAGCATCACTGACTAACGAGCCTGAAGATAGATTTGGCAGAGGGATCTCTGCCAAAACGTGGTTTAAATATGCTGATAGCGATGCCGATTTGACCGAAATGAAGATCTTTTCTGAGCAGTACGATTGCACAATGACATTGTTACTCCTACCCAAATACCTTGATTGCTGGAAACCGAAAGTCGAGGTTTAACTCTTCTTGAACGCATCTAGTATTTTGCGTAACTGCTCTTTTTCTTGTGAACCGAGGCTTTTGTATCCTCTAAAAAATGCGTCATCCAGATGTTTTTCTTCTGGATGACTCGTATCATCATCAAGGAAAAAGTCAGCCGTCACACCTAGCTGATCAGCTATGGCTGCTAAACGTTGGGCGGAAGGGTTGTTAACTTCACGGTTCTCAAGTTCCCACAAGTAGCTTTTACTTACATTGGCTGCTTTTGCTAGAGACTCTAACGTAAACCCCTTTTCCTTTCTGAGTTTATTAAGTTTGTTCCCCAACTGGTTTGCCACGTCAATCTCCTGATTAAAGTTCGGTATACCGGAAAATATGTATTGACAATAGCATATAACGGTGTGAACATAAACCCAATTCCGGTATACCGGAAATTAAATAGCTGTATACAGTTACCTGTACAGCAACTTAATTCTGAGGCAGCTGATTTTTTTGTTAAATTAAGGAGTCTTGCATGAGCAAACCTGACAACCCGGGCAATCGCCCAGACCAACCACCTGGAAGACCAGAAAATCCAGGTAATCGACCTGATAATCCGCCGGGTCGGCCCGGAACAACACCAAAACCGCCTTCTCGGCCAGTAGGGTAAATCATGGTCTGGTTTATAGATAAGCCTGAGATCCTGCAAGACGAACTTGATCGTCTTGCAGCTATCGGCGCACAGTACGAAGTAGACGAACACGCCAAGGCTCAAGGGGATATTGTTGTTAAGGTCAAGTATCGCATTGATGGCGATGACCTTGATTTTACATGCATCTATCCTTCGGCTTATCCATATTTTCCACCGCTCATATCGAGTCATAACTTTCCGCCCGGGAGGCACTTAGAGCCCTTGGGAAAAACGATTTGTACGTTCGCTGATAAGAACAACGATTGGAATATTGCGAAGGATACCCTCGCAGGGCTGCTGCAAACTCAAGTTGCACAGGTCTACGAGATCCATAAATCCCCAACTGTAATATCCGAGCATGAAGATAAGTTTGAGGGTTACCAAGCCAGTGGGCAGCTGGTTGTGGAACCTCGCTCGGTCATTTTTATAACGACCAATACAGAAGATCTCCCAAACAGTGGTAATGGTTACCTGCAGATCAGCCTTTTAAAAGGCACGAAACTCTTTAGAGACAGCGACGCAGAGTGTTTTACCGGTTGCTTTAAAACTGCATCTGATGAAAAAGGTAAATTGGTATTTGAGGATCAAACGGAATACCACAAAAGATTTCCTACAAGGCATCCTGTACGATGGGTTAAGTTGTCAAACCCGTTAAGTGCCGTAGATCCCAATGGGATATTACGACAAGTGACCAGTGAGTTCCCGGAACTCGCACAGCCTTCCTTTTCTCAATTAGGAAAAGTCGAAGCAGACATCATTGGTGTGTGTTTTGATGAAGAGACCTCACGGGGAAATATCCAGTCTAGCTGGCTTTTTGTTGTGCGCCGGAAGTGGCGTAAAAATAAAAGAGAATATACCAACAGTAGTATTGTCCGGACAGACTATCTCCACCCAGATCAATTATATGCAAGAACACCCAGGCTTTTGGGTTTAGCGGATAAGACAGTCACATTAATCGGTCTTGGCGCACTTGGCTCACAAGTCGCGTTTCAGCTTGCCAGAGCAGGTATTAAAAAGCTGATAATTATCGATAAAGACCACCTGCAGCTTGGCAACCTCTCTCGATGGATTAACGGGCTTCCTTTTGTTGGCGCAACAAAGGTACAGGCGGTGGCCAACATACTCAATTCAAATTTCGTCGGCATGAAAATCAGAGGGTATGAGGTTGAAATTGGTACGAATGAACGCTTCAAATTTCAGGATGGTTCCGTCGTTGGAGAGTATGAATTTTTACAGCAAGAAATCATCAGTAAATCCGACCTCGTTGTTGATTGCTCTGCCATGTTAAATATCAATCAGTATCTATCGAGTCTGTGCACTGAACAGGCAACCGATTTTGTATGGTGTAGTGCAACTAATGGTGCGTGGGGAGGGATCGTCGGACGCTCTCCTGGTGCTTATGCGCATGATGTGTGGTTTCGGTTTAATAAAGAACACGCCGAGGATGTTATTTCGACAGAACCATCAGGCTTTGTGCAACCCAAAGGATGCTTTCATCCCACATTCACTGGCGCTGGGTTCGATCTCGATAATGTGTCAAACATGGCAAGCCGAATTGCAGTTTCAATGTTGCAAGGTGACACATATGGGCAATTTGAGGATGATGTTTACATTATGGAACAATGGGCAGATGGAAGGCCAATAGCTCCAACTTGGAAAGGTTTTAATTATAGCCATGGCTAACCTCTGGATAAGTCGCCATTTCATAGATGAAATCATCACAGACATCGAGAAGTATGCTCCACTAGAAACTGGAGGTACTTTCTTCGGTTATTTTGCTGACAACGGCGATGTTGTCGTGACTGATCTTATTGATGCCGGCCCAGATGCTAAAAGAGGTAGATACAGTTTCGAACCGGATCAGGATTATCAACTTGCGGAAATTGAACGCCTGTTTATCTTGAGCAACGGCAAAACGACTTATTTAGGTGATTGGCACTCTCACCCAAACAGCTTTCCATCATTAAGCCGAAAAGATGAAAAAACGCTTCTAAATATTGCCTTGTCGACTGAAGCGCGATGTCCTTACCCAGTAATGGTCGTGGTTGGCTCTCATCCAGAAGAGTGGAGTTTTAATTGTGTTAAATTTATACGCGGTAAAAAGAAAATCTGGCCATTTTACTCATGCAACGTTGAGACTCTAACCCTGGCAATAGATTGAAATGTCATAAATTTTAACAGTTTAAATGATTTCACTATTTCCTATTAAACTATGCATGTTGTAGCTGATTTTATCTAAGGATCAGCTAAAGGAGACGTTAGGCATAGATTTTATGTCTCACTAAGATTCACTTTATAAGTGCCAGCTAAGCGGAACTAACGTAAGTCAGGATAAAAATGAACTGTTATAGAGAGTGACACACCACTTCTGAGAAATTTTACTGCTCAACTTGATTTAGATAACATTGGCTTAAGGGTCATATCATGCACTCATCCAAGTACATTATATAGACGAAAAAGCCACCAATTGGCGGCTTTTTTCAGATATCTAAAAGACGGTTAATCCGTAGTGCCACCGCCAACTAAAAGAGAGCGATGTTCAAATTTGAAGTCTGTCGTACCGCCTCCAACATAGGAGTTCATACGAACTGCTGGAGAATCTGTTGTTCCACCACCGACTGTAAATATCGCGTTCATGTCTCAAAACCTCTAATGTAGCAGGGGACTCATAGTATCAAAATGGTACTCAAAGTAAATATAGCTGAACTATTTTTGTAATTCTCCCTGCATTTCTACTTTTTGACTGTCTTTATCCTTTTTGGTTCCATTCCAATAGAGTATGACTGATTGGAAAGGAAACACTCCATGCTTAAGTTCCCAAACCTTAGTTTTGGCGAAGTCACGTGCTTTATTAGGGATGATTTTTTTTGAGTGCTTAGCTGTACAGTTCACTTCGACTCCATCAGGAGCTGTTATAAATAGTGTAACCCCTGTAGATGGTAGCCTTGAAGACCAAGTCTCTCCATCAATTCTTCTTTTGACAGTTTTACCTGTCATTAAGACTCTTACAGACCCGCCTGCCGGTACTGAAACTTGAATCTCAGCTTCACATAATCCATGCTCATTACTTTTAACTGGACCATGAGTTAATCTCTCTTCCTCATTAATTTGATATGACGATATCTCAGTGAACTGTACGTATGCAGGTTCATTTGGCACTTCTAGATTTGTTTTTAAAGTATGGGTTAGGTTTTCATCAGTCATATTCTTTAGCACATAACTAGATTTAACATCTGCTACAAAATGCTCGTCGTTTAGTCCACCTAGATCTTGGGCTGTCATTTCTCGCAAGGTGTAAGTAATCTCATATTGATCCCTATACACTTTACTTCTCAACAAACAATCTTCAACTTCTGCAAATACAGATGCCGGTATATATCGCTTGAAGATTGATTTGAATAGATTTTTGTTAGCTTCGTCTTGCCACTTTTCGGCGGCTTCCTGATGCTTCTGCCTTGTTACCCTCTCAATAGAATATACAAGAAAAATGGCTATCAGCATTGCCATGCCGACCTCTTTCGACAAGTAAACAAGAATTTCTGGTTCTCCTTCACTAGGTTTATTTATTTTGTAGACACACAGCAATATTATCCCTATAAGAAAGAAAATGATGTAATACCAGTTGTCTTTAAGATGCTTGTTGTCCATATTTTTCTCCTTAAAATATTTTTTCGCGAGTGTATTACTACTTTAACGAAAAATCTACAGAGCAAAATTATGTATGTTCACATGTGAAATCAACACCTGTGAGGCTGATTGAAAACTAAGGTCTAATTTCATTCATTAACTAGAGCTTTGCTTCTGATAAGTGACTTGTTTAACGTTACCCTGCTTACTCCAAAATGCTTTGCCACCTCGGTCTTAGTTATTCTAGGATCCAACAGCATAGCAACTGCTTTCTGAACATCTGACGGCCTCATCGATAGTTTGCGTCCACCTTTTCGACCTCTCGCTCTGGCAGCAGCTAAACCGGCCAGTGTGCGTTCACGGATCAGGTTGTGTTCAAACTCAGCCAAAGCGCCAAATATGTGAAACACCAACTTGCCGCCGGCGGTAGTGGTATCGATAGCCTCGGTAATCGAGCGAAAGCCGACCTGTTTTGCTTCAAGCTCAGTAATGAGCTCGACCAGATCTTTAAGTGACCGCGCCAAGCGGTCGAGTTTCCAAACAACCAGCACATCCCCTTTACGAAGCATCCGAAAGCAGTTTTGCAATTCAGGCCGCTCGCGCTGCTTACCGGTAATCTTCTCGCTGAAAATCTCCTCACAGCCGGCTGTTCTTAATGCATCGTTCTGGAGATCAAGAGATTGGTCTTGAGTACTCACCCGGGCATAACCAACAATCATCGTTCACCTCCAACAACCGATTCACCTTTTGGATTCTAGTTCAATCGCATAGAAAAGGTACCTAAAATTTACATAGATTTCTTTACAGAATTTATTTACAGATTTTGAGTTTGAAGTGAGTTGATTTGAGTGTTGGCGGAGAGTGTAAAGAAAACGGTCGTTAAGTAATCGATCGATACCTTCACTATATGAAAGAACCGTTTTCTATCGTGCCTCATGAATATTAAATAAGCCATATAAAACAATAATTTAATATCTGCCAGCGTGTTGTAACCACTAAAATAAGAAATTAAATACATATTTAACTTGCATTAGTCACAATTTGAGCCATACATAATTAACAAAATTGCGAGATGTCCCCATTTTCAGTCGTCATTAAAAACTAAAAAAGTACGTCAGGTTTGTATGTAGTCGGCGCTAGCAAAGATAAGGAAATGTCATGTTGGTCGACTCAGTAAAATGTTTAACCGCTCTGTCATTCATATTTGCGGTCACCAGTTGCGCTAACTTAACTCACTTTAATTCAAAGAAAGAATTGTCTGGTCAAAGTGCTGTGTTTGTTGATGCGAAGCAACGTGGTGTCTACTCGGTCAGTAAAGTAGATGCAAAGGGAAATTTTATCTGGAAGGGCGTATGCGCAGAACCTTCTCCTGACGCAATTTCAGCGTTAGCCTCCGCTCTGGGATTAGATATCAATGTAGCAGATAAAGGCACTCTGGGTGTTTCAAATTCCCTTTCAGAAGGTGTCGGTACCCTAGGTGTAAGAACTGCTGCCATTGCCGCCCTAAGAGACATAATGTATAGAAACTGCGAGGCATATGCGCTTGGTGGGATCTCAGATTTAGGAATCGAAACACTTCAACGAAGATTTCAATCAACAATGGTTGCTATTTTGGCTATTGAGCAACTTACCGGAGCAGTAAGGGCACCGTCACTGACTGTAAAATCAAATGCAAGCGCTGGTAATGCAGAATTGATAGCAAAGCTGACAAACGAAACAGAGCTTGCATTGCAAGCGTTCAAAAAAGCATCTGAAAGCGAACTCGAACTTAAGGCAGCATATGAGGAAAAGCAAAAGAAACAAAATGCTACCAAAGAGACTATTGATAAAAATAGTGAAGAAATTTCTGAGCTTAGGAAAAAAGAATCTCCCTCAGATGATGAAAAGAAAAAAATATCAGATGCTGATAAATTAGAAGAGGAACATGCCCAGCAGCAGTCGGATACTGAAAAGGCACAGAAAGCATATAACGACGCTAAAGAAATAACACAGTTAAGAAAATCATCCTACGATGCAATTAATGCAGCCAGAGCCAAAGCAATCACTGCTGGCCCGTCAACAGAGATGACAACTTCTGTTGAAAATATTCCTGCAAGAGAACCCCTCTCTGATGCAGCTATTGCCCATCTTTCAAATGCTACTGTGAAAATTGTAGATTCAACATTAAACCTTAATTATGGAAAAGAGCTTTGCACAACGTTAATTGGACAGAACAAAGATGTGCAGCCTGATGGGAAAAATGCACTGTGGGCATGTATAAGTCTGCTATTAGTACCAGACAGCGCAGAAGGCAATGAAAAGAAGATGAAATTGCTTGAAATTCTTAATTCAGAAACCGCAAAAAAAAGCAGTCTAGAGTCACAGAATAAAACAAAACTAAAAACTGAGATTATGTCCTATCTCGAAAAAAATGGTTTCGAAAAATGGCGTACTTTAGTCGAAGCATCTCAATTAGACAGTAGCGTACAGACTGCTCTGGTTAAGCTGACAACTAAAGAAGCCATATCAAGCAAATTGACCAACGAGGCTGCCACACTAGATTCAAAAGTTATTAGTGCCATACATTCGGCTATGACAAATGCTGAGAAGGAAGCAAATTGATGACTACAGTAAGGGTAGATTACCTTGAAAGCAATAATAGAACTGAACTCGAAAGAATACTTGGTTCATTGGATGGTGCAGGGTTTGAAATAATTTCCATAATACCTGACGTAAACGGACTATTCCTTAACGGGAACAACGATAGCATTAATGGTCAAGTAAACTCTTCGACATGTACCGTGGTTCTCTCTAAACATTCAGAATAATTATGAAATTTACCTTATTCAGTAGAAAACGAGTTTCCACTGTCTGCATTTATCTACTGTCTTTTTGCGGGGCCTGCTCCGCAGATTTAGAAATAATACATTTTAACGTCGGTATGGGGGATTCAACACTAATCCGGTTTAATGGAAATAGTGAAACGGTATTAATCGACGCTGGCAATCGTGGGCTAGGAAAAAAAGTAATCCTTCCTGCACTTGAAGATCTCGATATCAAAGAAATTAAGTACTTCATTGCCACTCACTATGATTCAGACCACATCGGAGGATTTGACGAAATATTTGGGAATGGAATTGTTCTCGACACTGTAATTGATCGAGGAGACTTCACGGATAGGGAAGCTTACACCAATAAAGGCAATATAACTCAGTATGGTGAATACTTAGAGGCAGCAAAAAGTGCTAGAAGCAGAGCAAAGGCTGAGGTTGCAGATAGTTGCGAGCCCCTGAGCTCATTGTCATTTGAGTTGTACTTTGTTTATGCGTCAGGAAAATATATATCGTCCTGGGATAAGTGCGAAACAAAAGCTTTAAAAGTCGATAAGAGCGATGACAACGGACAAAGCATCGCGATGCTAATACAGTACAAAAATTTCAGATACTTCATAGGTGGTGATTTACCCGGTGGTGGCAAAAACACTGTAGACATCGAAAGCAAAATTGCCCCGACTGTAGGTAATGTTAACGTTCTAAAGTTAAATCATCATGGATCTTCATCCAGTTCAAATGTGAGATTCCTCAGTATTCTCCAACCATCTGTTGCCGTCATCTCAGTCGGTAACGGTGGAGTAAATAGGTCAATATACAAACTTCCGAATCAGCTGGTTTTAAATAACTTAGCGAGCTCAACAACTGAGCCACCTGTCATTTATCTGACAAACAAAGGGGAAGGCGGGGTTAGTGAGAATTCAAAAGTGATAAATGGTCATATTGTAATAAGAACAAATGGATATGATTTTTGGGTAAATGGTGATTTTTATAAGATAGATTAATCTATGGGAGATCCCAAAATGTTTAGCTTTTTTAGTGCTAGAAGACCTTGCTCTCTTAATACGATTTCAGAAAATATTGGTTTGTATGTAGATTTTCTAGAAGAAATAAAGTTTGATCTTGAGCTGGTTTCCGAAGCGAAAATATTGCTTTCTGAATATGATTCAGTAAAAGACACCTCCAAGAGTATTAATCTACTCATCCCGCGAAATCATGACGAAAAGCTTAATGAAGAAATAATTAAAGACTACACAAATGAATATACACTCATTGAAAACATGATACGTGTTGAAGCAAAGCTGGTGCAGTCCTTACTTGATAGTAATAATCCCGAGGTGACGATTGAGTCCTTGCGCGCAACGAGAGGTTCCGGACATCGGTATTTATGGACCCCAGTTGGCCGTTATCTCATGCTACTTTGGTTAGTAATGATCTCGATGATAGCGGCAGCACTCATGTTCGAATATAAACTCAGTATCTTCGAAAGCGTGCATCAAATTGGTGATATTAACCCTAAAGAACATGGTGAACTTTTTATATTTAACTACATAAATCCATTTGTGTTTGGAACGTTAGGGGCTTGTGCTTACTTAATGAGAATTACAGGGAAAAGGCTAACTGACCGTACATTTAATCCAGCGAGATTGCCGGAGCATTGGAACAGACTATTTTTAGGAACTATGAGTGGTGGTGTGATTATCCTGTTTGTTCAAAATGCAATATCTGTTGGTCCGGAAGGCGGAGGTGTCACACTCAGTGCGGCTGCAATAGGGTTCTTAGCTGGTTATAGCATTGATTTTTTATATCAAATAATAGATAGAATCATAAATGCTGTCATACCAAAAATTGATGCTAATTTAGTAAAGGATCATGAAGCTAAGAAAAAACTCGATGCAAAGATCATGGAATACAAGAGAAAAATGAAGGAGGCAGAAGATGGCGGTGACGATAAACTATCTCAGTTTTACAAGAAAATAATTGATGATCTAAGTTGATGTTGGACAGTTAGGCTTAACATAAGTACCAGTACTTGCCATTTCAAATACCTCGTAGGACTGCGCGGAAAAAATCCAATATCTTAACGAGTAACATTTCTTTGGGTTTAGAAGTGCAACCAACCAGAGAACTCATGACCCAACTTGCCTTTCTGGACTGATAAAAAACACACCAACTGTACATGTCTCTTTTTCACAAAAGATCATAGATTTAAACAACACTTTGACAGCTTCATCATAACTAATTGACAAAGCACGACTTCTTTGTTACCAAATAAAGAACAAAATTTAGTCACTATTAAAGGAATAAATATGTCAGGAAGAGATTCAACACCAGATACACGCACGCCAACGGGTGGCACCGGCGGAGTAGATTGCTCCCAGCTACGCTTCAATACTTACATTAGCAGTCCTAAACCTACAGTGATACCTCAGTTAAACCCAGGCACAATATTGCATGTTGACGTCCATAAATTGGGAGCAATTGAGACTGTTGCTGTGTTTCTAAATGGCGCACTCGCCGGCGGTATCGTTGATCAGTCAGCAAGACTTTATCAGTGCATTACTAGTGGCTTTATGTTTAAGGCCACTGTGGTATCCAAAAATGGTGCCCAAATTGCCATTCGGATAGAGCCAGCTTAGGGAGTAAGCACATATGCGGTTAAATATCGTCGGAGGATGCTACAAAGAGATTTGTGATTGGCCCGATAAACAGGAGTTGATGGGCTCAGCCGGCCGGGCTGTTCAAGTGATCTCGCAACTTTCAAATGGTGGCGAGATAACGCTTCACACCAAGCTTGATCCAAAGCTGAAATACGAGTTGCAGGGGCAATTACTGTTTACCGAGTGTAAATTTGAAATAGTAGACTCAGAATTTACCCCGACATTTCGCTATCAACACCCACTCGCCATCCCAGAAATCACACCAGAAAAGTGTGTTTATGGCCATAAACCGCCATTCAAGGTAAGAGACCTATCGAAAGAGAGCGCGCTTATTTTTGGTATGATTGAAGCCGAAGCTGAAGTGAATGCTGATACCGTTGTTTATGATCCTCAAAATGCAATTTCACCAAAGCTGTTTAGAGAAACCAAGTGCTCAGCAAAGAAGCTTGCCTTGGTGTTAAACCACTATGAAGCATCCAGCGCCTACACCCGTATTACAGGCCAAACCCTGCCTGACACTGAATCTCTAGCAGATTGGGTTTTGACACATCAAAAAGCAGACGCCGTCGTTATTAAATGCGGTAAACGAGGAGCGTACGCCAAGTGTGCGACCGGTGCGGATGGCTGGGTTGAACCCTACCAAACAAGTAATGTTTACCCTATAGGTTCAGGTGATACTTTTGCTGCAGCATTCTATTTCTATTGGGTTAGCCAACAGTTATCTGTCTGCGATGCCGCAAAACGTGCCAGCGGTGTTGCTGCATTTTATTGTGACACAAAAACCTACACAGACGATAAGTCATTGGATGACTACCTTGCTAAACTTCAAACCTATAAGCCGAAAACCCAGAAAAAACTGAATATTTACCTGGCCGGCCCTTTCTTCACGTTAGCGCAAATGTGGTTAATTAATGAGACCAAGCGTTGTTTGGAAGAAGCTGGTATGAAGGTCTTCTCGCCTTACCATGATGTTGGTGTTGGTACTGCGGAGCAAGTTGTACAGCATGATGTCAATGGCATCCATAACTGTGATGTTGTTTATGCGCTATTTGATGAACACGATCCCGGAACACTATTTGAAATTGGAATGGCCATACAAGCCGGGAAGAAAGTGGTTATTTTGGCTGAGAACTCGACTAACGAACATTTGAAAATGTATGAGGGGACTGGCTGTCAGATCTATAAGGACTTTGCGACTTCCATTTATGCCGTAGGATGGTTGCAATGAGTAACACCAGGCAAAATGTAGGCCTCCTGTTGTCTGGTGGCATAGATTCCACTTGCCTGGCCTATCTGATTAAGCCCAAAGTTGCCTTCACACTAAACTATGGGCAAAACGCTGCTGAGGCGGAAATCCAAGCTGCTAGCTTCATTTGCGGTGAACTCGCCATACAACATGAAGTCATTTCCGTTGATTGCAGTGTGCTCGGTAGCGGTGATCTTTCTTCGAAGGAAGAGTTGGCCATCGCACCTAAATCAGACTGGTGGCCATTTAGAAACCAACTACTGGTTACGCTTTGCGCATCCCGTGCTGTGACGTTGGGTTTAGAGTCATTAATCACGGGATCAGTAAAGTCTGACGGTTACCATAAAGACGGTACGGGAGAATTTTACCAACGTCTGAATGATGTCATGTCCTATCAAGAGGGTGGGCTTAAGATTGAAGCGCCTGGCTTAGCCTGGACGACAGAAGAGCTCATTGAGCTGTCCAAAATCCCAAAGTCTCTTCTTTATGCCGCGCATTCATGTCACAAGGCGAACATCCCATGTGGAAATTGTCGTGGCTGTAATAAGTATGAAAGCATCATGGCGGGAATAAAAAATGCCTGATTTACTTGAACCTGTGCCAAAGCTAAATCCGACCCCAATTTCCAGATGGAAGCCAGAGGGTAAACATAGTTTTCTATTGCAACGATTGGCTGGGGCGCGTCCGGAAGAACCATTTCTCGACGTGCTTCATAAGCGTGAATGCCGTCGCAAATTTAGCCCAGCTTCTCCCGCCCGATTTGGTGAGCTCCTCCACCTGGCACATTCCGCCAAAAGCAGTTATATAAATGACGCCGGCTTTGAGGTGGAACAACGAAATGTAATATCGTCTGGCGCCTTGCATGCAATCCATATTCTGTTTAACCAACCTTCTCAACCGAATTGGTATTGGTACGATCCTCACACTCACAGTGCCATCGAGGTAGCATTACCGCGAAGTGTGTTGGCAGATAAGGCCAGAGATTTCTTTAATTCGAGCACAGCCGCGACCGTCATTTGGTATGTTGCGGATTTAGATCTCATCTCAGCGAAGTACGATAACCCATTATCACTGGTGTGGCGCGATGCAGGCGCTGTGCAATCAGCACATTCGCTGATTAGTGAACATATTGGCCTGGCATATTGCCCACTTGGCATTTCTGGGATGGCCGAAGCGGCGCTCTTATCAGACGAGCGCCAACTGCAGGGCATGGGGCTGGCGTTGGTTGGTGACCGGATTGTCTGATAATTCAGTCTGAAGCCCCTGCGCAGACTTTCTGCTTCTTAGAATGTCCAGAATAAAGGGGCTTTCCTGCATCTCAAACCACATCACAGCATCTAATTCAGATGCTTTGGCGCCAATAGCCTTAGCGACGTTGATAAACGTCTCTTCCAGCTCCAGATAATCTTTCTCAATCACTTTATCTTCGGTGAAAAAGCCACCGAGTAAGCCAGCACGATAAATATGGATATCAAGGATGGCTACGTCGTCAGCATCCATCCAGTTACGAGCAACCCACGACGCGGTTTTCAGGCCAATACCTTTGATTTTGGTTAACCTGTCTCTCAACGCACGGCCGGTTGATGGTAATTCAGTGTCAGTAGAGAGCTGCAATATCGCATCAGCCAAATATTTCGCTTTTTGCTTAGCAAAACGGTACTTGACTATTTTTCCTCTCGCATTGAAGGGAGCTGACAACCACTCGTAAAGTTGTTCCTCAGAAATCACCTCACCACTAAATGCGCCCAGTTGCTTTAAATGCTCATAGGCGGCCAAACCAATATACGCAGGGATCCCATGACCTCCCAGTAGGCACGCGCCAACTTCCTCAAGCAATGAGCGACCCAGTTTATACTGCACAGTATTGTTCATGAGTCGTCGTTGCAGGACTTTATACGTCCAATATGCCAGGCTGGGAAACGCCGCAACGTTTCCCCAATGAACGCCTGGTAATACTTGCTCATTTTCGTCGGGCAACTCTATTTGTACCATGGAGGCACCAATGCTCAAGAAAGTCGTTTGGCACATGTCATTACCTCGCATATGTTTGTTGTAACCAGTCCATGAGCTCCAATCGCTCACAGGGTGGCATGGCTTTGAATTTATCCTTCATTCGGGATAAACGCCTTTTGATATTCTGTCGTTCTCTGAAATTCTTGCCTAAATACCTTGTGTCATGCAGCTCACCAGACAGACTGTAGTTAAACCATAGTGTCTCAGTCCGCGGCCCCACTTGACTCTGTGCTGTAAAGCAATATTTGTTCCATCCAACCAATTCAGCGTTATAAAGTGCGTTGTCGTAACCAGATAGAAGCACCATACAATCGAGAGACTTCAGCTTTCTCAGTAAGGTTTTATGCTGTTCCAGGTCGAATTCGTACTCATAAATCTTTGTCTTGCGCCTCACTTCTGGTACGTAAGGTGGGTCACAATAAACCAAGGTTTCATAGTTATAGATATCGAGAGATAAAACATCTAAGGCATCGCCCACGTAGGCTTCCAGGCCGTCGATTTCAAGATTTAGTTCGCTGACGAATTTTGGGTTGATATCGTTAATGATGGTTTTCTGAGCAGGCTTTTTATTGGCAACCACAGCCCCACTTCCAACAAACGGCTCTACATAGAGTTTATGAGGAGGCATGTGATTAATTATGTGCTGGAAGCTTTTACCTTTACCACCTGGAAACGCCACACTTTATCTCCGAACAAATTACGACCGGTCTATTATCGGCAAAATTGCCGATGGTTGCAAGCGTGAAGTCAACCTGAAACATCTATATGAAATGCCGTCCTGCTGCCGATATCGCGCGGACTCCGGATAGAGTCGCTATTGGCTTGGCGAGAGTAGTGTTGTAGAACTTAAGGAAGGTGAGTTGCCCCTCGTATATCTTAACTAGGGGCTTATGGGTTTAGCCTGTCATAGGTAATGATTTTTACTAGGGAGCAGGCCGTCACTTTAATGCGCCAATCAAGTGTCGACCCAAACGAGTGAGAAAGCACTGTTGAAGTCTATTGGTGATATGGCAAACCCACATCACTATTGATAGAGCGTTTTTTAATCGTGACTGTCTAAAAACTCTTTGGGGCGCCAACCGCTTAGATATTTTTCAACCAAGTCACGTAAGTCTTGATCAATATCTACGCTGCTTTGCATAAGTGAGGTAACTCTCTCGTGAAGTACCGCTTCATCACCAAAAACCTTAACTAAGCCATCCCAATAAAGACGTGGCGTTCTTGTTACCGCTCGACTTCCCATCGGCTGACTTCTCGTCTCGCTTTTTGCTGATTTGAGTAAGGAAAGCGTAATAGTTGGCTCATCAGGAATAGAGAGTTTAGGCTCATCAGCAGATGACTCACCGATTACTGTAAGTAGTGTTGTTAGCAAATCTGTTTCTTGGGAAAGACGCTCGGCACTCGCGGCGTGCACTTCAGCTCGCCACTCCCGTTCGAACCTTCCGGCAGCATCCTCACTTACTAACTGGTGACCAACCTTTTCTCGATAACCTATGATGCGGATCAGATCGAGCTTGTATGATAGCTGTTGGAGTTGAGGTAGTATTTGTTGAACAGCAGCCTCAATCTGGCTTGGCTCTTTAAGTGCTTTTAAGAGACGATATACCACCCGGGTAACAGTCATTTGAGGTCCAAAGTCATAAAAGCTTAATTGAACGTTAGGAATGATTTGCTGCAAGTTTAGTAAGACTATCGAGCCAGAAACTGCGTGCTCTTGAGCATACGATTCTTCATATACTTCAAGCATTGAGATCACATCACGAAGTTGATTCGGAGGAAGAGAACGCATGTAAGCATCAAAAGAGTTCTGGTCAGCCAATATTGACCATGCAACTTCAGCACAGGTATAAGCCTGTAATTTCTCTCCAGCGACTCGTTCTAGGTAAAATCGGAGAATATCTTCATGCGCAACTTTCCGCTCCTTAAGCCATCCATTCTTCCATGCGGCACCAAAATGGGTGTTGCCAATGTGCCGTTGCGCAGCGGGGAATAACCGTATAATAAGATTTCGAATAACGTTCTGCTGCTCACCCGCAGATCCAATCAGCGCGACAATTTGCTCTTTCAAATACTCGGGTTCCCGCTCTCCATAGGTATGCTTAGAGGTTGTCGTTAATCCAGCAATTGATTGGTGGAGTTTAGTGAACACATCTGGCAAGAAGATCCTTACGGCTTCAAGTGCCAGACAGTCAACGAGTGCAACGCCCCCACCAAGCTCTTTAACAGTGCCATGGATAGAGGCACCATATCGTCTTACATCACGCATATTCCTAATTAATGGACGAATGACCTCCATAAATACATCAGGCCATAAGGTCTCATCGAACGCCCCCTTGTTCTCAATTCCTGAGAGCGCACCTTCGATGCCGGCGAAGATCTGTGAATTCAGAACCTCAAAAGGGACCGCTGGCAAATCTATACCTATCTGTAAAATTTTCTCCAGGTAGTCTCGACCGGGAATCCCATGCTCCCCGAGAGCTTGCTCCACCCGGGCACGGTCAAAGGCCAACAAGTAAATAATATTTGGAAAATTCGCGGTAAGGCGAACCAACTTGAATACATCACGTATTTCCGTCGTGGTTAAGCGATCGATATCATCTAAAACAACAACGATGGGCTTGGGGATATTGCTCAGCGCTTTTGTTACCTTTGCATGTCGGCTTCCAGCGCCCTCTTTTCTGCTCTGGAGTAACTTGGAAGCTGCTACAACAGCTTTGTGACCGCCTTCAATCCATGTGCCAACAAAGGGCAGCCAACCAAGCCCTGAAAACGCCTCTCCATATTCCTCAATTTTCTCACCAATTTCTTTAAGATCCGGCCTAAGCTTCAATTGCGCAGTCAACTCGATGAAAAATGATTGCACCAACTGGTCGGCGCCGCTGAACATCCAGGGATTAAAATCAAGTACTGGAATACCTGAGCCCACCAGATGATGGCGAGTCAGATTTACAAAAGACGTTTTACCCGAGCCCCATGGTCCCAGCACGCCAACGACTAAACCGTGCCGCGCATCCATGTTTTGGATTTGCTCTGCAAATGCAGACGCCATTTTAGTTCTATTTAACGCATCAGCGTCAGGACTCGATATGGGATTATCCGCGGTCACCGAGACAGCGGGCGCTTCTGGAGGGCTTTCGCTCTCAACCTCATCAGGAGAGCTCGCTGTAACATTTGAGCCAAGTGATAAAATCCGTTTTAACCAACGCAGTCCAAGCATGTTGTCTCCCAAGCTCAACCTAATTATCTGATTCTATGCCTAACGTTTATCCGAAGTACTACCAAGTTTGCCGATAAACATTAACGGCCTTTGTAATGAATTTTAAGCTCTCTGTCGACCGGAGAACCTTTCACTAACATGTCAGGCAAATACCAGAACTGATAAGCTTCAACGCTTATGGCTTGCAGCGTACTATCCAGCACTTCAGTATTAACGTTTTTTCTGAGTGCAATCACAACGGCTTCATGAGCATTATCTGGCGAGAAATTATGCTGCCTACGGACACTACGGATTTCGTCCAGAAGCTCTTCTGGGGGTGAGAAAGCTTTAATTGCTTCATCAGCATCCCAATCTGCGACAAAAAGAGCTCTGATCCCCGGCGGAAGGACATTGGCAAATTTCAGGGCTTCCACAACACTTAGCCGTCGTCTGAACGCCTGAAAAACACCAACGACCATGTTCCAGGCCATATTAGTCGTGTTTAGATTTGCGGCATCCCGAGCGTCCAACATGAAACTCTCGAACTGCTCGGTCGCATGATAATATTCCATGGGTACCGGCATACAACTTACTTAACCTTCTTTACTGCATCTAACTCGACAAGATCCCATTTCCCGTTATGACGATAAAGTCGTTTTCCTTGCCGAGGGTAATCACAGGTATCAAAAGCCAATCTATTTCCAACAACAAGGCACTTCAAAGGCTCTGAGCCGTTTACATATATGGAATGCGCAATCCCATTCGTCGGGAAACCAAGAAAATCGCCTTCCTTTATCTCGAACTCATTATCACCTATGGTCGCAATTGCGGTCCCTGACAGAACATATATCGCCTCTTCCTCAGCATGATGAAAATGATGCTCTGTTGTGAAGTGCCCGGGTTCTACCGTAATGATGTGCACCCCTAAACTTTTTAAGCCGACAAGGTCACCTAATGAAATATTCAGACGCTGAGCCTGGGGATTCAGGAAATGCGTCTTTTTTTCACCTGGTTCGTCTGCAATTTGCTGGCGAGATACATACATCTAACCTCCTCGAACTACACTGAAAAATGACGATTGCTCACAAAGATGTCCTATTTTAGCGCTATCTCGCATAAGTCGCAGTTATTGTGGCGCGTGCGAGGGAACTGCTATTTAGCATGAAACCAACTAATGCGGCTGATGGCGCTTCAGGCAAAGGTAACTTTTCCACATCTAAAGCCCAAACAGTAAACTGATATCTGTGCATGCCATGGCCAGCAGGTGGACAAGCTCCACCGTATGCCGAAGAACCGAAGTCATTTTTTATAGCCCGGGCTTTGACGAGGTTGATATCCTGACCTTTTGATAACTTAGTGGCCGATGCGGGAATGTCAACTACCAACCAATGCCACCAACCACTTCCGGTTGGGGCATCTGGATCGTAAACCGTTACGGCAAAACTCTTTGTACCTTGTGGAGCGTTTTCCCATTCGAGTTCTGGCGAAATATTTTCACCGGCACACCCGAAACCATTGAACACTTGCTGTGTAGCCATCAAGCTGCCTTCGCTCAGATCCTTGCTTTTGAGCACAAACTCACTTGAGAAGACCGATGTAGAGCACATCAATAATAACGAAACGAAAACCTTGTTCACGATACACCTCGACTCATAACTACCTATTGTTGACAGGTTCTAACTCATGAAAACTAACTGAGTAGGCCACGACGATCTTGTAATGAAATATCAGCAGCAAATACTTAAAGTTCTCCAGTCCGAAGTAATCGAACTCGAAAAATAGAACGATAAACGCACAATATAGCGATGCAGCAACAGCTCTTGATATGTAGTTTGGCGCCAATATCGCGAACGTAAACGACATCAAAAATAGGGTGCAGTACGTCAGGAACCCGGACAGTGCCGGCTCATTTAAGAACAGAAATAAAACACAGATGTGCACCAGGTGCATGAGACAAAATAGCCACTTTTTTACTTTGCTGACACCGTCTCTGTTAAACCACTTACGCGCGGCAATCGTTTCATTCGTAACCACACCGCCTATTACATCAAATGCCAGCAGACAGAGTACGATGGTGTAGAGCAGGCCTTGTCCGAACAAGAACGCTGCCTGAGAGTAAACGAGAAATGCGACAATGGCCGCAGGTGCAAGAAACTGCAGCAAGATCTCTGTTCTGGTGGCTGTAGGGCCCGTCAGTTTTGCTAAATACCCCATTATCGAGTCCTTGCGATGATTTGAGACTCCATCCTTCGTGTGTCTAATATTTGGATGTGAGCTGATATTCGTTCAATGTTTTGTTGGGTAACCGTCAACAGCTCAGCGCATTCCGGTGTTGCGAAAAAGTCTTTGTTTGCTCTTGATTGGAATGTGAGTATGGATAACAGCAGTTTAAGCTTACCGCACGAGTCAGCAATTGAGTCAAACTCAGCTCGTGTTAGCGTTGCATAAGAATCATCCTCAGTACTCTTTTTTGAGCTGACCAGCTTTCTCACAAATAAAGATTTTGGCATACAGACACCCCCGAAAACCTATCTCTTGCTGATGAACAATATAGCAGCGCGAAAACAGGCTACTGATGTACAGATTGCTATTTTAGTTAATGCACAGGTTCACTTCCTCGTCATCCAAAATCGCAGAACAATTGCCACAGTAGCACGGCCTTCCTTATGCCGCTTTCTCTGTAAGGGCTTTGGCCAAAGAGCCAAGTGTAATGAGGGCTCTCTCGACTTGTGGTGTCCATTGGACGGCACAAGACAGGCGAATGCAGTTATGGTACTTATTACTCGACGAGAAAATATGACCTGGTGTAATACTGATCCCCTGGTCCAGAGCAAGTCTCGCGAGTTCAGCTGAGCTCACATTTTCAGGTAATTCGACCCATAAAACGAAACCGCCTTTAGGCTGGCTGATTTGGGTTCGCTCAGGAAAATATCGATAAATGAACTCTGCCATTTTTTGTATTGCATGTTCGTATTCAACTCGCACTTTTCTTAGATGTCGATCATATTTTCCTGACTGAATAACATCTGATACCACTAACTGATTGATAGATGACACCGACACATTCGTCATGAATTTCAGGTGCTCTAACTTCTCGTTCGAAAGCTTTGAGACAATCCAACCAATCCGTAAATCGGGAGAAATGGTTTTAGAGAAAGAGCCGCAATAGATGACATCTGCGGAGGAATCGAAGGACATAATACTCCTTGGTCTGTTCTCACCGAAATACAGATCTCCGTAAGTGTCATCCTCAATAATGGTGACGCCTTTTTCGGATAATATTTTGCTCAGCTGTGCTTTATTATCATCACTCAGCAGACTGCCAACCGGATTATTGAAGTTAGGGATGATGACGCATGCTTTGACATCAAAGCTCCTAACAGCCTCAGATAAATACGTTAACGATATACCCTCTTTTTGGTCAGTTGGTATTTCGATTGTCCTTAACCCGAGTGATTCTATTAGCTGAAGAAGCCCAAAGTAAGTGGGTGACTCTACTGCAACAATATCACCTGGTTTAGTGGTAACGCGAAGTGCCAAACAGAGTGCTTCCTGACATCCATTGGTGACGATGATTTCATCTGGGGAAGCGATATACCCGGTATCTGCCATTCTTCTGGCCAGTTGGTACCTCAGCTCAGGCGCCCCTGCATACACCTCATAATTGAACAATCTGTTTCTATACTTGCCAACCTTTTGCAGAGCTCGCTCTACAGCCCGAACGGGCAAATATTGGTGTGCTGGCACTGCTGCACCAAGTTTAATGATTCTGGGATCTGCTGCGGCTTTGGATAAAGCCGATGCGATATGCTGTACCGAGACTTTCTGTGGCTTTAGTACGGCTTTGAGATCAAGAGGCTTTATCGGACCGCTCTCTTTTCTATGCTTTACGAAATATCCTGATTTCGCTTTTGCGTGAATATATCCCTCATCCTCCAGTAACCGGTAGGCCGCGATTATTGTAGCAACACTGTAGTTGCCTCTTTTGCTCATTTCACGAATGGCTGGAAGCTTAGAACCCGGCATATAGGTGCCGTTTTGGATTTGCCTTTTTAAATCAGATGCCACGGTTTGATAAAGTGTGGTCATACGTCGGTCCTTCTTTATCTTTAAATCGAACATCAGAACACCACAGCGCCAATTATGCTCTTTAACAATTGGCATCTTGAGCACTGACTTTTTAGTAGTAGAAAATGCCGCTGTCAATTTTCAACAGGGTCTATTGCGGGTGTCCGCTTCACTTTTAGAAGATAATGTTTCTCTATGGCTGAGCGCTAATGCTATTAGGTTATTTGTAAACATTCATGATTGTTGCCGTCATTGTTGCGACGGGTTTGCTCTCGCCCAATGTTGAGCTGTAAAGCGTTGCATCTGCTACGGATATCGTTTTACCTGCTTTCACTACTTGGCCGATTGCTTTAAAGGTATCGCCTACACCAGGCCTAAGTAAATTGACTTTAAATTCAACCGTCAACACATCAGCATCTTCGGGAGCTATGCTGAGTGCTGCATAACCACAGGCACTGTCCAGTATGGTAGAGAGGATCCCTGCGTGCATGTAGTCATTCTGTTGAGTAAACTGCGCCATATATGGAAAAGTGATTTCGACACTGCCAGGGCTTTTTACGACGAGCTCAGCATTTAAAGCGTGCATGGCAGGCTGACGATTAAAGCTTCGCTGTGTTCTTACAATATACGCTTCATTTTCAGTGTGCATGCTTAATCCCTCGGGTTAAATTGATGCCGCCAGCATCAGCGTGCCTCATCAGCAACCTTCTCACATTCTTCATCAATTAGGCTTTGAAAGTGTATCGAGATAATATTGAAGACATTTCCAGGACAGGTAGCAATAGGTCTGCCGTCTATAGACTTTACGGGTATTAAACGCGCACCACTTCCGCATATGAAACACTCGTCTGCGTTGTACAAGTCGTATTGCGTCATAGACATCTCTGAGATCTGAATACCTATAGAGTGTGAGATCTCAATAATGGCTTCGCGGGTGATCCCCTCAAGTGCACCATCGTTAACCGGTGGGGTAACTAAAACACCGCCTTTCACAATAAAAATGTTTTCAGCACTGCATTCGGCCACGGTACCAAACTGATTCAATAATATCGCTTCTTCAACGCCGGCTGCGTTTGCCTCGGCACGCGCCAATATAGAATGAAGGTAGTTTAGCGACTTCACACGTGGATCAAGTCCGGTACCAACAGCCCTTCTGATACTGCTGGTAATAAGACGAACCCCCTCTCGTCGTGCGTTGTCATTAACAAGAGATAATAACGCAGGAATAATAAAAACGTTTGGGGCGCGGCAATTATGCGGATTCAGTCCCATGTCACCTTCGCCACGGGTGACTAAAATTCGCAGGTATCCGTCATTCAGCGCTGAATTAGCAATGCACTCAGAAATGGCTTTCCTGATATCGTCATCGGAGTACTGGATTTTAATATCGAGTGCTTTAAGAGAGCGACGTAAACGTTTGAGGTGCCGGTCTAATCGAAATGGATTGCGATTGTAGAACCTCAGCCCCTCAAAGCAGCCATCCCCATATAAAAAACCGTGGTCATATATGGACACAACGGATTGCTCTGGGGTGATCATCTTGCCATTTTTCCAGCAAGCGTATTTAGCGCTCGTTTCTGTTTCACTCGGGAATTCCATAAGTTGTTCTCTTAAGCGTGCGCTTTATACACTCTTCTTAACTGGCTGTTTGATATGAATAATCGTTAACTAAATACAGCAATCGTACTTAACGGTGCGCACAGTTAAATGCACAGTTTCTGCATTTTTTTAATACACAGCTCTTGTGTTTGAAATTGGTGATCTCGGAATGTCATGCTGATTACCCCTTGAGTGTATCTATAAATCCGCTCCCAATCTGTGTCTGTAAAGGGGCGCTATACTGTGTTTATAGTTGCTCAACGTCTACGGCACAAAGTACTAGGAGTATCGATGATGGCTCAATCCCAGCATAAAGGCCGGTGCCTATGTGGTGCCGTGACACTTACTGCAACACCCAAAAGTCACGTCTTTGGCGCCTGCCATTGCAAGATGTGCCAGAGATGGGGCGGAGGGCCACTTCTTGCTATCGTATGTGGCACCAACGTTGTTTTGGATGGGAAAGACGATATTGCTGTTTTCGACTCTTCTGAATGGGCAGAGCGTGGATTCTGCCGGCAATGCGGTACTCATCTGTTTTACCGAATGAAGCAAGAATTGACCTATGCCATACCTATTGGTGTGTTCGATGATATTGAGAATTGGCATTTTGGTGAGCAAATCTTCATAGAGGATAAGCCGAGCTGTTATTCCTTTGCTGACCAAACGGTGATGAAAACAGGGAAAGAGGTCTTCGGGTAACGTTTTTGTGGACCATAAGCATTAGTTGTATCGACGCCAGTCTTCTACCAATATTGGCTTTCTTGAAGTGTTTTTTGCAAACTTTCATTCCGCCTATTCAGTTCGACAACAGTCAGTCTTTAACGTAACGCCTATCTTCAGGATTGAATGGGTAGATGCCTAACCAAGAGGCGTTGACATTCTGATCACGCCAGATATTATTAGGTCATTGGCATAGTCATGGCCAGCTGCCCACTTTAGCAAACCCGGATGGGATGACTGTTTAATACTTCCTTTTATCAATGCTTAGGTTTTTCAGCGACCGCGGCAGTGGGCACCGTAGACGCGTACTGGAGAACTAAGTCATGACATACATCAAAATTATCACCACCAAAAATGTCGAGCTGATGAAGCAGAAAGCTCGTAAGCTCAAGCACGAAAAATCGATTTCACACACCCAAGCTCTCGATGAAGTCGCCAAAGCGGCCAGATTTAATCACTGGCATGAGGTGGTCAAGGCTAATGCCCACTTTAAACCGGCTGAAGCAGCACTCGCTGATGGCTGTGTGTTGGCTTTTGATGTCAAAGATGGAATGGATATCGATACCTCTGATGGCACTCTTATTGAGGACCACCTCCTGGAAATACTTACCCAGGACCAGCTGTTCGAGATCTATAAGAATTTCATTGAAGAGGATGACGAGCAAGGTAGGGCATTGAAAGACATTTACTCCGATAAAGAGCTCAGGGAGTTTTTCGTCAGTGAGTGCGATTTTATGTACTTCCGGCTAAACAATGCCAAATATAACACTATCAACGATGTCTTGGCGCTGACCAGACAATACAGTTTCTGGCCTCCGTATTATATATGGCTCAAGGGCGAATTCTATGAAACACGGGATCTTCCTGCTGAAGATGTGGACGGTAACACTGTAGGTGTGCGCTTCTAGCTGACGCTCACACTCCTACCCTTTGCAAACGGTGGCAGACGGATTTGCTACCCTTGTATCATTGATCACTTCGGGCATTGTCCTCGACAAGTACTTGATCGGTTAATCCACAAATTTTTTAAAGCTATCCAAATCGTTCCACTGCCTAAAATGTGAGAACAAACGGCCATCGCCCGGCTCCAGACCTTCGATATCCATCAGCACATTTTGCCTCTTAAACACCGAATCAGCGGTGTCATGGCAATACTTGATAAGATTCGTCGTTAAATGTTCCGGGCCCCCCTTATCGCTACCGTAAACAATAGTGACATTTTCAGGTAAGTAATAATCCATAAATATGGGCTTTTCACGGCTATTAAACGACGCATGCTCTCCCAGATCAGAGTCAACGACCAAAGCAATTTTGCCGGGATAAAAATCTGCCTGCTTTGATACTGCGCCCAACACCTGCCACCAGCCGTGATTTTCAGGTTTCTCGATAACGTTCCATGCTTCAAAAACAGATAAGAGTGTCGTCGATGCGGACATTGATTCACCGTGCTTCCCAGTAGGAACGAGATGAATTGCTGCGGTCACAGAAACCTTTGAACCCTGAATTGTTCGCGTGTTTGTATCAACTGCAATTACATGGTTGTAGGTCAATAACGGGTCATTCGAATTTAAATGCACCTTCCCATTAGCGCTGATACTTTCGTGCAGGATCTTGTCACCACCATTCTGTCTTTTTCGTTTGTACTGGAGCTTTGATTGCCCTATCAATGGGTATAGCGTGCCGTTTTTAACACCAAACAGTTGTTGTTGACCAAAATCAAGAGCAAGCCCGTCGAAAACTTGGAAGTTCGCCGGATTTAAGCTGATTGAAATCGACCTCTGGTTTTGCTGCCTAGTCTTTTTCATACGTGTATTATGGGTAAACAATCGTGGAATTGATGATGCATGTTTCTCACAGGGGTCATGGCCTCCTCATACCCCGTTAGAATAGACAGCATCTGCAAATTAATCGCAGCAACTGCATTGCAATTTCTCAGGGCATCGTAAATCAGTTTCTCTTCATAGCCTATGCCATTGTTTACCAGTGCGATTAGTCCGCTATGCGTAAAACTGTTTAGTGTTGAGTTGGTAATGGCTTTGAAATCTTGTAATTGTCTCAGGATATGGCCAGGCGCATCGGATTTATCGAGCGACTTTAACATGTCGGCTATCATTGGTGTTTCGAGCTTATTAAGCTGATTTGGCCCGACCTGCCCAGCTGTTCTGAGTTTGCTGAGCCATGGATCGATATCGGCGTGCATCAACCAAAACCCCCGCACGAGGCTCTCATACTGTGGTCGCATTAATGCGAGACCGGATGATATAAAGCCATCTGCAATTAATTTAAGCGACGATAGGCCGTGCTCAAATGAGAGGATCCCTGATTGAAAAGCCATTTGAAATTTGAGTTCTGAGATCGGTCCATTCTGTTGTAACTGCTCTATGTGCTCAGCAATAAAACCGTACATTTCACAACAGCGGGGCAACAGCGTCTCTAATTCCTTTTGATACACAGCAAATCCTTCTTTCTGGGGTATCTAACACTAACACCATAGCAGCCGCTCAGCCAGTTTCTGCCCACGCGAAGTGACGATTAATTAGGTGGAAAGCAGTGGTTTGAACATCATGCCTGCGTTACCGACTTACAAAGAGCCTGCCGTAGAAGGTCAGATTGGTGGTCTTAAGTCAGAACTGGGTTGTTAGTCGAATCACTAACGCCCTTGATAAGCATCTTAGGCGTTACTCATCTACTTTAGACAAATATGTTAAGCAAATCCTCGTCGAAGACCGCACCACTTAGGTGATGTCGTTCACATGTTACTTTGAACTGTTCGTTCACAAAGAGCGTTTTACACCCCTCTAGCTTCGATTTAAATATTGCTTTGTCTACGACGTCATTTTCATTAAATACGAGCGACTCCAATCCAATTGGAAAACCATCCTGATATTTAAGTAGGCACTGCGCCTCGATTTCCGCACCCAACGTAACACAGTTGAACAAGGTTAAATCGTAGCCCTCAACATCAATTGGTAAGAACTCGCCATACCGTCCGATGACGGGTGAAAGATGTTCAAATGCGACTCGATTGAGCACTAGAAAATTTCCCCAGAACGAAATATCTGGCAGCGGATGGTCATGATAATGTTGATGTGGTTCACAATGAGGTGCTTTCCACCGCTCGCTCAGAGATTGGCAGGAGCTGGATAGTTTCCTGACGATCTGATACTTCGGATCATCAAGCAACTTTGCTAGCTGCAGGATACTTAACTGGACTATCTCATAGCTATTTTCGGGTCGTTTTAGACGATAGATCATTGATGATTAGCCCCTATGCCTGCTTCTGAAGAATTGATTTAGGGTGCTCACCCGTTTTCAGTAACGCTTTAACGTGCCGTAATCTGCTGATAAAAATGCTTTCTGGCAGATTATCATTTAAAAAATGATCTGCTATCCAGTTTTCATAGTTTTGCGTGTGTATAGGCCGGTGAGATGGCGATTTTGGCGTCGCCCAGTCATCCGTTTTATTTTTCTCAAAGTTTCTAAGCCACACACCGTTGAGTGGATCATTGATCCCCACACCATGCAAATGCAGGTTAAGCCGGCATTCCTCCATCATCTGTTTTAAATGCCGGCCGGCACCAGGAATAATATGATGCGCCTCATGGAAAGTGGTCGGTTTCGCTTCACCAACAGCCCTTAAGTTCCTTGCCAGGCGACGTGTTGGGTGGTGCGGCTCGGCGAATAGCGCTTCTACATCACGCTGCTGGTTTGCCTCGCGGTACTTACTTAGCTGTGTTTGCATTTTAAAATGTGCCGCAATTTTTTTTCGCTCTAAACGCAGATGTTTCCAGTCTCTCTCGCACTTGGCAACCCGGGCCTGCTTGGCTTTAGGGCATTCATTCGCCGGCGCCGCTTTGTTTCGCTGATTGTGAAATTTACGAGCTTCTAATTCATAGTTATAAATTATCATCTCTAACGGTGTTGGATTAAGCGGCCTTTCTGGCTTTGGAATAGCAACATACTGTGGTGATGTCTGAGCTTTCATCCTGAAATACACTCCTGCTTTAAACGATCGGTAACGGCCATTTTAGTATTGCCGCCATTTGACAGCAATGATTTGTAAATCTAATTTTAACTTATAATTCACTTTAATGGTCTTGGTTATGGATAATCAGCGCGTCACCGAGCAACAGGCCGTGCAACTTCTCCAGCAATGGGACGGTATTGGTCGCGATCTGCCATCATTGGCAAAACTCTCGCCGGTCAAAGATCAACAAGCAATACTTTTGCTGCTGCCCGGCTATCTTTGTAATCAATGGTATCAAGTTGGCGAAACCTATAGCTGTTATACAGAGGCACTAACCTGCTTAGGCACTTTAATAGATAGAAGTCGAACGGCAACTCAGTTGCCAAACTGAACATGTAATTACACTTGTCGGTATCGGAATTGCCAATTCCGGCCTGACTGATATACTGTATATGTATACATATATGAGGTGGATATGTCAGCAGTATTTATTGGTAATGCCGATTTCTGGCCGAAACAACAAATTCCCTTCTATAGCGAACCGGTAAAAGCAGGTTTTCCCTCACCGGCACAGGACTATGTAGAGCGCACACTGGATTTAAATGAACTCTGCATTCGCCACCCCAATGCCACGTTTTTTGTCCGAGTTGAAGGTGATTCGATGATAGAGGCCGGCATTTATGACGGTGATGTGTTGGTTGTAGACCGCTCGGTAGATGCCGAGCATGGTGATATCGTAGTTGCTGCAGTTGGTCACGAGTTTACGGTTAAAGAGTTATGCACCCGCCCTTCACTTTGCCTGTTGCCACGTAACCCAGCCTATAAACCAATTCGTCCGCGTAATGGCGAAGAACTCAATATCTTTGGTGTCGTGACTAACGTAATCAGGCAGATGAAACGCAAATGACAACACCGGTATTTGCGCTGGTCGACTGTAATAACTTCTACGCCAGCTGTGAAAAACTGTTCCGGCCTGATTTAACAAACACACCAGTAGTGGTGCTCTCCAATAATGATGGCTGCGTGGTTGCGCGCTCAAAAGAAGCTAAAAAGCTCGGCATCAAAATGGGTGTACCGGTGTTTCAGGTTCGTGAGTTAATGCAAAAGCATGGTGTAGTAGCGTTCTCTTCCAACTACGCCTTATATGCTGATATGTCACAACGCGTCATGAACACGCTGGAAAGCCTGGCACCACGGGTGGAGGTGTACTCTATTGATGAGTCGTTCTTGGATTTAACCGGCGTTGATTTTAGCCAGAGCCTAACCGACTTTGGCCTGCAAGTACGAAAAGTAGTGCAAAAGTGGACCGGCATTACTGTCTGCGTAGGTATAGCACCAACCAAAACACTGGCAAAACTGGCTAACCATGCAGCCAAGACCTGGCCTAAAACCGGTGGTGTCGTCGACTTAACTGATAAAATGCGACAGCGTAAGCTGCTTGCCTTACTGCCCGTCGAGGAAGTATGGGGGATCGGTGGCAAGCTGACTAAACGTTTACAACAACTGGGCATTCATAACGCGTTGCAGCTAGCTGATGCAGACCCAGAGTATATTCGCCAGCAATTCTCGGTAGTGGTTGAGCGCACCGTACGAGAACTTAACGGTGAGAGCTGTATTGCGCTGGAAGAGATGGCACCGACTAAAAAGCAGATAGTCAGTAGCCGCGCCTTTGGTGAACGTATCACCGCTAAACAGCAGATGCGTGAGGCGATAAGTGAGTACATCAGCAGGGCCTGCAAAAAGCTGCGCCAAGAGCAGCAAACCGCAAAACATCTTACGGTGTTTCTTCGCACCAGCCCGTTTAGCGATAAAGACGCCCCCTACAGCGCAAGTAAAAGTATTGAACTCGACGCCCCAAGCAGTGATACCCGCATTTTTCTGACTAACGCAATGAAACTGCTCGATGGCTTGTGGTTGGAGGGTTACCGTTACGCTAAAGCCGGCGTAATGTTATCCGACTTTTACAACCCCGGTGTTTACCAGCCAGGCCTATTTGACGAGCCCGTAGTACAAAAGGAAACCGATCAAAAACTGATGCAAATGATGGATACCCTTAATGCTAAACAGGGTAAAACACTATGGTTTGCCAGCCAGGGTATGAGACAGGAATGGGGCATGAAACGGGATCTGCTATCACCTGCATACACCACGAACTGGCGAGAATTGCCGGTGGTGAAGTAACGTCTATAAAATTAGACACTAGCGTGTATCTGCCCAAAGAGCCCAACAGCCTCGCTGCAGGACTCTTTGACCAACGACTATTGGCAAGCCTCTGGCACATTCGTCAACTCTAATGTCGACAACTGTATTGGCAACTCACATTGCCCGTTATCGTCGCATTTTTGAGCGAACGCCCTTCGATTTTCGAACACCGCTTTGCCTAATATAAACCTGGTGCTCTGGAATTGGCCGACTAAACCAGTACGGTCAGCAATAGTTTGTCCATCTAACAGCGCATGCACTTCAATGACTTCATTTTCAGCCAGTTCAGGAATAGTTAAAAGCTCTATCACCGCCTGATCACACAGAGTCTGGCCTTTTGGCAGATTATCTATCATCCACTGCTGACGACAAGCGGGCACCGCGTTTAGCGACAGCGTTAAACTGTCCAGTGTCCCATCCTGCATCCTCTGTGCATTCTCGTAAAATTTCGCCGCATCAAGCACACCGTATGCACATCCTAATGTTTCACAGCGGGCGCCTTCAACCCAACGATTGACCGAAGAAATCGGCATCAATGTCTGCCATTGATAAGGTGTAAAGGCAAAGTCTTTGCTGGCATTTAAAATCATACCGGCAACCAAAGGTGACGCTAAGCTTGTGCCGTCCCAATATCCGATCCCATTATCTTTTCGCAACCCCAGCACTTCTTGACCAACGGCCATTACATCCAGCACTTCACCGTAATTACTGAATTGGGCAATATCAGCATCTCTGCTCTTGTCTGTTGCTGCGCCCACGGTGATCACTTTGTCACACTTGGCTGGGATATAGAGTGATGCATTATCCGACTGGTTACCCGCTGCGACCACAACCGTGAAACCCTTTGCAGTAACATTATCAATTGCCGATTGCAGATATAACGGACAATCGATTTCGCCAATTTTGCCACCCAGACTCATGTTGACCACACCCGGCTCACCATTGAAATCAGGGAAACCGTCTACAGACTGACCACTGAGCCAATTCAATGCAGACGCCGCGTCAGACATAAAGCCTGTACCACAATGCATAACACGCAAAGGATGAATAATTACGTCCCCTGTTGTGCCCGTCACCCCGATCCCGTTGTTGATTTTCGCACCAATCACACTGGCAACACCTAAACCGTGCATGTTGTTACAGGTTGCTCCCTCGGGGATAAATTCCAACTCTAAAAATCCTGGGCCTGGTTTAGAGAACGGTTGACTGTTCTCAAAGTTAAAGCCAGCAGCGTAATCCAGATCATCTGCCAAATGGAAACCCGTATCTAACACATAGGCATTCACGACATTGGCCGGGTTTTTCAGCATTGACCATTGCGTCAAAATTGAAGATCCCGTCGGGTTTTCGACACTGTTGGGTTGGAAGTAATACTGCTCATCAAAATATTCTTCATCTGGATTTGTCTCATTCCAGCTTTGCACGCTAATGGCCACATCCGGCTCAACGCCACTATAGAAACCGGTTTGTGACAACAGGTTTATCGCTTGCGAGACAGTGAGCTCGGCCGGCACCGTTATTGCCCGGCTCGTCAAAGGGGATTTTTGCAATGTTGCCTGGTGTATCGCCGCTCGTTCGTTACTCTTGAGAGGCACCGGCACACACCAGTTAGTGCCGCTGTCTAGTGTTATACAGTGCTCGCTTTGCTGCGTCGAGGTGGTCTGCGACGTTACGCTCCCGCTTACCAGTGGAAAGCTAACCACCAGACGCTGAGGGCGCTCTTCTATTGAATCTACCTGTGAATTTGCCTGGGCTATTGCCACTGCGCTGAATGCGATAGCAAACAAGGTCGTGTAAATGCACTTCATGTAAAACTCCTTATTCGTCATCACAGTTCACAGCCTGTGTTGGCCAGTAAGCCGCCAATATAGGCAACATCATTGTTAAATACCCAGGCACCGTCGTTGACAGTACCCAATGCCGCATTTCCAACGAATAACGAGACAGTGCCAAGCTCAGGGTTAATGTGGAACTCACCTGCGGTAACAGGCGCCATACCTTCCGCTGACAGCACAGCAAGATAGGCATTGATGTCTTGTTTGTATGAGGCGGAGAAGCTGCTAAAGCGACTCAGAGCATCGTCAAATTGGGCCTGCAATTCAGCATCGCTGCTCTGGCCAAGAAGGTAGTTTTCTAACTGAGCGGAGAGCGTTTGAAAGGCACTTACAAACGCCTCTTCAAGCTCAGTGTTATGTGCACTCTGAGTGCTTAATGACGTGTCACTGCCTAAAACGAGTGCGACATCATGAAGAGCTGCCACCAAACGCTTTTCTTCATCCAGACCGAGTAGGCGCTCATCGTTGTCTTTAAACGTTTGAATGGTAGCTAACTGATTGGTAAAGGAGCTGTTGGCAATCGTCAGATTGACGGAGCCGCTTAGCTGGCGGGTAGTATCGCTGCCATCTTGAGCGGTCCAATTAATCGTTACGTTCACATCCCGATCAATTTCTGACGCAGTGTAGCGGTATGTGGTTTCACTTAGCTTCGTTAATGTCAGCGCACTATCGCCCAATGATACCGTCAGGTTACTGGTCACGGTGCCGGTGGCATAGTTGGTATTAATCACGAACTCGCCACTGCTACCTTCGGCAAGACTGTCTGATAAGCCACTGATCGTGGCTTCAAACGGCCGGATAACAAAACTGGCCTGCACTGAGCAGTTTGAATTTACTGAGCCGGTACGGTACGTGCTGCCCTGTAGGCTGCCTGCGCAACCGGTGACACTTTGCACGGTGTAGTTTGCATCCGGCTGAACGGTGAACGTGACCGTACTCCCCTTAGCAACACTCTGTGACACCGGGGTAATGCTGCCGCCAGAGCCCGCGGTGGCGGTCACGGTAACCTGGCTATCACCACCGCCACCACCGCCACAGGCAGCCAATAGCATGCTGAGACAACCAATTGAGATAATCCTTTTTCGTTTGCCCGATGTCGCTTTTTTATACATAAATATTCTCCGATTGTTGAGTAAATCTGAACGGTGTGTCCCTAAGACGCTTCAAGCACTTCGCGCTTTTGTGAGCGTTGCTTGACAGCATTACTCGTTGCCTCGTTAAACAAGCGCTTGATATCACCCTGAATGAAAAAAGCATGGATATTGCGCACGATAACGCTCGCAATCATGCCGGCGGCAAACGCGATAAGACCTGTCATAAACCCTTCGCTGTACCAGCCCACACCTCCTGCGATAAACGCTAACAATATGGTCAGAACACAGGGCGCAGCATTGCGGGCGAAATTACGCGCAGCCGGTTTGTCGTCAAAGCGTGCTATATCACCGGTGCTGTAATTGAGATAGCCGACATAATCGGCATTACCGCCATCATCCGCCACGATTACCATCGCAATCTCATGCCCCATGCGCGCATCGACTGCGACATTACCCAGCGTGATTTTTTCCTCATTTCCATCGCGGGTTTTCAGCCAAAACTCCTGAATGGTGATTTGTGCAGATTCAATCTTGATGGGGCTATCACGGGTGCCATTTCCAGTTGAATAAACATGTGTTTTGGAATGCTTACTGCCTTCAAGGTAGGTGCCTTCGAGCAAGCTTACGGTTAATTCCATTGAGTTCTCCTGCCAGTGTTGTTAAATCAAAAAAGCATCCAAAGCAGCAATAGCGCACCGCCGATGATGACAGCGACTTTCAATTTCACGCCCTTGGGATCTTGCTGATGTGCGGCTTTAAACCGGTTGATATGTTGCTGAAATTGACCCGGGTAATTGGCCTCTTCAAGATGTTGCTTAACCTGAGAGGATGCCTGTGCGATTTTCGAATCTAATTGATGGGTTTGCGCGAACGCTTTAGCACTTTGCAGGCCTGACGCACTTGTTTCTTGCACTCGTTTCCCTATGCCACCAAATTGCGCCCACACCGCAGAAGCTGGCAATGGGTTAGACTGGTAGCCCCAGGTATACACCGTAATACATACCAGGCTTATCAAGTTAACTGCCAGGGCCGCGAGTAGCCAGGGCGAAAATAGATCAAACACATCGTTAAAGCGCCGAAGCTCAGCAAAGTAAGGGCGTAGCTCAAAAAGCTCGGTTAAGTACATGAAGCCGATGAGGTAGAAAACAGCAGATATAACAAGTGCGGGTATGCGATTTAGCGCCAGGCCATAAGCCAAAAAACCGGCTATCGAAAGCAACCAAACGAGCAACACTGACGAGTCTTCTTCCTCGAACAGGGACTCTGGCGTCGCAATGTCTACCAACTGGAAGGAAATAGCAAAGGCCAGCAGGCTTGCCAGCATACGTTTATTCATTAAGGTTGGCAGGCTAACCGGGTGAGTACGAAAATAGGTAGCGACTTTAGGGTAAAGCAACACGATTAGTAAGCTGACTAGCAGTGGAAATGCGCCAGGCGACTGGAAAAACGCCATTATCGTGGACAGTATTTGGGTCAGCACAATAACAACTGCGATCATCATTATGCTTGGGATTGGGATTTGCTTTTGGAAGATCTGCCATCCTTTATAAACGGCTAATCCAAACAGGTAGCAATAAACCAGTAGCCCCCATAGGTGAAAGGACACAAACAACAGGGCGATCGCGCTTAAGATGGCGGCAGCCTTGCGTGGTAAAATCAGAAACAATATTGCGGACAAGCAAACCAGTTGAGGTAGGTTAGACATCAATAGCATGTTATCTCTCTATAAAACGTTTGATTTGCATATATTTTCTGGTCTCGCACTTCACTGAGCTCGCCATCTAAATACACACTGTTCGCAGCCGTAACCCGCCCATTCATAGACCCATCGAAGTGATGCATGCGCAGAATGCTAAGTAATTACTTAACTGAAATATAAAGAGCCAGAACGAAAAGTGTCAAGAAATTACTTAACAAAATTGGGAGGCTATTTTTCGAAAACAAGAAAGCATAGGAGCTACAAAGTAGAGAAATTAAAGGGAGTGCTTATCGCGAAGACATGGCATTCAGACCTGCAATTTCGGAGTATACAGCAGTAAATGTTGTTACTTAAATAACATGAGGTATACGGCAATCGTGATCATTAATATGCCATAAATGCTCCTGAAGATCTTATCTGTACTCTTATTAAAGTAGCGATCTGTAACTGCTTTTGCCATGAGGGCATACAACAGTTTTACCCCTCCAACGCCGATGGCGGTTAATGAGAAAACTATAATCGTCTCCGAAAATTTGAGTCTTTCGCCGTCGAGTAAAATTGGCAACAGACTAAAGTAGAAAATGACCGCTTTTGCATCACACAGGGTGATGATGATGCCGGCGAAAAAGCTTGACGAATACTCAACAGAGTTTTGCCGAGCGACTTGGCGCTCTGGCGATTTAGTCGGCCACAGCAGTCCAACACCAACACAGAACAAAAATAATGCAGCGACGTATTTTAAATACTCAAAGATCGCCTTTTCGACCAGGAGACTGAGCCCCAATATCGCTATCAATACAAAAATCAGATCAGCAACCACAATACCCAAAACAGCAAAAGCACCGTTTTTGAATCCTGCTGATGCAGCCTTAGCGACAACCAGTGCATTGCTGGCACTGGGAATACTCGCCAAAACAACCACCGCTAAGAAAAAAGTTAAAGTATCGAAAACAACCATGGATCACAAACTCTAAAACGGGAATTGAACCTCAATATACTTTTATTGCTACGTACATAAATTGCAACCGTAAAGCAAAGACAGACGAGCATACCCCTACTAAAAGTTAAGTAATTACTTACCAATAACTATGGAGAATCAGCACGCATGTAAACAAATTACTTAACAGCGGTTGCCCGGAAAATTATGCTCACCTTGTCGAAATACCTGGATGAACTAAAGGTGCTAAAAGGCTTAAAAAATGATTCGCAACTTGCCGAGCATTTACACATGTCCCGGGCTCATGTAAGCCAACTCAGAGGTGGACTTCACATGGGTGAAGTGAAATGTTTTGAGATAGCAAAACTTCTCAACCGAGAACCTTTAGAACTCCTAAGCCTAAACAGGGCTATCCGGAATCAGGATAAACGGCTGAGTAATTATTGGCTAGAAGTACACAATAAAGTCGTGCAGAACCAATTTGGCTAAAGCACTTAGGGTCTTTGCCAAAAGACCAGTAACGCCATTGCACTCATAGATTGCTCAGTAATAACACTGCATTCCAGGCAGCTCCTGGCCCTGTCCTCAAAATAGCTATGTATATCCTGTGTCCACTTTTAGCATCTCAAGCTGTGCCTATAAATTTGATAGGGTTCATGTTGAGATAGCCACTGAGCAATACATGAGAGCATGGTATGAATGAGCAAACTGTCTATATCATCGGCTGCGGGGCAATAGGCTTTCCACTCGCAGCATTTTTAACGAACATGGGTAGAAACGTCGTTGCAGTGAGAAGCTCGTTAAGTCTGCAATCGGCGCACACCTCTTTAATTACGACCCATCAGAAAGATGCTATAACTCAGACTCTGGTTCCAGTTATAAGCTTAGACAAACTGGCAGATACCGCGGGGGTGTACGTCATTACCTCGAAATCTACTGCCAACCACGATATTGCCGAAAGGCTTAAAACAATTGGTGCAAGCGGCCCAATTATCATCATGCAAAATGGGCTTGATGTCGAAGCTGCATTTATTGAACGTGGCTTTGAGGATATTTATCGGACAGTGCTTTATTTCACCAGTGAGACAAAGGAAAACCACAACTATTCGATAAAACCAGTCAAAGCCTCACCAATAGGCATCGTAAGAGGCTCATTAGAGCGGTTTAACGATACCGTTTCTCTGCTGCAAAACTCCACGCTAACACTTGATCGTACCGACAACATTGCCGCTCACGCCTGGCAAAAGACAATTGCAAATGTGGTTTTCAATTCTCTGTGCCCACTTTTAAATCAAGACAATGGGATTTTCCATCGCGAAAGTAAAGCAATGGTCTTAGCCGACGAGTTAATCAGAGAATGCCTGATTGTGGCACATGCCAGTGGTGTTAACCTTGAGCATGAAGTGATTAGAAATCAGGTGTTATCTATCAGCAAAGCGTCAGACGGGATACTCATCTCTACATTGCAAGATCTCAACGCCGGCAGACGAACTGAGATGGATTACATCAATCTTGCCATAGCACGCAAAGCTAATAGTTACGGTCTTTCATCAAGTGTTCCCCGCATTAATTTGCTCGGGCAATTGGTGCTTCTAAAAGAACAGTTAGGTCTTCGCCAGGAGATTGGTTAAGTCAGAAATTATCCGCTTTCAAATGTTTGGTGCAAAAAAACCTGCAACCAAACGCAATAACTGTGCACCTGATAAAGTGGCGATCTGTAACTACTCAAAAAGCGGGATGCTGACAAACTAGGCTTGTTGATTAAGTGAATGCGCACATAGTCAACTTGCCAATTAGTAGTCCCAACTATCATCGGCACCCGCTCTTATCACATAGTTTCCTGGAGTAAGAGCGGACTTTTCTTCCCAGGCTAATCGTCGTAACACCTCTTTGTGTACAGAAGCGTTACATTCCTTGGGCAATGTGCATTTGCTCCTCGATAAGATCTGGGTTAAATGACTAGCTCGCAGAAAAATAATCAACTGAAAGAAACTGACTCATGGGTATATTGGACTTCACAGAAATTTGTTCCGCAAATCCTTCTCATAAGAGCGTAAAACAGTCAAAGCCAGGGTTATCACGCTGTCCAAGTGACTTTGAATTGTTCGCACAAGAGTTTTTTAGCGAGGTTAAAGGCTTCGAAATATTCCGAACGGTGTCCGTAGGTCCTGATCTGGGCATCGATATTGGAGTTGAACAACGCACTGAGCATGGATCTATAAGATGGCTGGTCAGCTGTAAACACTACGCGCATTCAAATGGAAGTATCCCAGTGACGCATGAATACGGCATCGTGGAAAAGGTAAAAAGCTGGCATTGTGATGGCTTTATCCCGTTTTACACAGGGGTACCTACGTCATCATTGTCTCAACTTATTGATGGCGCTGAAGGGTTCATTAAAGTTGAGCGCTACTATAAAGATAGAATTGAAAGGGAGTTATTAACTGACCCCGCAGGCAGTGTTATTGCCGCACGATACTTTCCAAAATCCTTGGCTAATCACTACCGAAAAATTATTAGTCCTGTCGAAAAATACACGGAACGCGATGTCATTCTGGAGAATAATGCTGCCAATCTTTTGGGTATGTCCTCTTATTATGGTGATGACACATCTCAGATCCCTCATAGCGTTTCTAGGTTAGTGAAATATGCAAATATCATGGCTGGTTTTCAGAAGCACAAACCCTACTTTGACATTGCCATGAATGATGCCGTTGCATTATTCCCTGCAATGTTTAACGTCATAGATGCGTCGAAAAACACGTTTGAACCTACATGGGACTTAATGTCCCTGATTGAGCTGGACAGAGCCGCGGCGCTCTCAGACGTCTATTTTGTCTGCTCAGTCTGGTCCTTTTGGAATTACAGAACAGCCAACATTTTATTTGCTGATTTTATGGTTCTGCGGGAAGAAAGAGACATCAACAGTGCTGACGAGTTTGAGCAGTTTCGCAAGAGCCCTCAATATAAAGCAGCACATTACGCTATTCTGAAAAGGGGCTTACTGACGCCTGGTTGCATTGGGATCCTACTACAGGATGACAAGCGTGATATTTTAGCCCGGCTGCTCGCTTTTGCTAACTCTATGAAATAATTTTTTTAACTCTGAAACTAAGAGCAGAGTTTACTCTGCTCTTAGTGTAAAAATACGTTCATCCAGATAGTGATTATAACGATACTTTGGCAATCCCTTCTTTACGTCGTATTTTATTGAGGCCAGTATTTCTCTGATAAAGGGTGTCTCTGGTCCGTTCACGCCACTGAACACTATAGTGACATCATCGAATGTCTTGCTGACGTCCAGACGAACATCATTACCCAGGTGAAGGGTTTCACCATTAACTAACGGAAGCCTCTCACCTTTAACGAGTAAGAACTCTGAACTTCGAATACCGCCGGTCGTACTTTTTATCGTTAGCACAAGTTTGTCTTTCAGTTCAAACTGGTCAAAATGGCCTAAGTTTGTGTCAGAGAAGACCGTCGAACCATCCTTGCTTTTCAGAGTGAACTGGCTATTTTCCACTGCAGCCATAGCAGATTGAAACATTGTCAGGAATGAAAGACCCAGCACAAGAATTTTGTATGACCGCATAAGAACCCCCTAAATATTGACTTCATCAGGGTAGTCCCATGGGGGAAGAATAGTAGACTCAGTTATACGCTAAGTTTGCGATACAGTTCTGGATCTGTGTTTGTGAGTATAGAAGAAACTGTACATGTCCATAAATGGCTAATCACCCTATTATCAACACAGCTTAATGTTGAAATTCACATGACTGACAAGCCTGCTTGAGTAAACAGTATGTTTTGGAGATATCATGTCAAAGATTACGTTATCTGTATTGGACTACCTGAGAAAACTGGTTTCTGGAACAATCTCAGACGGGGAGTCCACATTCATGCGATATCCTACAGCGATATCGAAAACGTTAAAAATGAGCATTGCTGACATTGGAGAAGGTAAAGCGACGGTCGCCATCGATGCTGATGCTTCTGTACATGGTAATCAGCAAGGCACGGTACACGGTGGCCTTTTAGCTGAGTTAGCTGATGCAGCCATAGGAACTGCACATTCAACCCTCATGAATGAGGGAGAGAGCTTCACCAGCATAGAGCTAAAGATAAATTTCTACCGGCCTGTCTGGAATGAGCAATTAAAGGCGGTCGCATTCCCCATCCAATCAGGTAAAACCATTACGCATTATCAATGCGACATCATCAGGCCTGACGGAAAAGTCGTTGCCAGAGCAACCAGCGTTGTTATGACATTAAGAGGCGACAAAGCGGCCGGCAGATAGCATTCAGGCCGGCCGGCTTTATTAGGCCAAAAGACCTCTCCCGCAATACCACATCCAATGTTCCGTGCGGCATTTCATACTTAATAGCGTTCCGGGCCAGTTATCCAGGCTTGTACTGCTTAATATTCAAACTTCTGTACCTATACACTTTATTAAAACAAGGTCCATTATAGATACAGGAATGCTAGCGCTGAGAAGGCCACTATGTCGCATCTGTATGAGCAACTTGCAAATGAACTAAAGCAAAGTATCGAATCAGGTCTGTATAAGGCAGGGGATAAACTGCCTGGCGTCAGAGAATTAAGTGTTGCCAGGGAGCTCAGTATCATCACAGTGCTAACCGCCTACCGACGGTTAGAAGATCTTGGCTACATAGAAGCCAGGGCACGCTCAGGGCATTTCGTCAGTGAGCGGCCTTTGTTGCGAAAGTTACAATTGGTGCAAACAAGTACAGAGAGCACAAAGCCCTGCAACCTATCAAATCAAGACATGATTTTGGCTATGGCTAAAGCAGTCACTGATATTGACTGTGTGAAGCTTGGCTCTGCCGTGCCGGCGCCCTCTTTTTATCCGCTCTCTATCGTACAGCGGGAAATTCAGAAAGCCGCCAAACATCTTGAGCGTCTTGGAGGCTATGAAAAGTCAGTGGGTTCAAATGAATTAATCCTCCAGATCACGCGAAGAATGGTCAGCCAAGGACACGATATCAGTGCTGATGACGTTGTTATCACTAATGGCGGCCAGGAGGCTTTGGCGCTGGCTTTACGAGCTGTTACCCAGCCCGGTGACCTCGTTGCTGTTGAGAGCCCGACTTTCTATGGCATCTTACAAGTGCTCAACATGCTTGGATTAAGGGTGATTGAAATACCCACCGATCCGGAGCTGGGTATTTCACTTGAATCGCTGAAAATGGCGGCTGAAGACTGGGATCTCAAAGCATGTGTACTCATACCGAATTTCAATAACCCTCAAGGTTTTCTCATGTCTGACCAACGGAAGTTGGAAGTCATCAGGCTATTAAGCAGTAAAGGTATAACCATTATTGAAGATGATACGTATGGCGACTTAGGCTACTCTCACCGGCGGCCAAGTACCTTGTTAAGCCTGTCTCCCTCGTCAGACATCATTTATTGCAACACCTTTTCAAAAACACTGTCTCCCGATCTGCGAATAGGTTGGGTTGTGTCTGGAAAACATAAATCGAAAATTGAGTTTTTAAAATTCAGCTGCAATATTGCAACTTCGGCGATTATCCAACTAGCTGTAGCTAACGTTCTCGAATCAGGCAAATATGACCGACATTTACGTAAAGTGCGGAACCAACATGAGCTTTCGGTAGAGCGGATGATTAACCGATTGTCCCAAATATTGCCGCAAGACTGTCGCATAACCATCCCTAAAGGTGGGTTTGTCGTCTGGGTTCAATTACCTGAGAACGTTGATAGCATGAGGCTTGCTACAGTTGCACTAAAAAAAGGGATAAGTATCGCCCCAGGTCCTTTGTTTACCCCGTCGAGAAAGTACCGCAACTTTATTAGACTATCTTGTGCTATACACTGGGATGCCAGAATCGAGTACGCACTGCGTATGCTTTCCGAGCTTATTGAAGCACATGACCTAAACGTCGCCTAGGAGTTATACCAATGCGATTGAGCTTATGCACCATTAAGCACTAATGGCACCACAGAGAAAGCCAGCAATAACGCCATACAGACGTTAAAGACCCGGTAGAAAACGACATGTTTAATGAGTCTGGAAATCATATGGCCACCCGCAAGCCAAATGATATTCGAGGGTAAACCAATTACCAAGAATGCCAGGGTGATTAACGAAACCTGCAACGTCATATTACCGTCTGTCGACGTGAAGGTTGATGTCACACTCGTGATCACTATCCATGCTTTAGCGTTCACCCATTGATAAAACGCCGCCCCGAAAAAGCCCAAGGGTTTGGCTTCATTTTCAGTGTCACTTACCGTCTTGAGCATCGCGATTTTAAGTGCTAACCAGAGTAGGTATAACACCCCTACCGTTTTAATGATGCTGTGCAGTACTTCATATCGTTGAAAGATGCTGCTTAATCCAATCCCGACGAGAAATACCATCAGGCAAAAACCAAAATTCACTCCAAACAGATGGGGTAAACTCTTTTTAACACCGAAGTTCAAACCTGACGTGAGCAACATAATGTTATTAGGCCCTGGCGTGATGGCAGCGGCCAGGCAGAACATAGCGAGAGAAACGAGATATTGGATATCAATAACCATGATGCTTCAAAACACTGAGGATTTACCCGTAATGGTATCGTCAGGTGACATCGGTACGATAAGTACACAGTATGTTTATTAGGTATATACAGCCAATTTTCTGCAAAAATTACTTTATGATTTCTGGTACGTCACAGATAAAGCCAAATTAGAGCGAGCAATTTAAATGAACAAACTCGTCATTGTAACTGGAGGAAGCCGGGGGATCGGCGCCGCAACCGTAAACCAGCTAGCCAAAGATGGTTTTACTGTTTGTTTTAGTTATCGAAAGAGTGCATCTGACGCAATGCAATTACAGGAACAGCTCCTACAAGCGGGCATGAAAGTGCGAGCCTACCAGGCGGACATGTCCATTGAAGCTGAGGTGATTAGTTTTTTCGATAAGGTCGAATCTGATTGGGGCCAGTTATCTCATTTAGTCAACAATGCCGGCATACTGTTACCGCAAACCAAGCTTGTTGATATCAGCGTTGAGAGATTCACTACGATGTTTAACAACAACCTGCTGAGTTGCTTTTTATGCAGTCGCGAAGCAGCTAAGAGGATGGCAAACGGTGGTGCGATAGTGAATGTATCTTCTGTTGCCGCAAAAACCGGCGCCCCATTTGAGTACACGGACTATGCGGCATGTAAATCTGGAATGGACGCGTTGACCAAAGGGCTAGCCATGGAGCTTGCACAGCGCTCGATTAGGGTCAACTGTATCCGCCCAGGCTTTGTCTATACAGACATGCATACCGATGGCGGTGAGCCTGGTCGGGTAGACAGACTAAGCTCTCAAATCCCTTTAAAGCGGGGCGGGCAACCTGAAGAGGTAGCAAATACAATATCCTGGTTACTCTCTGAGCATTCCAGCTACATCACAGGAAGTATTATTGACGTTGCCGGAGGTCGATAAACTAATAGCTGCCCTTTTGAGTGATATTTATTAGTTATATGGATTAACAATGATGCAATACTGCAAGTTAAAACTTCATTCTGACACTACGTGGCTAAGGTTAACAGGCCGCAATGAGCGAAAAGCAGAGATTCAGCACCTCAACACAATCCGCATGCGAATGACCGCTTTTACCGCAAAACCGGACATGAAGCCCGGTTTATTTAAAACGAAATTATCGGTCTATAGGGCTAATTGTCCCTGATGAATGTTGACCGATGACATGTGTATATATTTGAGTTGTCTTCAAATCCGTATGCCCTAACAGCTCTTGAACTGTACGAATGTCTGTTCCCGCTTTTAAAAGCTGCGTTGCGAAAGAGTGCCTGAATGTGTGTGCGGTAACGTGTTTCTGAACACCTGACCGTATAATACCATTCCATCTTAAAGTTTGTTCAGTACAGCCCACTCTCTAGAGCACATCTTGATCACTCGATGGGTATCGCTGATAAAGCTGTTCCAGTCAATGCCGACCGCTCCAATTTCAACTTCACCATGCTTTCTAATGCCAAGCCGCAGCATGGTCAATGTCCGGTTAAAATCGATTTTAGTGCAAGAGCCGCAGAGCCGCGCGATGCGATTAAAGGGCAAATCGCTCGGATTTACTTTTACATGCACGACCGTTATGACCTCAACATGTCTCGCCAACAACAGCAGCTTTTAATGGCTTGGGATAAGCAGTTTCCCGTTACCGAGTGGGAGCGCGAGCGAGATAGACGCATTGCAAAACGTATGGGGCATTCAAATCCCTTTGTAACCGGAGAGCGCACCTGGTCTCTTGGGCATAAAAACCGCGCTGAGGGTGTGGTAACCCAGCTGCTATCAAGGCAAACACAGCAAACCCATGCACCCATTGAGATAAAAACATCTTTTAAAACAGATTTTTGCTCCATAGCACCGATTCCTTTTTGTGCAACGTAATTAAAAAGTTAAATTATAGTGATTAATTTATGCATTAAAAGAGGCGAAAGCAAGAAATGGTGTCAGGGTAACTATCTAATAACAAATGCGGGAAGGTAATGCTTACTAGATTCTGCAACCAGCAACGTTATACTTACTCTCAAATAAGGGCTTGGAGCTAGCTATGACTGAACCAACTACTTATCCCGGTAACGAGCAAGACTACAAAGGCTATCACGCCGACTGGCCGCAAACCGTACGTGAGTTGGCAGGATGCTGGCAGGAGTTACCGCAGCAGGAAGAACTGCGTGCAGGGCAAGGCAAAGATATACCGCGAGAGTCGCTTTGATTTTTGGGCTAAATCCTTTAAATAGCGTTCCTACTTTGCCTGCTTACCATTGCAATAAAACCTCTTTGTGAATAATTTTGCTACTGCGCCGGGTTGACTAAAAACCCCCGCTTAACGCCCTTGCTGGCGCTGCTGCAACCGGCCAGAATAGCGCCATCTTGCAGTTGAGGTGGTTATGGTTAATCTGGCGTTGCTGGGCGCGTTTATTCCGACGTTTTTGTTTGTTTCGGTTACCCCGGGCATGTGCATGACACTGGCGATGACGTTGGGCATGAGCCAGGGCGTGCGCCGTACGCTGTGGATGATGTGGGGCGAAATGCTCGGTGTGGCGCTTGTGGCGATACTGGCGGTATGCGGTGTGGCGGCGATAATGCTGCAGTTTCCGGCTTTTTTTCAGGGTTTTAAAGTTGCCGGTGCGGTATATCTCACTTACATAGGCCTGCAAATGTGGCGTGCTAAAGGCAAACTGGCGTTGCCGCAACCAGGCGAGCTGCCTGCCAGGCTGGCGCGGCGTACTTTATTTAGCCAGGGTTTTATTACGGCAGTGTCTAACCCCAAAGGCTGGGCGTTTCATATGGCGCTGCTGCCGCCCTTTATCGATAGCCAGCTGGCATTCTGGCCGCAGTTGCTGGTGTTAGTGGCAATTATTCTGTTGCTGGAATTTGGCTCTATGTTGCTGTACGCCAGTGGCGGCAAAGCTTTGGCGCTGTTTTTTAGTAAAACTAACCGGGTGCAGTATTTAAACCGCATCGGCGCCAGCCTGATGTTTGGCGTGGCGCTGTGGATGTTACTTGGCTAATACCGCATAGCACCGCGGTGAGTTTAACCGACGTCACGCCAGTTTAAGCCTGATGCTAAAGCGGGTAGAGCGCGCATCTGATTCGACGCTTAACTGACCCTGATGAGCATCGACTATGGCTTTGGTAATGGCTAGGCCCAAACCCGAGCCTTCTATCTGGCGTTGGCGCGAGGCGTCAGCACGATAGAAGCGATCGAATAAAAACGGCAAATGCTGTGGCGGGA
>Ga0209812_10000256_pt1 | contig 49974 bp, 44 predicted proteins | sample JI71714BDNA_FD_187502 | JGI IMG/M metagenome (GOLD analysis project Ga0209812, IMG submission 187502) | Wastewater effluent complex algal communities from Wisconsin, to seasonally profile nutrient transformation and Carbon sequestration -... | ecosystem: Engineered > WWTP > Effluent > Algae...
AACCGGAAGCACCCTAGTTTCTCAATTCATCGATAGCTTTATCGTTATATTTATTGCCTTTTTCGTCTTTGGTAATTGGAGTTTTTACCAAATCCTAGCGGTTGGATCGGTAAACTATTTGTATAAATTTGGGGTAGCCATTGCCATGACTCCCTTGATTTATTTGGCGCATGGTTTGATAAATAAATACCTAGGTAAAGAAGCTTCGGCAGATTTAGTCGAAGAAGCCATGACTCATTGACCACACCCACAGGAGGATGACCCGCAGGATTTTTGGGATTTAAAGCTTTTTCGAAAGCGTCGAATCCAGAAATATGTTGACCCCAATGCGGCGGAGCCTATGATCAACCCATTTAAAATTTCCTGCATTACAATTCGGGGGTTTCGACAGCCAGCTTGATGTGCGCCAAGTGGTGTTTTCCATGCCATTGATACAAAGCTAAAACACGATCAAGTGGATTCCAAGTTCCATAACCCGCATGATAATAGGCTGCCTCCTGCCATTGCTTGACAGGCATTTGTTCAAGAATATAGACCAGTCGTTCGTGAATAGCCGACAACGCGTGTACGGATACCCAAGGGCTAAGATGATTATCCGGTAATTCAGCCCAACTTGATTCGGGATATCCCGGCACAGTAGGACGATCAGTGGTGAGAGCCAATTTAACCCGAATATACATCATGGCATGGCTATCGGCGAGGTGATGAACAACTTGACGTACCGTCCACCCGTTAAGCCGGTAGGGAGAATCCCAAGATTCCTCGGGAACATTTTCCAAATAGGCCCTTAAGTCTTTTGGAAAAACACGAAGATCGTGCATTATTTCCTTTATTTGTTCCTCAGAATACGTTTCTTGCGGGATAAATTTTCCCAATGGGTATTTTCTTAGGCTTTCCATAGTGTTGAAATTACGTGTAACAATTCTTGGTGTACCGGTGCACCTGCCACAATGTTTCCACCAAAAAGATAATCATCGCCCCCCTCAAAATCCGTAACATGACCACCTGCTTCTTGAATCAACAAAATTCCAGCGGCCATATCCCAGCTCTTTAGATTATATTCGAAAAAACCATCAAAATAGCCACAAGCCACATAAGCAAGGTCAATGGCCGCCGATCCGAATCTGCGTAGGCCGTGGGTTTTTTGCATCAGTGATTCCAAGATGAGCAGGTATTTATCCTGTTGTTCAAAGGAATAATACGGAAACCCAGTGGCCAATAAGCTTTCTCCAAGATGTTTCGCCCGCGATACCTGAATCCGTTGGTCGCCACGGTAAGCGCCTTGCCCTTGAATCGCCCAAAACAACTCGCCCGTACCGACGTGATAAACGACACCGAGTATGGGGTATTTGTCTTGAACTAAAGCTATACTAACCGAAAAATGAGGTAGACCGTGAACAAAATTAGCTGTCCCATCCAACGGATCAATGATCCATTTTAAAGGTAAATCTTGCGTTTCAACCGTCCCTTCCTCGGTGATAAAACCTGCTTCAGGCAAAATAGAATGGAGGGCCGAAACAAGTTGTTTTTCAGCCTCTTTATCCACGTAGGATACTACATTGTTAACATCTTTGTATTCAATAGACTCCGATTGAAATTTCAATTGTTCGCCTTGAATAAATTGGCCTACCTCTTTTGCGAGTACAATTACACGATCACATATAGCGTTTAAATCCATGAGAAACGTTGCCAAAGTTTATACGTCATAAAAAATTGAATGCCCACTAACCAAGTAAAACTAGGGTGAAAACTTTGCCCACTCCACAAAAAAACGAGAAAAATCACCGACACATAGCCCACCCAATGGATTTTTTTATTCCAACGTTTTACCAGAATATTTAAAACCCAAACATGTGGAAAGGTCCATAAAATGTGGGCATTGGGTCCTGTTACCCCATGGTCTGTCCCGACCCAAAGTAAAAATAAAATCAAGGTAGCCAGCGCAAAAATAGTCGTTAGTATATTTTCAACCACCCACCCAGTAGATCGACTAAACCAAACCATATAGCCAAAAAACAATAGGGGAAGTAGCCAAGAATCGCGAATGGGTGCGGGGGTTGGATTTCCAACGGGATAACCGGGCTGAAAAGATTCGGTCTGAATGATGGGAACCCAACGTCCATTTTGATAAATTCGAGCCTTGTCGAGGGCAGAAAAAAGATTATCGGGCAAGAACATCGCTTGCTTGGCCGTGGCGATTTGATCCGCTGGGGTGCCCAAAGCAAGATCCATCCCAAAATCAGACCAGTGATTTTCCTGTTGTTTGGAGTAAATATCGATCCAATCACGGAAGGACAAATCCGCATTCCAAGTCGAGTCCCACCGAATTGAATCGCCTTTTATTGTCTGGACCAGATCACCAATTCGACTAGAACAGTTATCAAAGAAGAATTTGTAGGCGTATTCTCGATTTTGAGGCAAGTAGTTTTTTTCGAGAAAAGCCAAAGTGGCTTGTTTTTCTTGTTGCGATAGATCCAACACTTGCTTTTTCACCCAACGTCCTTCTTGATACCAACCCGACAAATTGGCTTGTAGTGAAGAACGACCTAATTGATAAGGCAGTTGCCCACGTAGAAATTTCAAGTAAAATCCTTGCGTTCGGAAATCGAACACCCCATAATTGTACGCAAGGGAAATGCCCAATACCGGATCTTCAACTGCCACCGCACTATGCCCAAATTGAGAGTACAACTCAAAGCCTGGTCCGACGGTAAGAATCGAAATCTTAGCTTCGGTAGAAAGAGCGGGTAAGTCTTGGGCCATAGCGGCGAGCCCCCGCAAGATAAAAAACAGATACAGAAGATAGCGCATAAAAAAAGATCGAAGTCCACAAAGGTAGGGAATTCGATCTTTTATATTGAGAAAATTGATCAATTAGATTCCGAAGAAGAAAGCTAATTTATAGAAATCGTTTGGTGAGAAACGAGCGGATTCATCAGCCACATTGCTACCAAAAGAGAATCTCATGCCAGCACTGCCTTTTTTAAACTGCACGTAAGGTCCTACCCAAGTGTATCCATCCGCACGGTCCAAGGATCCGCCCCCGTTTGTTGCACCACCTGATAGATACAGATTCTCAACGTGCGCACCGATAGACAACCATGAGGTAGCTTTCACGCCGGCGTTGGCCCAATAATGTACGTAGTTATTGGTGGATTGGCTACGCTCGGTATTGTTGCGGAAAGCGCCGTAATAACCACCATAAAACTGGCCTTCAAATTTGGCTGCATCGTAGTTGATGGTCAAGTTCGGTACGATACCATCACCCACAACTCCGCGAGACGCTGCACCCGAAGATAGAAGAGATCCCATTGTGAAACCGATTTGAGGATTGATGTTAAAGTTACCCGCGGTAAAATTAGCGCCAACCCCAACTTCTGTCCAGTTCCCCCAAGCAGAGCCTGTACCTGCGCCCCATTGGATACCGTAAAAAGTGAACGCAGTCTTTTCACTGGCTTTGTAAGATCCGGTAAGCATTGGATTGAATCCAAAAAAAGCATCATGATTCAACGAAACACCTAGACTAAGTTTGTCATCTGACGATTGTGCCATGGTCGAGAATGTGGCTGCAATCAACGTAAGGGATAGTAGTACTCTTTTCATTTCTTTGGTTTAATAAAATTTTACAAATAGGATATTTGACCAAATTTTATAGAAGTTAGCAGGCCTGCCTTGTTCTTCCTAAAATCTTAACCAAAGATGCGGTTCAAGTGGGATTACATCCAAATTTTCAGCTATTTTTTTTATTTTTTCCCTAAAAGTTCTTTAAAAAAATCAAAATAAATCCTATAAAATATAATTTTAATCTGTTTTTAATTTTCATTAAAAAAGAATTAAATTTGGCTTTTTCGTGAATTTGCCGAATATATTAAAAATTCGAACTCTGGATTCACTAAACCTCAAAACAAAAAAGCTGCCTCGTTTGAGGCAGCTTTTTTGTTTTGAGGGCAACTAGGAACATCTTATAATGAAGGTTCGTCAATGGCTTTTTTTCCAAAGGAAAGTCGTTCACTTTCCCCATCGTAATCCACCATAATTACATCGCCCTCTTTCAATTCACCCTTAAGGATTTCCTCAGCAAGGGGATCTTCGACATACTTTTGGATCGCCCGGTTTAGTGGGCGCGCCCCATATTGTTGATCATACCCCTTTTCAGACAAAAAGTCTTTCGCTTTTTCAGACAATTCGATTGCAAATCCAATATTTTGAATCCGACCGAACAGTCGATTTAGGGCGATATCGATAATGGAGTGAATGTCCTCCCGGCTGAGGGAATTAAACACAATAACATCATCTAGGCGGTTCAGGAACTCAGGAGAGAACGTTTTCCGGAGGGCACTTTGAATGGTGGCCTTCATGGCTTCTTCCTGCGTATCTTGACGAGATTTGGTAGCGAAACCAATCCCAGTACCAAAATCCTTTAGATCACGCGCACCGATGTTGGATGTCATGATGATGATGGTATTCCGAAAGTCAACGCGACGTCCTAGGCTATCGGTTAAGATACCATCATCCAATACTTGCAACAAGATATTGAATACATCGGGGTGCGCTTTTTCAATTTCATCCAGGAGAACAACAGAATAGGGTTTCCGGCGCACTTTTTCAGTCAGCTGACCACCTTCCTCATAACCAACATAGCCTGGAGGTGCTCCAACTAAGCGAGAAATGGAGAATTTCTCCATGTATTCGCTCATATCGATACGAATCAAAGCATCTTCTTTGTCGAACAGATATTCGGTCAGTGTTTTGGCGAGTTCTGTTTTCCCGACACCTGTGGGTCCAAGAAAAATAAACGTACCAATGGGTTTTTTTGGATCCTTCAAGCCAACGCGTGTCCGCTGGATGGCCTTCACGAGCTTTTCTACGGCAGGATCTTGGCCGATGATACGCCCTCGGAGCGCATCCCCCATTTTTAGGATTTTTTCACCTTCGTTCATATTGACCTTCCGAACGGGGATACCGGTCATCATGGCAATTACCTCGGCCACATTATCCTCCGTCACCGTATGCCGCATGGTTTTAGTTTCTTCCTCCCAAGCGACTTTAGCCGAGTCCAATTGTTCTAACAGTTTCTTTTCCTTGTCCCGCAGTTGTGCTGCCTCTTCGTAGCGTTGATTTTTGACTACCCGATTTTTTTCAGACTTGATTTGGTCAATGGAATCTTCCAAGTCAAGTATTTCTTGCGGAACGTTGATATTTTTAATGTGTACACGTGCACCGACCTCATCAATCACATCGATCGCTTTGTCCGGTAAAAACCGATCAGTGATGTATCTTTCTGAGTACTTTACCGCAGACAAGATCGCTTCATCGGTGTAATTCACATTGTGGTGGTCTTCGTATTTATTCTTGATGTTATTCAAGATCTCGATCGTTTCTTCAACAGATGGGGCATCGACCATGACCATTTGAAAACGACGGGCGAGTGCACCATCCTTCTCGATGTATTGCCGGTACTCGTCTAATGTAGTAGCACCGATACATTGAATATCCCCACGAGCGAGCGCTGGCTTGAACATGTTGGAGGCATCGAGCGAGCCACTAGCTCCACCGGCCCCAACGATCGTGTGAATTTCATCGATAAACAAAATGACATCCTTGGATTTCTCCAGTTCACCCATAACGGCTTTCATCCGCTCTTCGAACTGGCCGCGGTATTTGGTACCGGCGACGAGCGAGGCTAAATCCAGCGTTACGACACGTTTATTGAAAAGCACGCGGGAAACCTTTTTCTGAATAATCCGTAGGGCGAGACCTTCAGCGATAGCCGTTTTACCCACACCGGGTTCACCGATCAAAATGGGGTTATTTTTTTTCCGGCGTGACAAGACTTGAGCAACGCGTTCAATTTCCTTTTCGCGGCCTACAATCGGATCTAATTTGCCATGCTCAGCCATTTTGGTCAAATCACGGCCAAAATTATCAAGCACTGGGGTTTTTGATTTTTCTGCACTTTTCGGATCACGTCCGCCTTGGCCGCTGTAGGATGACCCGTAAAGTTTGTCATCATCATCATCGGTTTCCGGACGTTCCATGGAGGGGCTTTTACCAGTAAGTTGATATTCCAACATTTCTTTAATCAGTTGGTAGTTAATCCGGAATTTATTCAGGATTTGACACCCTAAATTATCCTGATCACGCAGAATAGCGAGTAGCAGATGTTCTGTCCCAATCAAATCTGAACGAAACATTTTTGCTTCTAAGTGGGTAATCTTCAGTACTTTTTCCGACTGCTTGGTCAGTGGAATGTTAGCTAGATTTTTAATGTTATTCGTGGCCGTACCTTTGGTCGCGAATTCGATGGCTTGCCGCAGTTCGAGGATATCGACTCCTGCTTTTTCCAATAAACCTAACGCTCCTCCTTCGCCTTCACGAATCATACCGAGGATCAAATGCTCTGTGCCGATGTAATCATGACCCAGTCTCAAGGCTTCTTCCCTTGAAAGAGAGATAACCTCTTTCACTCTTGCCGAAAATTTTGGTTCCATCGTGTGTGTCTCGGTTTTTTTTAGTAAGCTTATCTTTTGCAAGATATAAACAAACAACGAATTTCCTAGAAAAACTGTTCATTTTTCAAGCGCACTATTTCTGGAGAAAATGGCATTTGGGTTGACCATTTCGTAAGATTTCCTTTGCATTAGGCCCTTGCATGAACAACAAATCTAAGATTGAAAGATTTGGAACCCATTGATCACCAAAATTTTGACGGTAAGGAACCAAGATTGGCCAGTCTTCCTGTCGCTTAGGGTGAAGGTATTCCGTTGGATTAATTTCTCCTTTTCCGGCGAACATGAGGGTACGCTTGATTCCCAGTAACCTCAGCAACATTTTCATCAAATCGGCTTGAAATGCGAGTAACCATTCATTTCGTTGGTGAAACAAAGGGTTTAAAAAAGGTTCGTAATGTTCAAAGAATGGCGATTTTCGATACGCCGTTTCGATGGTTCGCCAATGGTTGATCGCCCATCGTTCGTGGTTGTCGAGTGTCACGTCTTGCATCAAAATACCCTGAGGAGCATGGACCGGCAAAATGAGCATTTCGACGCGATGTGGCCCTAAAACATACGCCCGATTTCGGTAAGATTGTTTCACATAGGGTTCATTCGACCACAAGTGTACTACATCGGTGGTATGGTGGTAAATTTCCTGAAAATACGCCACACAAGGCAAATAATGTCCACTAAAAGTACACCTCATGCGGTTGTGGCAGTCGCCCGTTTAAGTTTATCGTTGATGGCCCTTCCTAGACCTTCATCTGGCAACCATTCGGTTAATATTACGTCTAGGTTCCATTGATCCATTTGACGAAGGTAATCAAATAAATGATAGGCAGCCTCCGGCAATGATCCGCCCGGACTCAAAAGCAGTTGGTTCGCTAAAGGAATAGCTGCATGGTAAGTTTGCCAACCCAAAAAAGCCACGCGTGGCTCCCAAGGCCCCGGCCAATCTTTGGCTATTTTTACCGGAGTACGAGGTGCATAATGTTGCATCAACATACCGGGAGCATCGGGTTGAGAACTGGATGTACTATTTACTCGTACAATACCCACAATTTTCTCGATTTCCTCTATGGGGAGTCCTCCTTTTCGGTATACCACAACCTGATTTTCCTCCATACCCACTATAGTGGACTCCACCCCAATTTCACACGGTCCTCCATCCAAAATATAGTCCACCTGATCCCCGAGCTGGTCAGCGACGTGATGTGCTCGCGTGGGAGAAACATACCCAAAGGGATTCGCACTCGGGGCGGCAAGAGGAAAATCCAATTGTTGTAAAAGACTAAGGGTTAGCGGTTGGTTTGGCATTCGAATGGCCACGCGAGGCAAACCCGATGTCACTAAGTCGGGGACCCGATCTGACTTCGGCAACAAAACCGTCAGAGGACCCGGCCAAAAGGCATCGATCAAATCCTGAAGTGGGGCAGGAATCTCCAACACCAAGTCGCGTACTTGGTCTTGATTTCCGATATGTAAAATCAACGGATCAAAGAAAGGTCGATTCTTGATTTCAAAAATTCGGGTTATCGCTGATTTCTTCAGCCCATTGCCCGCCAACCCATAGACCGTTTCGGTGGGAATGCCAACCGTACCCCCGGACTTTAGCACTGTTGCAGCGTGGGCGATATCAGATCCGATTAAGGTCATAGTTTTTTTGAAAAATATAAAATATCAGGTTCGGGATTAACATTGTAGGGTTTTGTTTCAAGATAACCCATGCTTCGGTACAAGGCCACAGCCGCTGTTAATCGTTCCAATGTATCCAGTTTGAGTTCGTGATACCCAAGACCCTTTGCTTTGTTCTCCAGCGCTTCAATGAGGATGCGGCTCCAGCCTTTTGCTCTGAACTGGGGTAGAATGAAGAGCCGTTTCATTTCGGCTACGCCCTCCCCTATCTTTTTCAGGGCCACAACACCCACACGTTGCCCTCCTGCTTCTAACCATAGAATATCATCATAAGGATGAGGGAGAGAGATTAACTCCTCACGAAACCCTTGAAAACACAAGTCGACTCCTAATTCTTGTGCATACGTTTCGAAAAAGGTGCGAACCACCGGCATTTCATACCCTTGAGCTGAACGAACCACTGGCGGGAATGCGGGGTACCCTACTTCGATCAAAGATAAACCCAGGGCAGGTGCGGTGGCTCCAGCGGATGACCTATTTTTTGCGGCTATGAGTTGGGGCATTTCGCTGGGCTTGCGTTTGCCTAGGCCTACATCAACGAGTGTACCCACCAGCGCTCGAACCATCCCACGCAAAAAGCGGTTGGCCTGAATGGTAAAAATGGCTTCATCGTCCGTAAATTCCCAGCTCGCCGACTCAATCGTACACCAAAAGGTTTTAACCTCTGTTTTGACTTTAGAGAAGGTTTGAAAATCATGCGTACCCAGCAATTCCCGTGTGGCCTCAATCATCGCTTCGTGATTCAAATCCGCAGCAAAGTACCAAGCCGTCTGTTGACTAAATGGATTTTTCTTTTTTGAAATAACATAACGATAGCGCCGAAACGAGGCATCAAACCGCGCGTGAAACGTGGAGGGGACAAGAAAGATGCGGTGAATGACGATATCTGAACTTAAAAATCCATTCAACCGATGAACCAAATCCTGGATGTTCGTTTCCGTGTCCCATTCGGCTTGGACCATTTGGTGACGTGCATGAACCCCGGTATCCGTACGACTACTGCCTTGAATCTGAATAGATTGACGGAGAATTGTCGACAGCGCCTGCTCCAAGTCGCCTTGAACCGTGCGTTGATTCGGTTGGATCTGAAAACCGGCAAAATGAGTTCCCAGGTAGGAAAGTTCTATGAAATATCTCAATTCTTGCTATTTTTGGCAAATTTACGCAGGAATCTGCAATCTATCATTCACCTTCAACCCTTTTACGGAATCCTATGAAATTAGCGGTACGCCTACAACTTATGGGCATGATGTTCTTGTTATTTTTTACGTGGGGATCTTGGTATGGTCAAATGGGAAAGTATTTATTGACCACCCTGCAAGCCAGCGGTGATCAAGTGGGCAATGCGTACACTGCGTTTTCATTAGCCACGATCATATCGCCATTTTTTGTGGGATTGATCGCCGATCGGTATTTTTCTGCACAAAAGGTCATGGCGGTTCTGAATTTACTCGGGGCCGGGGTTCTTTATTTTTTAATTCAAGAAACAGATCCTGGTGTATTTTTTTGGTACATATTAGCCTATACGCTATGCTTCACACCCAATTTAGCTTTATCAACGTCCATTGCGATGCGGCAAATGGCAAATCCGGAAAAGGATTACCCCAGCATCCGCGTGATGGGCACCTTGGCTTGGATCGTCATTTCGGTGATCATCGGGACTTATGGATGGGGGGATTCAGTCCGAATTTTTGAGGTTTCCATGTATGCGTCAATTGTACTCGCCGTTTGGGCTTGGACACTTCCGGATACCCCACCTGCTTCTCAAGAAACCACCGCTACATGGGGTACCATTTTGGGGAAAGATGCGTTGGTTTTATTCAAGGAACGCTCCTTCGTTGTCTTTTTCTTTTCTTCGATTTTAATCTGCATCCCACTCTCTTTTTATTATGCTTTAGCCAATCCATCGCTAACCGATTCAGGCATGATGAATGTAGAAACCAAAATGGCGTTGGGGCAGGCCTCTGAGGTGGGCTTTATGTTAATTCTTCCCTTTGCTTTTGCTCGGTTAGGGGTGAAGAAAATTTTAGTTATTGGCCTAATCGCTTGGATAATCCGATTTATCGGTTTTGGCTATGGCGATGGGCAATCCTCCGAATGGTTATTGTACTTGGCTATTGTTTTGCATGGCATTTGTTATGATTTTTTCTTTGTTACCGGTCAAATCTACACCGATGCGAAAGCCGGTCCGAAGATCAAAAATGCAGCCCAAGGGCTGATCACCTTTGCTACCTATGGTGTGGGTATGGGCATAGGATCGAAATTATCCGGCTTGGTGCTCGACATGTACACGACAATGGATCCTGTGAAGCAGCAAAATACGGTTGAATGGCTACAAGTCTGGTTGGTTCCGGCGGGTATAGCGGCTGTGGTACTCCTCTTTTTTGTGCTGGCGTTTCGCGATGAAAAAACCAAGTTAGCCATCTAATTTAAATCCCGGTCATCCGGGATTTTTTTTTAGTTCATGCACGATCCTCGTACCACCAATTCGGATTTCAGGATTTCATAACGATACGGCGCGTCTTGTTTCTGGGGTTTCATCAAATCAAGTAGTATTTTCGAGGAAAGCATACCCATGTCGTACACCGGTTGCCAAACACTGGCTAAAGGTGGATTAAAATATGAGGCATACGGTTCGTCATCGAAACCAATGATGGACACATCCTCTGGAATACGAAGACCTTTGGCGCGCAAGGCGTGCATACTGCCGATAGCTACGGCGTCATTGACCGCAAAAACCGCATCAATGAGTATATTTCGGGCTACTAATTGCTCAATAGCTTCCTCTCCTACCTCCGAAGAAAAGCCTGAGCTATAGACGATCAAATCATCATTTACCTCTCGATTATTTTGTTTTAAAGCATCTAAATAGCCATCGAGACGCTGTTTAAAGGTTGGTATGGCGATAGGCCCAGCAATGTGTGCGATATTTTGACAACCCGATTTTAACAAATAATCCACGGCTTGAAACGCCCCTTCATACGCGTCTACAAACACCTTATTGGCCTCAAAACCTGGGCAATCCCGATCAAAAATAACCACTGGAATGCCTGCTGATTTAATGGGAGTAAAATGATCAAAAGTTTGGGTAGCAAACGAGGGAGAAACTAAAATTCCATCGACCCGTAGTTGTGTCATTTCGTGGATCAATCGTTTTTCCTCGTCAAACGACTCATTGGTTTGGCTGATGATGAGTTTGTACCCAGCGGACGAAACGACGTCTTGGATGCCGGTAATCACCGTAGCAAAAAAATAACTGGTGATTTCGGGAATCACGACGCCAATCAATCCCGATTTTTTACTCAACAAACTGAGCGCCGTGAGATTGGGCTGGTAGTTGAGTTGGAGCGCGAGTTCACGAACTTCCTTTTTCGTTTCCAAACTAATCGACGGATGATCATGCAGAGCCCGCGATACGGTGGACGGAGAAATCCCGAGTTTTTTCGCAATGTCGGTAATTGTAATGGGTTTCTGTTTCTCCATAAGCAGGGTAATCTTGATAGTCAACGGGCTAGAGCACCGGGTGTGATACCGTATTCCATGCCGTAGTTAGCTGCAAACATAAGGATAAAAATTACGATTTGGATCATTGTATCGACGAAAGTAGCAAAGAACCTTTTTGAAAAAATTTAATTATTGGAATATTAAATATAATCTTTTCAATGGGTCAATTTGACGCATTTTACGCAAACCTTTGCATGAAGAAATTGTCCCATTTTCTCGCTTCATAATCCAAGAATCGATTGCTTTGTCTCGGTAAGTCAAGGAAAAAGCTTTGAATACGCGTATCCTAGGTCCATTTTGATTGATGTAATTCACGTTTCCGCTTGATTACATTTTGGATACGTGGCAGTTCAGCAAGTGATTTTCGCTTGATTCGCCTACAGAAATGCGAAAGCAACCAATTTTTCAATTTTAACTCTATTAAAAATCAAATGAAACGAAATCTACATTGGAGGATTTCCCCACCCACGACAGGGAATTTGCGTACAAGCCCCCTGTTTCGCCAAATATTGGGAGTTTGGCTTTTGAGTTTTGTAACCCATTGGGCCATGGCTCAAGTAACTGTAACGGGGACAGTAACAGGTTCGGGAGAAACCTTGGTTGGCGTAACGGTCAAAGAAAAAGGAACGATGAATGCGGCGATGACCGATGCCAACGGAAAATACGCATTGAAAGTAAAAGACGGTGCCTCCGTGCTCGTATTTAGCTTTATTGGATTTGAGCCCAAGGAAGAGACCGTTGGCAATCGAAAAGAAATCTCGGTCTCGTTGGCTGAGGGAGCTAATTCGTTGGAAGAAATTGTCGTTATTGGGTATGGACAGGCCAAGAAAAGCGACCTTACTGGTTCAATTTCCACTGTCAATGCGGAGACAATCCAGCGCGCCAACAAGACCAATCCGTTTCAAGCGATGCAGGGGCAAGTAGCTGGTGTGAACTTGCAAACCACGGACAACAAACCGGGCGGTGCATTTACTGTACGGATTCGGGGAGCCAATACCATTAATTCCAATCAGAGTACTGTAGAAGGGGGATATGTAGCTGGCCAAAATCCGTTATTTGTGGTTGATGGAATATTCGTCAATGATATACAATTCTTGAATCCTGCTGACATTGCCCAAATGGATATCTTAAAAGATGCCTCAGCTACAGCGATTTATGGATCACGCGGTACCAATGGGGTTGTGATAATTAAAACCAAAGGAGGTACGAAAGGTAAAGTATCCGTTTCTTACGATAATTACTTTGGAACAAAACAAGCCTACAATATCCCAAACATGTTGCAGGGCGAAGAATTCGTGGAATACTTCAAGCAAGTGTTGGTAGGAAATCAATATGCAACGGGTAACTATAATTTCACGAAAGACAATATTGTTTTATCTAATTTCATGCGGCCAAATGAAATTGCCAACATCAATTCCGGAACATACACCGACTGGATCAAGCTTTCGACGGTGCAGGGTTTTCAAACCAACCATACGGTAGGTTTAAGTGGCGGAAGTGAAAATACTACCTTTGGTTTGGGTATGGCGTACACCAAAGATGAGGGAACATTTGAGGGCGAGGGATTTGAGCGTTTCAACTTGCGTGGAAACATTGTATCCAAGATTTTACCGAAGCTTACACTAGGGTATACAAATTACATTTCCTTGGCTACGCGGAATGAAGGTAGCCGTGAGGGCTTACGTAACGCCTACCGTTTACGTCCGACAGGTACTCCTTTTGATGCTAATGGAAATCGAATCTTTTTCCCGATCGAAGGGGAAACATTCATTACGCATCCACTTTTTGAAATTGACAACATGTTAATGGAAACGCGGACGTTGAGTTATCTCGGCAACATTTCTTTGGAATATGCTCCACTTCCTAACTTGCGGATTTCGACCAATTTTTCACCCAATATTGAATATGGTCGGTATGGAGAATACCGGGGTAGATTCAATAAGTCGACCAATGGTGTATTCCAAAATACTCGGGCTACAGTAAATTTGAACAATCGGATTTCATACACTTGGGATAATATTATAAATCATGATTGGAAGATAAATGATAAAAATTCCTTGAACTCAACCTTCGTTTATTCTCAATTTTTTGATCGGAGTGAGTTTTATGGTTTAGAGCGTAGAAGCTTCTCCACCGATCAATTTTTGTTTTACAATCTAGGCGCTGGTCCAGTTATTCAAAATGCATCGAGTGGGTTGGTAAAATCGACACTTGAATCGTACACTGGTCGTCTAAACTTCAACCATGGCGGCAAATATTTGGTGACATTCACGGGACGTTATGATGGATCCTCTATTTTAGCTCCTGGAAACAAATGGGCATTTTTCCCATCGGCCGCCTTTGCTTGGCGTATCGCGGAGGAAGGCTTTATGCGGAACCAGAACACCTTCAGTGACTTAAAAATGCGCCTGAGCTATGGTCAGACTGGTAATAATGGCGCAGGTGGAGGCCTAGTTCCTTTGGGATCACAAGCCTTAATTGGGAATGGATTTACGAACATTGGGGATCAGGTACTTCAAACTGCCTTTGTTAATAACCTAGCCAACCAAAATTTGACTTGGGAACGGACGCGGGAATGGAACCTCGGTTTGGATTTTGGGTTCGTCAATAATCGCATTACAGGTACGTTGGATTTGTACCATCGTTTGAATTCCGACATTATTTTCTTCCGCCCTGTTCCTACGGCCTCAGGCTTCTCCGGTGTATTTGAAAACGTAGGTGAAGCATTCAACCGAGGCGTCGAGCTTGGCATCAATTCGGTAAATGTGAACAAAGGAGGTTTCAAATGGACGACAAATCTTAATTTTGCTACCAACCAAAACCGAGTTACGCAACTTTATAATAATTTAGAGCAGATTTTGTTCAATGTTCAGGCGGGTTCATTTATCCATAAAGTTGGTCATCCGCTTGGATCGTTGTACACGTTTGAATTTGATGGCATTTGGCAATTGGACGAAATAGAACAAGCTGCTAAGTTTGGCCAACGTCCGGGACAAATTCGGGTGAAAGACATTGATGGAAACGGGGTTATCAATGCCAATGACCGGACAATTATCGGGAATACGATGCCTAAATGGACCGGTGGGATTACCAATACTTTTGAATACAAAAACTTTGATTTCTCGGTTTTTGTCTTTACAAGCCAAGGTGCAAAAGCGGCTAGCTGGTTCCATCTATCGCATGGTGGTGTAGGTGGAAACCGATTCAATACCTTGAAGTGGGATTACTGGACACCTGAAAATCCTTCCAATACCATTCCTCAACCGGGTAATCCTGGGCCATTTGAAGAACCTTTCTTCTATCGTGATGTGTCGTATACCCGGGTAGGATTTATGACCTTAGGATATAACTTTAAGCCAGCCGTTTTGGAAAAAGTGAAATTAAAAGGAGCACGAATCTATTTTACAGGTCAAAATCCATTCACATTTACCTCATTTGAGGGATGGGATCCTGAGACAGCAGCTCGAAACTCGTGGGGTTCTGCGCATTTGTCTAGAACCTGGATGGGTGGCGTTAATATTAAATTCTAACTTGTACTTCAATGAAAAAATTAATTTATAGTGTATTAATCACGGCCTCCCTTACCTCGTGTAGTGATTTTCTTGAGGAGGAAAACAGACAGGCCCTAACCGATGCTGTCATTTTTCGAGATCCTTCATCGTTTGATCAACTTGTCGCGAATACGTATAATCGTGCTCGGGCTACCACATCCACTTTGGATTTGGAAATCATGGGAACCGACATATATACCCGGGGAACCATTGTGGCAGGGATTGACGAATTGAATGATTATGTCAACTTACGTCCTTTTAACGGTGCATTAGGTGCAACTTGGAACAGTAATTATTCCCTAATTGCAGCGGCAAATACGGCAATTGATCGATCAGAAACAATTCAAGGCTTATCCGCTGCTGCGAAAACTAAAGGGATCGGCGAGGTTAAGTTCTTTCGCGCCATGGCCTACTTCACTCTTGTTGAGCAGTTTGGTGGTGTTCCTTTGATATTGAATGAAGTCCGTTCCTCGAATGTAGATTTTACACGGGCAGAGGAGTCGCAAGTTTACACACAAATTTTGGCTGACTTAACGGATGCCTTGGCGGCGGTGGACGAAACACCGACTCAGTTCGGTCGTGTTTCTAAAAGTGCTGTTCGTCATCTGCGGGCAAAGGTCTTATTGACGCGCGGCTATAAATCGTTTAAAGTAGCTACCGATTTTGCTGAGGCGGCTACCTTGGCCGAAGAAGTGATTTCTAAACATCCCTTGGCAACGAACCTCAATACGCTTTTCACGCGGGCAGGACAACGGAACAATGAGGTGATTTTCTCTATTCTGTATGGTACCAATCCAGTCAATCGGGGGGTAGGTAATAATAGACATTTGATGTTCAAGTTTGTTTATGATGTCTATCCTGGCATGACTCGCTCTATTTTATATCACCGTGGCTTGGGACCAGCGCCCACTCCTTTCTTCTTTTCTTTGTTTGAAGACGGCGACATGCGCGAGCAGGTGACTTACCGCCGGACGTTGTTTGCTGAGGTCAATAATGCGGCTCGAGGAGTTGCCATTGGTGACACCGTCATTCATTTTCCTAAAACAGCATGGCCGGCAAGTTTGATTGCCACCAAAAAGTACACTGTCGTCAACCCAGGGAATTATTTTACGCCCAATGGAATCACGGAGGTACAATATCCTATGTTCCGTAAATTTGATGACCCTGGCGTGCCGTACACGAACCCCGGTATTAATCCAGAAGGAGAACGTGATGCGGTCATTATGCGAAGTGCTGAGACACGTCTTATTGCAGCTGAGGCGTATTTGAATACAGGCGATCGGACTCGGGCCGCGCAACATATCAATGCCCTTCGGACACGCGCAGGCCTAACTCGTCAAATTGCTCCTGCCGATGTAACCATCGACTTAATTCTGGATGAAAGTGCTAAAGAATTGGCAGGTGAAGTGAGCCGTTGGCTCGAATTGAAAAGAACGGGTCGCTTGATCGCACGAGCTACTGCGCACAACCCGCATGTGGCACTCAACAAATCGTTGCAGCCTTTTCACCTACTTCGTCCAATACCAAATCGGGAAATCGATTTGAGCGCTGGAAAAATTCAACAAAACCCTGGATACTAATTAACCCCAACTCACGTGGTATTCTTACAATCCATTTTCAAGGTGACCCCCAAGGTCACCTTGATTTTACTCCTTTTTCACGGCACGTTTGCCCAACAAAAATCCAGTCTTGACCTACCAGCCAAAGCCAGCCATTTCATTGTTTTTGGGGATTGGGGTCGATTTGGTGACGATCATCAAGTGCAAGTGGCCAACCAAATGGCCAAAACCGCACGGGAAGTCCACGTCGATTTCTTCATCAATGTGGGCGACAACTTTTACCCGAAAGGGGTAGCCAGTACACAAGATCCTCATTGGAAATATTCATTGGAGGAAATATACAAAGACTTTTCACTTCAAAAGGAGTGGTACTCGATTCTTGGCAATCATGATTACATGGGCGATCCTGATGCCCAAGTTGCTTACACCAAAATCAGCCAACGTTGGGTCATGCCCGCTCGGTATTTTCAGAAAACCCTCGGCCTTCGTGACGGATCGGGTAAAAAAATGAAGTTCACGTTTATTGATACCAATCCGCTCATCCCTGAATTTTATTCCAACCCAGAATATGGTCCGAATGTCCGGACCCAAGATACCACCGCGCAAAAAGCCTGGATCAAAGAGCAAATAACCCAACTCGATCCGTCGGTGGGTTGGAACCTAGTCGTGGGCCACCATCCCATGTATACCGGAAGTTTAACGCGCCGGGAGGGATATGATACAAAACGGATACGAAATTCTTTGGGACAACTATTTATTGATGCTCAAGTTGACGCCTATATATCAGGACATGACCATAGTTTGCAGCATATTAAAACGAAAGGAGGAATAGATCACTTCATTTCCGGATCTGCCTCGGAAGCTACTCAGGTGGATAAGCTTGACTACAGTTTATTTGCCGCCAAGGCGTATGGATTTTTACTTTTTTCAGCTACCTCCACCGACATTGTCATTCACGCCATCGATCATACCGGGAATGTCTTGTATCGTACGGTATTAAAAAATAAACGCTAATTCGTTCATGAAAAGAAAAGATTTTATTCGTCAAACTTTGGGCTTGGGTGGTACGCTCCTTCTCACGCCTTACCTGAGCCAAGCATTCCATGTCCCAATACCTACGTCTTCGGATGAGCTTCTGAAACGACTCGTCCAAGGAAATGATGACCACGTTCGGGAATTACTTGCACGAGGTGATGCGGCCAACCGACATGGCAGTCGCAGTTTAGGTTATAATTTTGCCAAGTTTGCCGCAGCCTATTGTCAACCATTATCCGAATTTTACCAGCAGGACCGGCTAATTACCAAATTACAAGAAACTGTTGACCGTCTTTTTGCCGTTTTGCGACCTGATGGTACCATCAATTCAGGAAATTTAGAATCGCCTCCCGATACGGCTTTTATTATGGAACCGCTTTGCTCTGGGGTGTTTATTCTCTTGCAAAATCAACAACCCGCCCTCGAGCCCATCAAAGTTTCCATCAAAAATTTTGTTGAAAAAGTAGGTCAAGCCCTAACCACGGGTGGAGTCCATACCCCAAATCACCGCTGGGAAATTTGCTCCGCTCTCGCTTGGGTCAATGCTTTATATCCGCATCCTAAGTATGTCTCTAGAATCGACGAATGGTTGTCGGAGGGAATATTCATTGATGAAGACGGCCATTATCCTGAACGCAGTATGAATTACTCGGATGTAGAAAACCGAGCTTTCATCACCGTAGGTCGACTCGTCAACAAGCCCGCTGTTTTCAAGCCTGTAATCAAAAGCTTGGAAATGACCTATTATTATATGGAGCCTAATGGAGATTTGGTCACGTTTGACTCTCGTCGGCAGGATCAATATTCGTTTAAAACCATCATGGGACAATACCTTCATTATCGGTATATGGCCATCAGCCAATCGCATGGGATGTTTTCGGCGATTACGACAATGATTGAAAGTCAGGCGGATTTTGACAGTCAAATTATCCGCGAGTCGCTCTTTCATTTCATGGCCAACCCTACCCTACTTCGCGCACTTCCTGCGCCGGTATCGCCTCCGACTACATTTGAAAAACTATTCAAAACCAGCAGTCTGGCTCGAATTCGTCGGGAAGAAAAAACAGTCACGCTTTTTGGGGGAAATGATTGGCCGTTGATTATTGCCTCTGGGCGCTCTGTGAGCCCCAACTTTTTCGCCTTTCGGAAAGGTGAAGCAGCCCTAAACTACATGCGGATGTCCTCTCGCTTTTTTAGTATGGGGTATTTTCGAAGTGAAGGCTTGACATTAGATAAGGCTGGGGTCTATACATTGTACAAAAAATTAGAGGCACCTTATTACCAACCTTTACCGGTAAAGCTTCGAAAAGCCTCAGGAGATTATGCACTCACCCCAAGTACCGACGATCGGTTTTGGAGCAAAATGGCATTTGACAAGCGGCCCCAAAGCAATGTCAAAACGTTGGAAAGTCGAGTTCAAATGCGTGAAAAAAATGGAGATGTAACCCTGGACTTCTCAGTGACAGGTCAGGAAGGAGTAGAAGTAACCATTCACCTTTGCTTTGATGAGGGGGGTGCACTTCAAGGTGTCAAAAAAATTCCAGGATCGGATACGGATTATTTTTTGGAGAATGGCTATGGCACATTTGAACAAGGTAAAGATCGCATCACCTTTGGGCCGGGGGTAAAAAAGCATGAGGTCATTCGGGGCCTCGAAGGGGAAAAATACAGCGTTCACTTCGGTTCATTACGAACACCAGGGCAGCATGTTTATTTGACCGGAATCACCCCATTTTTCTACTCGTTGACATTCGCTTAACACCTTCCTGTACGCATGAAAAAGACCACCCTTTTTACCTCGAGTGCTTTTCTATTGATTTTGGGCCTTACTTGGGGGTGTCAAACTCCACGTTCAGGTCTACAAATGGAAATAAGCAATCCTGCACAATTCCGCCTGGCTGAAAAACCCATCCGCCTAACCCGGAAAGAAGTTGACCCCAACACGATGTGGAAAGACAACCAATTTCCACTGATTCAAACACCGAGTTTGGACACATTGGCAGCCCAATTGGATGATACCGATGGCGATGGGCAATGGGACGAGTTGTTTTTTCTTGTCGATTTGGAGCCCCTCCAGTCCAAGACTTTCCATTTGAACTGGACTACAGATTCTTTGTCATTCGAAAAAAGAACCCAGGTTCGTTTTGGGGTTCGGCATTCCATCGAGGACATAGTTCATCCCGCAACTTCGGATACTTTTTTCCCACATGAACTCCCCGGTGTCAATGGATACCAACCCTATCAAACCGACGGTCCTTCTTGGGAAAATGATAAAGTCGGATTTCGGCACTATTTGGATGGCCGAAATTCCAAAGATGTTTTTGGAAAGAAAATAGCGGGGATGTCCCCTCTCGATGTTGGTATCAATGCTGCGGGTGTAACTCAAGACACGTACCATGTCATGGCCGACTGGGGCCGAGATATCCTCTCTGTAGGTACTTCACTCGGTATCGGAGGAATATCCTATCTTTTGGGTGAAGACCGCTTGCGTCGCCTAGGTATAGTTGAAGGTGACCCGAAAGGAAATGTGGATAGCACGCAATTCCGGATTTTACAAAATGGCCCTATCCGCTCTCTGATGACGTTTGACTACTACAATTGGCGGCCCTTGGATGAGAACCGGACCTATTCCTTACAAGAGAAAGTCGAAATTTGGCCTGGTTTGTACGGTTACCAAAATACCATCACACCCAAAAATCTACAAGGTGATGAAACTTTACTAGTAGGCTTGGTTAATTCCCGGACAAAAGAAGCCCTCCGCGTGGTTTATGAATCGGATCATTGGGTCGCTTTGACCACCCATGATAAGCAAACCTATGAAAAAGAATGGTGGTTAGGCTTAGGTTTGGTCGTTCCCAAATCCCTCTATCAAGGCTATTTTTCTGCCCCAGACACAGGTCGAATTGCCACGTCGTACCTAGCCAAATTAACGATTAAACCCAACACACCCCTTTCTTACTTCGCGTTGGCCTATTGGGAATTACGAGATCCCAAGTTAATTGACCGCGCTTATTTTGAAAATCAAGTGAAGACCTTTGTACAACAAATGGAGGTCAACCCAAAAGTTACCCTATCTTATGATTAAAATTCGCCCCGTTATCCAAATGATTGCCCTTGGAGGTATTTTGGTTTACTCGCCCGCCACCCAAGCCCAAGAGGGTATAAACGATAGCAATACCCCTTTGCACTTACTTAAACCGGCCTATCCACACCCGTACGGCGAAGTGACTGTTCAGGGTATTAAACAAGATTTAAGCAAGATTCTCCGCTATTTAGATACCGCCACACCGGCCCGGGTATTGGATAAAACCACAGGAAAAGATCTCGACCCCAAAAAACCGGGCTCCAATGCCCAATTTGCGAAAGGAGATTACCGGCTATTTAGTTACGAATGGGGAGTTACGTATGCGGGCATGTTGGCTGCGTACCAAGCCACTGGGGATGATCAGTATAAAAACTATCTTCTTCCTCGATTGAATTTGTTAGCGGACTTGACCGCGTATTACCGAACACAACCCGAGGCCATTCAACAAATGGCTCCGGTAGCGAGTATGCTCAAGCCTCATGCTTTGGATGATGCAGGTGCCTTGTGCATGGCCATGATTCAAGCCGACAAAGTCTTTCATCTGCCTCAGTTAAAATCCATGACTGACGTCTTTATTGATTTTATTCGAACTAAGGAATATCGATTGCCCGATGGTACTTTTGCGCGCAACCGGCCATTGAAAAATACGGTATGGTTGGATGATTTATTTATGGGCATGCCGGCCTTAGCCTATCAAGGCTTTGCCACCGGAGAATCAGCCTACTTTCAAGAGGCGATTGATCAAACCCTATTGTTCAGTCAAAAAATGTTTGATCCACAAAAAAACCTCTTCATTCATGGGTATATTTCAGAGGCCTCCACACAACCTCGTTTTCATTGGGGCCGTGCGAATGGCTGGGCGATCATGGCCATCACCGAGTTATTGTCCGTATTACCTAAAAGTCATCCCCAATACAGTACTATCCTGGCGCTATATCGATCACACGTTCAAGGGTTAGCGGCAGTTCAGTCCGGAAAGGGCTTCTGGCATCAACTTCTAGACCGGAACGATTCTTATTTGGAGACCTCAGCAACGGCTATATTTACGTATTGCTTGGCTACCGGAATCAACCAAGGGTGGTTGCCCATAGAGGCGTATGGACCCATGACAATTTTGGCCTGGGAAGCCGTTTCAACGCAAATAACTCAGGAAGGCAAAGTAACGGGTACCTGTGTTGGGACCGGTATGGGCTTTGATCCAGCGTTTTACTATTATCGTCCAGTCAATCCTCATGCGGCACATAGTTATGGACCGGTGTTATTGGCAGGAGCCGAAATGATCCAATTACTCAAAAAACATGCATTTGCCTTGAATGAAACGGCGATTCAATTTCAGCATACCAAGTAAAATCATGCAAAGGTTTGCGATAGAGAATTCCGTCTGAACATTGGTTTGCCCCAAAAATTTCTCGTGTATTGTATTGTTTTTAAAATGAATGTAATAAAACAATGAAAGTTAACCCCAATCTGCTGTTTCATCACGGTTATGGTCGGTATGCAATTGCCGCTATCAACGTGTTTACGATGGAACAGGTCTTGGGCGTATTTCAAGCGGCCCACGAATCCGAATCTCCAGTGCTGTTACAAACTACCCCTGTGGCTCGCGACTATGCAACCCCTGCACTCCTCCTGGCCATGATCCATGCAGCGGCTGAATTATACCCCAAGGTCGTCTATGGCATTCATCTTGACCATGGCAATGAGGCGCATATCGACGCTGCGTTGACCTCAGGCGAGTACACCTCTGTGATGATTGATGCGTCACATGACCCCTGGGAGAGAAACATTGCCCGCACCCGTGCTGTTGTGGCAAAAGCCCACGCAAAAGGACTGGCGGTGGAGGCAGAACTTGGTATATTGAGCGGAGTAGAAGATGATTTATCCATTGACGAATCTCACGCTCGCTTTACCCAACCCGAGGAAGTGGCCTCATTTGTCCAATCTACAGGATGTGACAGTTTGGCTATCGCGGTCGGTACAAGCCATGGGGCGTATAAATTCAAGGGAGATCAAGGTATTCAATTTGATATTTTAGCGAAAATTCAGGAGAAAATGCCTCGCTTTCCACTCGTGCTGCATGGAGGCTCTGCCGTTGAGGCGGAAGAAATTACCCGTATAAATGCAGCAGGAGGCGCGATGCAAGCGGGAAGTCGGGGCGTAGATGATGCCGAAATCAAAGCCGCCATTCCGTTGGGCATCTGCAAAATCAACATCGCCACCGATTTACGGGTACTCTGGACCCGGACACACCGCGAGTTTTTTCAATATCAACCTGAAGCTTTCGATCCGATTCTTCCCGGAAAAATTTACCGAAATGCCCTAACGGAGTTCTGCCAGCGCAAATTTAGTTTATTTGGCTCCGAAGGAAAATCCCGTGAATTTCATACCTAATTTTTTATTCCTTGTGTCGCATGTCATTACGCATTAAACCCAAAGCCGATTTTGGCGAATATCAGTACATAACCCCGGCTAGTGCAGGCTGGGAACACCTTCACTTTGGCGCAAGATTAATGCAAAAAGGCGAAGAGTGGACCGCCAATACGGGTGAATATGAATACGCAATCATCCTACTCGGTGGCAATTACCGTGTCCACTCAGATAAAGGCGAGTGGGAAACTCAACAGGGGCGGAAAGATGTATTTTCCGGCATGGCGCATAGTTTGTATTTACCCCGTCACACGCAATTTACCCTCACAGCGACTTCCGACACGTTGGATCTCGGCTATGGTTGGGTGGCTACTGATCAAGATTTCGCACCTGTATTCAAAACACCCGAAGAAGTCGCCATCGAAATTCGAGGAGGCGATAATGCCACCCGACAAATCAACAGTTTGCTCCAACCTGGCTTCCCGTGCCATCGATTGGTCGCTGTGGAGGTATACACTCCTTCCGGCAATTGGAGTTCATTTCCAGCGCACAAGCATGATTTTCGCCAGGTAGATTCCGAAGGAAACGTACTGGAAGCTTGTTTGGAGGAAACGTATTTTTACAAAATGCAAAAGCCCCAAGGGTATGCCATACAGCAAGTCTATACCCAAGACCGAAGTTTGGATGAACTTGCCGTATTGCATCACAACGACGTGATGCTCGTCCCCCGGGGCTACCACCCCGTTGCGGCCGGACATGGGTATAATGTATACTATTTGAATTTTTTGGCTGGTTCTGATCAATCGTTAGCCAACACGCCTGATCCAGACCATGCTTGGATTTTTAACAGTTGGCAAGGGTTAGATCCCCGAATCCCCCTTGTAACGGCGCAAATGAATCATTCCTCATGAAGAAATCAAAAAAATACGATGTAGTCGCTATGGGCCGCTCCTCCATCGACTTATATTCCCAAAATATTGGAGCCGACTTTGTGGACATCAAAGGCTTTGACGCGTTTGTTGGAGGATCTCCGTTAAATATCGCGACAGGTTGTCAACGATTAGGCCTCTCCACAGCCTTACTAACCGCCGTTGGAGCGGATAAAGTTGGGGATTTTATCCTGAATTTCTTACATCAAGAGGGAATCGACACTTCGTTTATTCCCACCATTCCGCACGCCAGAAGTAGTGCGGTGCTCTTGGGTATTCAGCCCCCAGATACGTTTCCTTTGGTGTATTACCGGCACCAAGCAGCTGATTCATTTCTGAACATTGATCATGTGGATGCGATCCCCATGGTTGAGGTGCGGCTGTTTGAAGTTTCAGGTACGGCTTTGAACCTCGAACCTAGCCGGAGTGCTGTGTTTTATGCCCTTGAGAAAGCTCAGGAGGCCGGTGTCAAGACGCTTTTGGACATTGACTTTCGGGCAGATCAATGGTCTGACCTCCGTTCGTTTGGCTTGATGGTTCGGTCAATTTTGCCCAAAATCTCCATAGCTATTGGTACAGAGGAGGAGATTTTAGCGGCCATGCTGCAACATTCCTCACAAGTTACAATCGAACACCAACAAATTTCCGCCCCGAGGATTGAAGGCGACGTGGAGTGGGCCATTCAGGAAATATTGGCTTGCGGTGTGGAGGTGCTTTTGGTCAAACGAGGCTCAACCGGTGTGACCATTTATGAAACAGAGAAAGACCCTGTACATGTTTCCGGATTCCCGGTTGTTCCTTTGAACGTACTAGGGGCAGGAGACGCATTTGCCTCTGGATTTATTTATGGCTATTTGCAAGGCTGGGACCTACAAAAAGCTTGCCGCATGGGCAATGCCAGCGGTGCCCAAGTGGTACTAGAACCCGGCTGCGCCAATTTCATGCCTACCCTGTCAAAATCACTCGAATTCATTGAACAGCACGGTGGGTTTTAATCTCACACCAATCAACCCTATCCCTTTGAAAAAATGAAATTAACTGTAGCTCAAGCCCTGATCCGATTTTTGGATCAACAATATGTGGAACGAGATGGTGTAGAACATAAATTCTTTGCCGGTTGCTTCGGTATATTTGGCCATGGAAATGTCGGCGGGATTGGACAAGCTCTATTTGAATATCCTGATTTCACCTTTTACCAATCCCGGAACGAGCAGGCCATGGTCCATACCGCAGCTGCCTATGCCCGGATGAAGAATCGGTTATCTACTTTCGCTTGTACGTCATCGATTGGTCCAGGAGCCACCAATATGATTACGGCTGCAGCCGCGGCCACCATCAACCGGATTCCTGTCCTGCTGTTACCGGGTGATATTTTTGCCACCCGACACGTGGATCCGGTTCTTCAACAATTGGAAGCGGTTCACAGTCCAGATTTAACCGTAAACGACTGCTTTCGTCCCGTTTCAAAATTTTGGGATCGTATCAACCGCCCCGAACAACTCATGCCGTCGTTGTTGCAAGCCATGCGGGTGTTGACCTCACCTGCCGAAACCGGTGCCGTAACGATCTGTTTTCCGCAAGATGTTCAAACTGAAGCGTATGACTTCCCAGAGTCGTTTTTTAACAAACGCGTCTGGTTTATTCCGCGCCCATTACCCGATGCGCAACTTTTGCAGCGCGCAGCTGCTATGATTCGGCAAGCCCAAAAACCCATGATTGTCGCCGGTGGCGGTGTTTTGTACAGTGAAGCCTCTGAAATTTTGCGGGTATTTTGTCAAACCTTTGGTATTCCATCCGCGGAATCTTTTGCCGGGAAGGGATCACTTCCTTTTGACTTTGACTTCAACCTCGGCGCCATGGGGGCTACAGGTACGCAAGGCGCCAACGAAATAGCCGCGGAAGCTGATGTGATTATCGGAATTGGTACACGGTACAGCGACTTCACCACGGCCTCTAAAACAGCTTTCCAAAATGATTCCGTGCGCTTTATTAACTTGAATATCATGGAATTTGATGCCCACAAGCAAAGCGGATTGGCCTTAACCGGAGATGCCCGAGCCACCCTCGAAGCCCTTGGGGAATTGCTAACGGGCTATCAAACCTCCTCAGCATACCAAACTCAAATTCGTACCTATGTTCAAGATTGGGATAACCAAATTGCACAAGCGTACCAAGTAGTTGACCCCACCACCATTTCCCAAGCCGAGGTGATTGGTATGGTGAATACATTTTCCGACCCACAGGATGTGGTGGTTTGCGCAGCCGGGAGCTTACCCGGGGATTTACACAAACTTTGGCGTAGCCGAAATCCAAAAAGCTTTCATTTGGAGTATGGATTTTCCTGCATGGGGTATGAAATTGCTGGGGGCTTGGGGGTAAAAATGGCCGACCCAAGTCGTGAGGTGTATGTCATGGTAGGCGATGGCAGCTATTTGATGATGTGTACTGAAATCGTTACAGCGGTACAAGAAGGATATAAATTAACCCTCATTTTAATCAACAACCACGGCTATGCCAGCATTGGTGGATTATCCAAATCCTTAGGAAGTGAAGGATTTGGTACCCAATATCGCTACCGACAGGCCGGGACCGGACAATTGGACGGGGATAAATTACCGGTTGACCTAGCCACCAATGCCGAAAGTTTGGGCGCAAAGGTCATTCGGACGCACGATGAAGCTAGTTTTCAAGCAGCGCTAGAAGAGGCCAAAGCCAATACTGAAACCACCGTGATTTACATTGAAACCTCGGTAGACCGAAAAATGGCCGGGTATGGACATGCGTGGTGGGAAGTTCCGGTAACTTCGGTTTCATCCAACCCGGGTATTCAAGAGGCGCACCAAAAGGTGCTTCAAAACAAAAAGAAGCAAAAATTACACCTTTAACCTGCCTCAAATATGACCGATCTTTCCCCTTATGCTGTGTCTGTCCTCAGCTTTGTGGCGTTTACGCTATTCGCTGGGTTTTACGCCTTTTGGAAAACCCGAAAAGATAACCTCAACACCCAAGAGGGCTACTTTTTGGGTGGACGTACACTCACAGGTACTGTGATTGCAGCCTCCATGATCATGACCAACATCTCCACCGAACATTTGGTGGGCATGAATGGCTCTGCCTATAAAAATGGCGCGATTATCATCGCCTGGGAGGTTACCTCCGCGCTAGCACTCATTGTAGCCGCTGTCTATTTTGTTCCCCGGTATTTAAAAATGGGTCTGACAACTATCCCCGAATACCTTGAAAACAGATTCAATGCCACGACACGGACAATAATGGCCGTATTGTTATTGATTTCATTTGCGGTCACGCTACTTCCGATTGTCTTATATACCGGAGCTTTGAATTTAGAAAGCATCTTTTCTATTTCAGAATTCCTCGGAGTAGAAAAATCAGTAGGACTTACTCTTACGATTACGGTTATTGGACTTCTAGGTTCTCTTTACGCTATTTTTGGTGGCCTAAAAGCTGTTTCTGTTTCAGATGTAATTTATGGATATGGGTTGCTTTTAGGAGGATTGTTGATACCTATTTTAGCGTTGGTACAAATAGGCGATGGAAATCCTTTAACCGGAATTACCCGTGTTTTTGATGCCGCGCCATCCAAGTTCAACGTCATAGGAGAGCCGGATTCCGTTTTGCCCTTTAGCACCTTGTTCACCGGATTAATTATCAACCAATTGTATTTTTGGTGTATGAATCAAACCATCGTTCAGCGGGTGTTGGGCGCTAAAAACCTTCAAGAAGCGCAAAAAGGCCTGTTGTTCACCGGATTGGCAAAAATATTAGTACCCTTTATCATTGTCCTACCCGGCATTATTGGGTATTATTACTTTCAGGATCAATACTACACCAGCCAAGATTCCATTTATCCACTCTTGGTTCAGAAAGTACTCCCAACTACCCTATTAGGTTTCTTTGCAGCCGTGGTTATGGGAGCGGTTTTGAGCACATTCAATGCTGTTTTGAACAGTGCCTCCACTATTTTCAGTATGGATGTGTACAAGCGATTAATCAATCCAAACTCCTCCGACCATACCCTTGTATTAATGGGCAAAGGCACAGCTGCCATTTTAGCTGTCTCCTCTATTGTTGCTGCCCCCTTGATGGCCAAAGCTCCTGAAGGGCTCTTTCAATTGCTTCAAGAATTGAATGGTATCTTCTTTATTCCCATTGCTTCGGTAATTTTAGGTGGATTTTTATTTAAGAACATTTCCGCTACCGGCGCCAATGTAGCGCTCGTCACAGGATTTGTTTTTTACATCGTGTGTACGTTTATTATTCAGGTCAATATTCATTTTGTCCATTTATGGGGCATTGAGTTTCTTTTAAATGTGGCTATCATGGTAGGTGTATCTCGGATCTATCCACGTGTCATCACCGATGGACCTGTGGGATTGCCCCAAGTTGACATGACACCCTGGCGTTACACACGCCCATTCGCTCTTTTGTTAGTATTTATTACGTTGTCTTTATATCTCGTTTTAAGTCAAGTCTAAATTTACTTTTTATGCATACATTAAAAAACTATATCAACGGACAATGGACGGATAGTCTTGAAAACCAAGCTATTCCGGTTGTCAATCCTGCCAACCAAGATATTCTAGCGCATGTGCCTATCGGACCTCAAACGGCTTCAGATGTCGATCGTGCTGTGCAAATCGCGCAAAATGCCTTTCTGGACTGGTCTCAAACGCCTGTGATGCAACGCGTGCAGCCCCTTTACAAGCTCAAAACTTTATTAGAGGAAAATCTGGAGGATCTAGCATTAACTATTACCAACGAATCCGGCAAAACGAAATCAGAAGCTTTGGGTGAATTGCAACGGGCCATCGAAAACGTCGAAGCGGCTTGTGCTACACCTTTGTTAATTCAGAGTGAATTTTCGGAAAATATTGCCCGCGGTGTCGATGAATTCATGATTCGTCAAGCGCTTGGTGTTACGGCCTGCATAGCGCCTTTCAACTTCCCCGGTATGATTCCTTTCTGGTTTTTGCCGTATGCCATTGCCTGCGGCAATACGTTTATTCTCAAGCCTTCAGAGAAAGTACCTATGACCATGCAAAAGGTTTTTGGGCTAATTGACCAACTCAATCTCCCCCCGGGTGTGGTGAGCTTGGTCCATGGGGGCAAAGAAACCGTTGATGCGTTACTGGATCATCCCTTGGTAAAAGCCATTAGCTTTGTGGGATCAACTCCTGTGGCCCGGTACATTTATGCGCGTGGTGCTGCGAATGGCAAACGGGTACAAGCCCAAGGTGGAGCCAAAAACCCGGTGGTGATTTTACCCGATGCAGATCTCGAAACCTCCGCTAAAGTCATCAACGACAGCGTGTATGGCTGTGCTGGCCAGCGGTGTTTAGCTGCCTCCACGATCATCACGATTGGGGATCAGCAAGGTGCCATCAAAGAGGCGATTTATGAATCGGCTAAGCAGCGAACTACGGGCTATGGCTGGGATGCTCACGTCGATATGGGTCCGGTCATTACCCAAGACAGCAAATCCCGCATCGAAAACTTGATCGCACAAGGGGTACACGAGGGCGCTTCCGTTTTACTCGATGGCCGCAATGCCCGTATTGCTGGATTCGAATCAGGTAACTTCTTGCATCCTACCATTCTTGAACATGTCCCGTTGGACGGCGAAATCATCAAAACCGAAATCTTTGGTCCGGTCATGAGCTTGGTGGCTATGAAAACCATTGAAGAGGCCATTGCCTTCATCAATACCAATCGGTTTGGCAATATGGCCTGTTTGTTTACCACCAACGGTGCCCACGCCCGAAAATTCCGCTCAGAAGCGAATGCCGGAAATATAGGCATCAACATCGGAGTGGCAGCCCCCATGGCACAATTCCCGTTCAGTGGATGGAACGATAGTTTCTTTGGCGATTTGCATGGCCAAGGCCGACATGCGATCGAATTTTATACGCAAACCAAAGTGGTCATTGAACGGTGGCCCAAAGAATGGACCCGAAAATTTTAATTCAATGAACGTAAAAATTGCTAATGCGCCCTGTTCTTGGGGTGCTCTTGAATTTGACTTAGGTGAATCCGCCGCCGGATACCAACAGGTGCTCCGGGAAATGTCCCAAGCCGGGTACGTGGGAACGGAGCTCGGAGATTGGGGATTTATGCCCACCGACCCAGCGGAACTACAGGCTGCCTTAAATTTGGAGGCGTTGGATCTGTTGGGTGCATTTGTGCCCGTGGCATTTGTGGACCCCACCAAACACCAAGCCGGCGTCGAGGCCGCATTGCGGGTGGCAGGTCTGATGCACGCCGCCGGATATGCCCATGCATTTCTTGTTTTGGCCGACGAAAACGGCAGCATACCCGACCGAACCTCCCAAGCAGGGCGTATCACCCCCGATATGGCCCTATCTCCCGCACAGTGGGATACCTTTGCTGCTGGCGTTTCGAAAGTTGCGCAAGCTGTTAAAGATCAATACAATATGCGGTGTGTTTTTCATCACCACTGTGGTGGGTATGTCGAAACCCCCGATGAACTTGCTGAACTCATGAAACGCACCGATCCTTCGCTCTTGGGTTTATGTTTTGATACAGGCCATTACGCGTTTGGAGGAGGTGATCCGTTAGCGGGCTATATGCAATGGAAAGAAAGAATCTGGCATGTCCATTTCAAAGATTTTGATCATAAAATTGGGCAACAAGCCACTGAAAATCAGTGGGATTACTTTACTTCTGTCCAAAATGGTGTATTTTGTGAGTTAGGAAAAGGAAGCGTCAACTTTGCGGAGGTAAAAAATGCGTTGACGACTTCTGGCTATGCCGGCTGGATTGTCGTCGAACAAGACGTTCTACCTGGCATGGGTAGCCCACTAACATGTGCGATCAATAACCGAAATTATCTGAAAACCTTACATTTATGAGCACTTTACACATTGGACTGATTGGTTTTGGCCGAATTGGTAAAATCCATTTTACCAATATACAACAACGCATCAAAGGCGTTGAGATCGTCATGGTAGCCGATCCGGTGGCTGATTTGAGTGGACTTTCCGTTCCAACCGGCACACCCGAGGAAATCATCGCACACCCAACCATAGAAGCGGTTATTATTTGTTCCCCCACCGATACCCACGCTCACTACATCGAAGAATGTGCTTTGGCTGGCAAACATGTGTTCTGCGAAAAACCCATGGACCTGGCCTTGGATCGTATACTCCAAACACTTCGGTTGGTTCAAGAGAAAGGCATTAAGCTCATGCTTGGCTTCAATCGGCGATTTGATGCGAATTTCCTCAAGGTCAAGCACATCATTGATTCGGGTGAAATTGGCGAAACACAAATCCTGAAAGTAACATCCCGTGACCCAGGTCCCCCACCCTTGCAGTACCTCCGCGAATCAGGCGGTATGTTTATGGACATGACGATCCACGATTTCGATATGGTGCGCTACCTCATGAACAAGGAAGTGAAAGAGGTGTATGCCACTGCGGCGGTGTTTGGTGGACCCGATATTCGGGCAGCAGGTGATATTGATACCGCGGTCATCACCATTAAGTTTGAGGACGATTCAGTGGCTGTAATTGACAACAGCCGCAAGGCCGCTTACGGCTACGACCAGCGTGTCGAGGCGTTCGGATCGCTAGGCATGGTGCAAGTGGGTAACAATGTACCAGATACCCATACCCTAGCCACTGCGCAGGGGATTCAGTCGGCGTTGCCCTTGCATTTCTTTTTGGAGCGGTACATGGAATCCTATTTCACGGAGATGAGTCAATTTGTGGATGCACTTCTTCATGACTCCGCGATTCCGGTTTCAGGTCACGATGCTTTAAAAGCCACAGTGATGGCCTTGGCAGCTCAAAAGTCCGTGGAAGAAAACCGTCCCGTTTTGCTGTCCGAGATTGAAGCGGAATACGCGGCTGAACTCGTAATTTAAGTTAATTGATTTGATACCCTACAGGATTTTCCCAATTTCCTGTGATGCTTTATCCTGAACCCGATTTTCTGGTTCAGGATTTTTTTTGTGGAAAGACCTAGATTGAACATGCTGCCTCATATCAACTTTGGTGCTAGGTTGACAATTTAGTGCTTGGAAATCCGCTTCTTCGCCAAGCGCCCAAACGTAACATGCCATTTTAAAGACCCATAAACCGAAAGATTTTAGAAAATTAGTCAAAACTTTATTTGCAACCAAATGGTTACACAAAGTTATGACAACAAGACAAATCATTATCGAAATGACGACAGGTACATTTGTGTTATTCCTGTTTGATGGGGCTTTTCATTGGCTTACACAATCGGAGTTGTTTTGAAAACTGTCTTTGGTAGGATACTAATTGTTTTTATTCAAAATCATTGCAACTTTAAAATCAAGTAAATTTATGGCACTCTCAGCAGCACAAATGCAGGAAGCTGTGATTAATAACCTTCCTGAAAAAACAGGCAAAACCTTAGACGAGTGGATTAGTATTGCAAAAGGGTTCAGTCTATCTAAAAAAAATTATATACTGAAAAAACTGAAATCAGAATATAGTTTGGGACACGTCCAAGCACAGATATTTCAGTCAAGCCATGCAAAACATACATTCCATTTTACAGAAAAAATCAATTCGCAATATTAACTAAGAAAAAGGGTAAACTTGTACTAGGCTTAAATCTAAAAACGGAGCATTTTCCTGAATTAGTTAAAGCAGAAAAACTGGGCGGTTCCGACCGAATTAACAAAATGATTTTCGTTACTAATGACAATCTTTCCGAGTTGAATAAATACATAAAAGAAGCATATTCAAATAACTAATGGCAAAAGAGATTAACATAGAAAGGTTTTATCCTTATCCAATAGAAAAAGTTTGGAATGCCATTACCACATCTGATGCATTAAGCGATTGGTTGATGCCAAACGATTTTAAGTTAGAAATTGGGCACGAATTTACTTTCAAGACAAAGCCGCAGCCTAGTTTTGACGGTATTGTAAAATGCAAAGTAATTGACTTTGAAGCCCCAATAAGACTTTCATACACTTGGCAAGGTGGACCCTTGAAGAAACCTACAACTGTTTCTTTTGAGCTTAAATCAAAAGCAAATGGAACTGTTCTTTATTTTAGGCATAGCGGCTTTGAAGGCTTCATTAACCAATACATAGTTCGATTTCTTTTGGGCAGTGGTTGGAAAAATTTGTTATTCAAGAAAATTAAATTGCATTTAGACAAATGAACAGAGACCCATTTGCAGCCTTAGCAGACCCGACAAGAAGAGCGATTATTGACTTATTGGCTCAACAAGCACTTAACATCAATCAGATTTCAGACCATTTTAACACTGTTTCAAGACAAGCTGTGACTAAACAACTCAAATATCTTGAAGATAGCGGACTTGTGAATATTGAAAAAAACGGACGAGAAAAATATTGCTATCTGGCACTTGACAATTTGGAAGAAGTAAACAACTGGCTAAGAAAATATGAGAAGTTTTGGAACAAGAATCTTGACAAACTTGAGGACTACCTGAAAAAGAGAGAAGGCAAGTAACAGCGTGTGACCTCAATCGGCGATGACGTACAAAATTGAAGCATAGTGCACCTATCAAACTTTTGTGCTGGGTGCTAGTGACGCGCTCCGAAATCACCAACTGCGGCAATACCCAAACGGAAAGCAGTGATTTTAAATAACCGACACATAATTATAGATAAGATACAAATTTACCCCTATACTGAACGAAACGTTGGCGTATCAGGATTATTTGATTTTGATCGTTGGGTATTTTGGCTGTAAAACAATGTTGGACATTCCACCCAAGAGGTAAAACCAAATTTTAACTATATTTACACCACATTCCTGAAGGTTTATTGTTCAATGACTCCATTAACACGGATCGCTAAACTCAAAACAATGAAAAACAAATGGTACATCTTGGCATTCTTGCTTTGCCATCTCACAAGTAAAGCACAAGAAATTAACTTTGACGCATTAACAACGTACTTTTCCATTACAGATAGCTTAAGACAAAATATTCCGTTGTCGAAAAATACTTGGCGGACTTTTTTAGCTCACAAAGGTGTACAACTTTATATCTCGAACAACGCGCTTGATGAAAAAACCATGGAAGTTTATCGGAAAAATTTAGAGTATGTGTACATGCCCAAATATGATAGCCTCCTCAATGCCCGATTGCAAAAAAGAGAACAGAATTTTATTCTTTGGGTGTTTAATAATTACAAAAATCAAGAATTGGAATTAAAAAATTACTACAAACACATTGAAGCGAATAAAAGTGCTTATTTGGACAGTATCTATAAAAATTGCTATGCATTTTTGCCGCGAAAAATGTGGAAAAAGGCAAATGAAACAACCCTTTATTTCATTCCTTTGATGAATGATGCCGTAGCGGAAGAAAAAGATATTGTCTTTACTCTATATTGCGCTTACCATTACGATAAATTAAAATATGGCGCTTTGGGTGGCCACGAAATACACCATGTTCTCAGAAAAACCAAGCACACCCGTAGCGAGAAAGATCAATACCTTTACGAGGCCTTAACCCAAGTATTGAATGAAGGAAGTGCGGATTTAATGGACAAAAAATATACTGCCTCAACCGAATGTCCCGAAGATTTAGCCTACTATGAGTATCTCATGGAAAGCGCAAAAAGTAGCTTAACTCTACTTGAAACAGCAATTTCGGAGCATATTCAAAACGTAAAACAAATCGATAAAACCGATCTACCACAAATTGTCCCAATGTCTGGGCATATCCCAGGTTGCTTCATGGCTGCGGTTATCGAACGGAATGGCTTTAAAAAAGAGTTAATGAAGAATATTGACGACCCCATTGCCTTTGTTTTACTCTACAATAAATCTGCAAGAATTGACGCTGAAAAGCCATTTGTATTTTCAGACCAAACGATTGAGTACATCCAAAAAATCGAACAGCAAAACAACCGATAGGAAGTACGCTTGATATGCATCGCACTTTGTACCCCAATCTTACATAACCTCATGTTTTCCTATTTTCTCCTCTACAAACCCTTCGGAATGCTGTCTCAATTTACACCCGAAGGAGATCATCTGACCCTGAAGGATCTTGGATTTGATTTCCCAAAAGATGTGTATCCGGTAGGACGATTGGATGCGGATAGTGAAGGGCTACTCCTTCTAACCAACGATAATGCGCTTAAACATACTCTCCTGACACCCAAATTTGAGCATCAAAAAACATATTGGGTGCAAGTCGAAGGGGAAATCACCTCAACTGCTTTAACCCAATTAGCCCAGGGTGTCGTCATTCGCCTGAAAGGCCAAGCGTATCAAACTTCGCCTGCCCAGGCCTGCCGCATGGAGAACCCCGAGGTTCCTGAACGAACTCCCCCCATCCGATTTCGAAAATCTATACCAACATCCTGGTTAGAACTCACCCTCCGCGAAGGGAAAAATAGGCAAGTGCGCCGCATGACCGCCGCAGTTGGTCTCCCCACGTTGCGGCTCATTCGAGGGAAATACATCGGACATTCCGTCAGTGGGTGGCACCCCGGCGAGGTACGTGTACTCTCATCTGAATTTATTCAAGACTATTTAAAAAATAATCGCAGATAATTCTTGAATTAATACAATTCCAGCCTTTTCTTTGTTCTAAATTTAGAAAAACCTTTAATTCCATTCATTCCATGTCATACCGGATCGAAAAAGATACCATGGGGGAAGTGCAAGTTCCTGCCGACGTTTATTGGGGCGCCCAAACGCAACGTTCCATCGATAATTTCAAAATTGCCCAGAATATCAACAAAATGCCGTTGGAGATTATCCGCGCATTTGCTTACTTGAAGAAAGCCGCCGCCTTGGCGAACCACGAAGCGGGGGTGCTTCCAGAGGAAAAAGCGAAACTCATTGGGCAGGTTTGTGATGAAATCCAAACGGGCCAATGGGACGATCAATTTCCCTTGGTTGTCTGGCAAACAGGCTCTGGAACACAATCTAACATGAATTGCAACGAGGTAATTGCCTACCGAGGCCATGTATTGCAAGGTGGAGATTTATTGGATAAATCCAAATTTTTACATCCAAACGACGATGTAAACAAATCCCAATCGTCCAACGATACGTTTCCAACGGCTATGCACATTGCAGCCTATAAAATCTTGTTGGAAGTCACGATCCCAGGGATTGAAAAACTTCGGGATACCTTACAAGCTAAAGCGGTTGCGTTCAAAGATGTGGTTAAAATTGGTCGGACGCACTTCATGGATGCTACGCCATTGACGCTCGGACAAGAATTTTCAGGGTATGTCTCTCAATTGAATCATGGCCTCAAAGCCATCAAAAACACGCTAGCTCACTTATCTGAACTTGCCTTAGGCGGTACGGCTGTGGGTACCGGGATCAACACCCCAGAAGGGTACGACGTTACCGTGGCCAAATACATCGCCGAATTGACAGGCATACCGTTTGTTACGGCAGAGAATAAATTTGAAGCCCTTGCAGCGCACGACGCCATTGTGGAAGCCCACGGCGCCCTCAAAACAGTTGCGGTTAGTTTGATGAAAATTGGCAATGACGTTCGGATGCTCTCCTCTGGGCCGCGGTCGGGTATTGGGGAAATTTTCATTCCAGACAATGAGCCTGGCTCGTCCATCATGCCTGGAAAAGTTAATCCAACCCAATGCGAAGCTATGACGATGGTAGCTGCTCAAGTTCTAGGCAACGATGTAGCGATCAATATTGGCGGATCAAATGGCCACTTTGAATTGAATGTATTCAAGCCCATGATGATCTACAATTTCCTCCATTCAGCTCGCCTCATCGGAGATGTTTGTGTATCGTTCAATGATAAATGTGCTGTTGGAATTGAGCCTATCCGAGAAAATATCAAAAAACACCTCGATAACTCGCTGATGCTGGTTACGGCGTTGAATACCAAGATTGGCTACTACAAAGCCGCAGAAATCGCGCAAACCGCCCATAAAAATGGGTCAACCTTGAAAGAAACCGCAGTTCAACTTGGGTATTTAACCCCAGAGGAATTTGATGCTTGGGTGCTTCCAGAAGAAATGGTTGGAAAGATCAATCTCTAAAATAGGCACCAAAATCCTAAAAAAAGCGTTTGAAAAGTAACTCAAACGCTTTTTTTATGCGCCATATCCTATATATGATTTTGGTGGTGGGGCTTTTTAGTCAATGCCAACGCCCAATCAGCACACAATCTCCCATTCATTTCCCCGCCGCATATGTAATCAACGGCGGAGAGAACTCCATTAGTGTGATTAATTTAACCAACTTCACCGTTGACCGAACGGTTTTTATTCCCAACCAAGGGGACCGGTACGCCCACCATATTTACGCTTCCCCCGACCACAAAACCCTCGCTGTAGCCATGCCCGCCTTTGATTTTTCCCAAGGACACGCAGGCTTACATGGGACCAATGTCTTGGGTGGTGTCACGCTTCTGGACAGCAAGACGTTGGACGTGAAAAGTCAATGGAATACACCATATGCCAATCATAACGCGGTTTTTTCTCCCGAAGGGCATGAAATCTGGACGGCTACTCATGCTCACAATGGTGAATTGTTGGTCTACTCCTCAAGGGATGGAACATTACTTCATCGGGCTAATCTCGGACCCGACCCCGGCGAATTGGTCATTTCGCCCACCCGCCAACTTTTTGTAAATCTAGGCGAAAGTAGCTTTGTGGCACGTGTTCCGGTAGATACCAAAGAAGAAGCCCGCATGGTAAAGGTCGATCTTTTTCCTACGAGCGTTTGGCCGGGGAATGACACCTTGGTATTGGTTGAGAACAAACATAAAAAATCCATAAATTTTATTGACCTCCGGAGTAACTTGGCCTTTGACGCACTGGATTTGCCTTTTTCGCCCGGATTTACTCGTATTATCGGTTCTGAATTGTGGATTTGCGAACCGGGCTCCCGGCGTGTCCATGTCTACCAAAAACAAGGGAACACTTGGGTAGCCCTGGCTATTTTGGAAGCACAGGAGGATGCCCATGCTTTGGGCGAGTATCAAGAAAATGTCCTTGTCGTTAACCAACAAGGACATTCTGTTTCTGTGTTCAATGCCAAATCAAAGCAACTCATCCAGCACGTGAAGGTCGGTTTTAAACCCAACGGTATCGTGGTTATCCCCTAGATTTCAAGCGTTGAACCAACATATCATGAAATTGACGTTCCGTTTTGAGTAACGACGCATATTGATCTGATGAAATGACGCGTAAGAATTTAGGGCGATAGGACCGGATAATATCCGATTCTTGATTTTTCAAATTTAAAATCTGTTCTTCCGCTTTTACGACCTCAGATTGTGCTATTTCATTATGCGAAATTTGCTTTTGCAACTTTCGCATTTGGCGGATCACAGCAACACGTTCCGCTTCATAGGCATGATAAACAGGCCAGAACTTCTCAGCCTGATCCGAAGAAAGCTGTAAATTTTCGGTAATCATCCCAATTTTCATGGCATGAATTTTATCTTGGTTGGACTTTTGCGCCCAACCTGCCTGAACGCTCAATAACAAGACGACTAGCCCAATCAAACGATTAAATCCCATATATTTCTTCATAATTTTCTACGTCTTGATCTGAAATTTCATGTAACGGAACTAAATTTCGTACCTCCACTTGTGAGGTCATTTCCTCCCAAGGTACCCCAGATTGATGGTCCTCTAAATAAACAACCAAATCCTCGTTTGAAAAATCCTGCCAAGAAGGAGAGGAAAAAGGATTAAAAAAGTACACCCCGGCGATCACCAAAACCACTGCTGCGGCAACCCAACGTCCCCACAAAGGCAATAAACGAGCTTGGGGCTTTTGTATCTTATGAAGGACATTCGCCTCCAACTGATCGAAATAATCATCCGCCACGTGCATCGCTGGTGATTGCCAGGTGGGGATGCGGTTGAGTTTGCTTTCGAGCTGTTGAAAATACGAATCCTCGGGTGATTGAAAAGGAGCTGACATACGGTAGGTAATGATCTTGTTTGTTTGACGCAATTCACATCAAAAGGTTTATCCATTCGCCACAAATTCTTCTACCTTTTTCATGGCGGTGTGGTAGGTCGCTTTTAATCCCCCTACCGTAGTCCCTGTAATGTCCGATATTTCCTCAAACGTAAGGTGTTCGAAATATTTCATTTGAAAAATTTGCCGTTGCTTGTCGGTGAGCGTAAGGAGGGCCTTTTGGAGCACCAATTCAATTTCAGTTCCCGAGATATCGCCTTGCTGAATGGATTGATTCACCGAATCCAGTAAAAAGGAATTATCATCAAGGGATTCGGTCATGTGCCGCCGCTTCCGTTGTAAAAAGCTTAGAGTTTCATTGGTGGTAATGCGGTAAATCCAGGTGTACAATTTGGAGTCACCCCGAAATTTATCCAAGTTCTGCCAAATTTTGACAAAGATTTCCTGGACCAAATCATCCGCATCTTCGTGCAAGATTACCATTTTCCGAACATGCCAATAAATCCGTCGGGAATATGCTTTGACAAGCGCACGAAATCCTCGCTCGCGTTCTTGTGTGTCCAGAATCCAGTCTATAATTTGTTGGTCACTTTCCATAGTAAATAAAAAACGAAACCTTGATACTGAGATTGTATCAAGGTTCGCAGTGCCGGAAATGTAGGATATTATTTCTTTCTCTTCATTACTTTTTGGACGGCCTCCACAATATGCTGGGCTGAAAGGCCGTATTTCTCCATCAGCTGTGCAGGAGTTCCTGATTCACCGAAGGAATCATTCACCGCAATATACTCTTGAGGGGCAGGAAATTCAGTAGCCAATACTTGGGCAATGGCATCGCCTAATCCCCCATTGCGTTGGTGTTCCTCACATGAAACGACGCAACCTGTCTTCTTCACCGATTTGATGATGGCTTGTACATCCAAAGGCTTGATGGTGTGGATGTTGATAATTTCAGCATCAATACCCATTTCAGCTAATTTTTCTCCTGCTTGAATCGCTTCCCAAACCAAATGACCGGTCGCAAAAATGGAGACATCTTTACCTTCATTCACCATCCATGCTTTCCCAATGATAAACGGTTGATCGGGGTCCGTGAATACCGGAATGGTCGGACGACCAAAGCGGAGGTAAGCTGGCCCGTGGTGATCGGCTAAGGCAATCGTAGCGGCTTTGGTTTGGTTGTAATCGCATGGATTGATCACCGTCATGTGCGGCATAGCCCGCATCATGGCAATATCTTCTAAAATCTGGTGAGTCGCACCATCTTCGCCTAACGTCAACCCCGCATGAGAAACAGCCACTTTGACGTTTTTATCCGAATAGGCAATCGATTGCCGAATTTGGTCATACACACGGCCTGAACCAAAATTCGCAAAAGTTGTAGCAAAAGGCACTTTTCCGGCAATAGCCAGACCAGCTGCTGTGCCCATCATATTGGCTTCCGCAATGCCACATTGAAAAAATCGATCTGGATGATTTTTAATGAATGTATTCAATTTGAGTGAGCCAATTAAGTCGGCACACAAGGCCACAACATTGGGATGTGATTGCCCGAGGGCGGTCATTCCATCACCAAAGCCGGAACGGGTGTCTTTTTTTTCTGTGTAAGTATATTTTTTCATACGATAAGCCAATTAATAATCACCAAGAGTTTCAGGAAGTTGGGCTAATGCTTTTGCCAATTGTTCATCATTGGGAGCGATTCCATGCCATTTATGGCTTCCCATCATAAAATCTACACCCGCACCCATTTCGGTATGCAACAAAATCATCACAGGAATGCCTTTTTGCGCTAACCTTTTCGCCTTACGCAAGCCGGTGATAACCGCCTCCATCGAATTTCCTTTTTTGATATCCAATACTTGCCAGCCGAATGCTTTGTATTTCGCTTTCAAATCCCGGTTATTCATTACCTCTTCGGTTGAGCCATCAATTTGTTGACCGTTCAAGTCAATGATCCCGATTACATGATTCAGTTTATGGTGTGGGATAAACTGAGCAGCTTCCCAAACCTGGCCCTCTTGTTGTTCTCCATCGCCCATCAAACAGTACACAAATGAATCATCTCCTTCCATTCGTTTGGCTAACGCGACACCCGCGGCTACAGACAATCCTTGCCCCAACGAACCCGAGGCAATCCGGATACCCGGTAAGCCCTCATGTGTTGTGGGGTGGCCTTGAAGCCGCGAATTAATCTGCCGAAACGTACTAAGCTCCGCTACACCAAAATAACCCCGCCGTGCCAACGTCGAATAGAAGACAGGTGAAATGTGACCATTGGAGAGGAAAAAACAATCTTCGCCTTGGCCTTCCATTTTAAAGGATAAAAATCCTCCTTTACCCTTTCGGTTGTTGATTTTCATTTGCTGAAAATAGAGACCCACCAGAATCTCGGTACAGCCTAAGGAACCTCCTGGGTGGCCTGACTGACATGCATGCACCATGCGTACAATATCCCTGCGGACTTGTGATGCAACGGCTTCTAATTCCTGAATTTGCATTGAACTGTTATTGGATGATTGACTAGTTTACTTAAGAATTTGAGCTGTATGGGCTTTTGTATCCACTTTTGAAATCACTTCAACAACTTTACCTGCTTCATCGCAAATAAACGTCGTGCGGGCAATGCCCATGTAGGTTTTTCCATACATACTTTTCTCAACCCATACGCCAAAGGCCTCGGCCAGGGTGTGATCGACATCGGCCAATAAATCGAAAGGCAAATCAAATTTGGCTTTGAACTTTTGGTGCGATTTTTCGGAATCAGGACTAATGCCAAGCACGGTGTATCCTTGTGCGAGCAAAACGTCGTAGTGATCCCGCAAATCACAAGCTTGCGCGGTACACCCGGGTGTGCTATCTTTTGGGTAAAAATAAAGCACAACTTTTTTACCCAAAAGGTCTTGCGCTGTCACAGTTTCCCCTAGTTGGTTGGTGGTTGAAAAAGCAGGAACTTGATCTCCGGTTTGAAGTGCCATCAATTAAGGTATTTTAGATTGGAAAATTTGTTCATTGCCCGCCCGATCAGTGACCCGACAGCGAACTTGACCTTGGAAAATTACGGAATTATCTAGTTTTTCAGACCATATTTGACCGTTTTTATATTCATATTTCATTAAAATCCAGTTCTCATTCACCCAACAATGAAAATCCCGTATACCGCTAAGGTTGTCGGAGATTTTGAAGCGTAATTCATTGGTAGAAAGTCGAATCGGCTGAACTCGCGGGGCCACCGTATCGGCCCGTACCGAGAATACGCCGAGTTCTTTCGATTGAAACGAAATGCCTTGGTCGGTCCATTCTCCTCCTAAAAATTTTCGCCTTGCGCCATCAAAATATACATGCTGGCGATTCAGCGGAACTGTACCCACTTTAGGCGCCTCCCACTGCACTTGAAAGTAATCTTTTAAAGGAATGATATCCGAATGAATCATCAACCGATTCCCTTGGGCCGCCAAATGCAAATACGCTGTATCATACAAGGCCTCTTGCATATTCACAACAAATTGAGCCGAACGGAGGATTTTGCGGCCCGAATGAAAAGCAAATATCGTGGGGACAGGTTGCATGGTCTTTTCGACCATCACTTGTGTGGGTATACCCTCCGCCAAGTCATGGATAAACTTCATGCCCTCCGAGGTTTTGATCGGCTGACCAATCGGAATCCATTTTCCGCGTACCTCTACATAAGCCTGCCGAGTAGAAGCCTGTGTACCTTTCGCTTGTATGATTAAAAAACGGTGATCTTGTTTTACCGAAACTGTAGGAAATCCAGCCAAAACGGGTTGATTGGATGTCAATTGCGCATTGGCTGCATCACCCTGGATAGTAAACAGCATCCGCGCCGTTTGACCATACGAATCACCTACCTCCAAGGCCATTTCGTGAAGTGCTCGATCCAGTATCGTAAGGGTACCTCGACCAGCGCCCGTACGGTATTTATCCATTCGATTACCCGGCATCACATACAGCCTGTGGACGCGTTCACCTGTTTTATACATACGTTCGTAATCCGTATGTAAATTCATATCCAATTTCTGATCGAATCGGGAACGACGTAGGCGAAAAGAAAAAATTTCCTGCTGATTTTGAAGTAGGACGAGCGACTGTATCCCCAGCTTAAAGGGGGTAGTTTCAGCCCGATCAAAGGTCAAGACTTCTACCCCAACTTTACCCACCACCCGAATGGCACTGGGAATTTGAAACACCCCATTCTTTTGGACAGGCACAAAATCAAATGCACCAAAATTCCCATTGATTCGAGCGTCATGGCTCAAACAACGTAAGGTAATTTTATGAATTTGGGGGGGTAATTTGTCCTGAACTTCCTTAAATCCAAACAAGGCTGGATCCAGAATCCGTTCTTCCGCATCCCGAATTTCAAAATGCAGATGCGGACCAGCCGAACTCCCTGTATTTCCGGAGTATCCCAAGATCTCTTTTTGTTTGACAGGAAACTGACCGGGCGGGAAAGTGAGGTCTAGCTCCCATTCATTTTGCCTGTACTGTTCGGCCAACAGCTTCATTTTCCAAGGTCCAGCCAGTTCACGCAAATGAGCATAAACTGTGGTCAACTTATTGGGATGGGTGACATATACCGCATTCCCATAGCCGTCCCGCGCAATTTTAATCCGGGAGATGTACCCTTCTGCAGCAGCTTGGATGGGAACACCCTCTACCCCACCCGTTCGAATATCCCATCCAGCGTGAAAATGATTGGGTCGTAAATCCCCAAAACAGCCCGAAAGTGAGGCTATTTTTCCAGGCTGAACCGGCAAAACAAAATAACCTTTGGAGAAAAGAATATCGGCGTCATTGAAATTAATTTGAGCAAAGGAGGAAAATGACCCTAACCAAAATAGGATCACTCGCCAGTGTTTGTGGGACATAGTAAATGGGTTACTTAACGAAAAATCGGAGCATCTCTTGCCCTGCCAAGCGGGCGACCAATTCATCTCCGGCTTGGACAGCTGCAACACCTTTGGGTGTTCCGGTGAAAATAAGATCACCCACTTTTAACGTAAAATACTGGGAAATAAATGCAATTAAGTAATCTATTGAATACAACATCATGGACGTATTTCCGCTTTGCCGAATTTCTCCATTCACCGATAAGTCAAATTCGAGCTGATTTAACGATTCAAATTGTTCTTTGGGAACAAACGAAGACACCGGAGCGGAGCCATCAAAGGCTTTGGCAAGCTCCCAAGGTAAGCCTTTTGCCTTGAGCTTGCTTTGTACGTCTCGCGCTGTAAAATCGATACCGAGAGCCACCTCTTGGTAGTATTTATGGGCAAACTTTTCGTCGATATTTTTTCCAATTTTCGAAATCCGAACCACCAATTCAACTTCATGATGGACATCTTGACTAAAATCAGGCAGATAAAAGTCTTCATTCCCTTTCAGCAGGGCAGTCTCTGGCTTTGAGAAAATAACGGGCTCAGTAGGACGTTCATTTTTCAATTCCTCGATGTGATCGGCATAATTTCGGCCAACGGCAATAATTTTCATTCGTTTGCTGTTACTTTAAATGCAAAATTAGGTCTATCCAATAGAATTAAAAACTATTTTTGTAAATACACTATTCTATTTCATGAAAAATTCCATCGTTTCTTTCGCAACCGCCTGTTTATTGGTAGGCATCCTTTGGGCATGCCAGCAAGTTCCTATGACGGGTCGCAAACAATTCGTGGGTCTCGTCTCCCAAGATCAAATCATGGCCCTGAGTTTTGCTGAATACAAGGGCTTTTTGGACACTTCTCGCGTTTTACCGTTGACCAACCCCAACGCCCAAATGATCGCCAGGGTTGGTTCTAAGTTAAAAACAGCAGCAGAAACGTATCTTATTCAAAACAACTACAGTGAAGCGATCAATGGCTACCAATGGGAGTTCCGTCTCGTGGAAGATAAAACGATCAATGCGTGGTGTATGCCCGGGGGAAAGGTTGTATTCTACACTGGTATTTTGCCTATTTGTTTGAACGAAACAGGCGTTGCCGTGGTCATGGGTCACGAAATAGCCCACGCCATTGCCAATCACGGACGTGAACGCATGAGCCGAGCGATGGCAGCCCAAGGGTTTACTCAAATCGCCACAGTAGCCACAGGAGTGATTACCCAAAATGAGCAATTGATGAATTTAGCAGGAAGTGTTTTCGGTGTTGGAGTCCCGATTGTGGGAGTATTGCCCAATTCCCGTATGCAAGAGAGTGAGGCGGATAAGTTAGGATTGATTTTCATGGCGTTAGCCGGGTATGATTTGGACGAATCGGTGGCGTTCTGGACTCGGATGGCGAAAGCGGGAGAAGGTTCGCAGAAGCCTCCTCGGTTGCTTTCAACGCACCCCGCAGACACGGAGCGCATCGCTAATTTGAAAAAACTTATTCCCCAAGTACGGCAACATTACGCCACGTTAGCCAAATAAAAAATGGCGACTTGATCTCTCAAGTCGCCATTTTTGCCTTTTTGCGATTACTTTTTAGGCACCAAAACACCATCCGCCACAAAGGTTAGCTCTTTTTTATCTTGGGTAATTTTGGCGATTTCTTCTTTAGTTGCCCCACCATCCTCAGCATAATGCTTTTGGTCAGCGATGGAGACAATTTTATTCTTAGCCACGCCCTCAAAAACAACCTGTTGCCCCACAATATCTTTCGGAACAAAAAATCCGTAATCTTTGAACGTAACACGCATGGTTTGTCCATCGGCCAGTTTGACTTTCATCCAGCAACCCGACATTTGGCAGACCGATTCTACCTCGCCAGTGACTTTAGCCGGTATAGCCTCCGTTCCTTGTACTTTTGAAACCAGTTGAGCCACCGGCTGAGCCTCTTTGGCACTGATTTTTTTACCAAAGGAATTAAACTTCTGAGCCATCACGGAAGATGAACCCAAAATCAAAGCAAGACCGAGTGTCATGAGTACCTTTTTCATACTATCATTTATTTAAGTTGACGAATATCAATTAACGTTGAGGCAAAACTATATTCTTTGGGATCGTTCGAGCAAATCATGACCCATCGTTTTGCGATAACCTCCTGTACATTTTTCAAATACCACGCCACGCCCTGCACATCCAAATTGGCGGTTGGCTCATCCAAAAATAAAAAAGGACTTTCAGAAAAAAAAGCGAGACCGAGTTTGACTCGCTGCTTCATGCCGGATGAAAAATATTTTATTTGTTTGTTTTGGTGTTTTTGCAAGCCTAATTGATCCACAATGGAAAGCGCTGAGCTTGATGAGATCCAGGGTTTAAATTGGCTATGAAAATTCAACAATTCAAGTAAAGTAAACTCTTCCACCAGTTCCAGATAAGGGGCTGCATACCCAATAGACCGAAAAACATCATCTTCTGGAATGGGTTGGTTTTCAGTATCGAACCAGGTACTTTTTCCTTGCGTGGCCGGGATGTGGCCCGCGACCACTTGCGCAAGCGTGGATTTTCCTGATCCATTTGGACCCACTACGGCTATCGGTTCCCCAGCAGGAAGTACGAGAGAGAGCCCTCGAAAAATCCATTCCCGTTGGTATCTTTTCCCAAGATTTTCCAAGTGACAGGCCGCAAGTAGATTATTCATCCGACACAGGACCGTTGGCTTTGCGGATTATACCCCGTTTGGCATTAGCGATGAAATCCATGACAGATTGGACGTGCAGATGCGCAGGAAGTTCGGCCGAAATTGCGTGCAATGCATCCGATGTATTTAAATCACGCAAATAAATATACCGGTAAACATCTTGGATGAGGTAGATTTCGTCATTAGAAAATCCCCGACGACGTAGCCCTAAACTATTTACACCGGCGTAGGATAAAGGTTCGCGAGCGGCTTTAACAAACGGCGGGACATCTTTTCGCACCAGCGATCCACCCGCAATCATGGCATGAGCTCCAATTTTAACGAATTGGTGGACAGCACTTGTCCCTCCGATAAAGGCAAAATCACCTAACTCCACATGACCTGCCATTTGTACACTATTGGCCATGATGACATGATCACCCAGTAAACAATCATGTGCAATATGGCAATACGCCATGATTAAAGCGTCCGAACCGATTCGCGTCGTAAATTGATCTACGGTTCCTCGGTTAATGGTGACACACTCGCGGATGGTAGTGCGGTCACCAATTTCAACGGTGGTATATTCCCCGTTAAATTTTAAATCTTGAGGCTCAGCAGCAATGACAGCACCTGGAAAAATTTTACAATTTGCCCCGATTCGAGCCCCATCAAAAATGGTAACATTCGGACCAATCCATGTTCCCTGGCCAATTTGAACGTCGGCTGCAATGTAAGAAAAAGGTGAAATTACCACATCCTCCCCAATTTGGGCGTCTGGATGAATATAGCTTAAAGGTGATGTCATTACCAACATACTAGATGGATTCTCAAGATTTTTTTACTAAACGTGCAATCATATCGACTGAACATACCAGGTTTTTGCCTACCCAGGCCTCACCATGCATTTTGGCTACACCCATGCGAACAGCAGCAGACAACGAACATTTTATAACTAACGTATCACCGGGTAAAACATTTTTGTAGAAACGACAATTATCAATTCCTACTAAATAAGGCCAATACGCCTCTGGATTGCCTGTGGAAGTTAAAACTAAAACACCACCTGTTTGTGCGATCGCCTCGAGTTGCAATACACCGGGCATGACCGGATTTTCCGGGAAATGCCCGGTAAACTGCGGCTCATTCATGGTGACATTTTTGACCCCAACGACGGTTTGTCCGTCCAAAGATACAATTTTATCGACCAATTGAAATGGATAACGATGCGGCAATAATTTTGCAATTTCGTTGACGTTAAAAACAGGCTCTGCATTGGGATCAAAAGAAGGGGCAGTTGTGGCGGCTTCTTGAATCGCTTTTTTGATTTTTTTGGCGAGCGCAACGTTTGAGGTATGCCCCGGCCTGGCCGCTAATATATGCGCTTTGATGGGTTGCCCTATCAAGGCCAAATCGCCCATTACATCCAATAACTTATGGCGAGCGGGTTCATTCAGGTGACGAAGCCCCTCGGCATTGAGGGTCCCAACTTGACCAACAGGCACGCGATCTTTCTTTAAAAGATTTGCTAAAGCTTCCACCTGATCTTCGGTGGTTGGCTTTTCTGCAAAAACAACAGCATTGGACAAGTCACCTCCTTTAATCAAACCCGCTTGGGCAAGTTTTTCAAGCTCATGTACAAATACAAACGTTCGAGAATCCGCGATTTCTGATTTAAACAAATCAAGCTGATGAAGTTGCGCATGTTGTGGTGGCATAATATCGGATTGATAATCCACCATAACCGTTAGGCGGTAGTCGGATAAGGGAAGTGCCGCTAACTCGATGGAGTGATCTTCATTGCGAAAGTGAATGGCTTCGGAAACTTCAAAATAATTCCGGAGCGCATTTTGCTCTTGTAAACCCGCAGCTTCGATCAGTTCAACAAAGGGCAAAGCGCTTCCGTCCAGAATAGGAACTTCAGGACCATCCAACTCCAAAACTAAGTTGTCGATTTGCAAGGCAACGCAAGCCGCCAAAACGTGCTCCGTGGTATGCACTCGCGCGCCATCTTTTTCAAGTACCGTTCCTCGGGAAGTATCGACAACAAAATCGACATTCGCCGGAATGATCGGCTTCCCGGGTAAATCAACCCGTTGAAAGACCAATCCATGGTTGATGGAGGCCGGTACAAGTGTGAGCGTCACCTCAATTCCTGTATGCAACCCTACGCCTTTTACCGATTGATTTGATTGAATCGTTAATTGCTTTGTATTCATAGTAATTTTAACCCCACGTAATAAAGGGAATTTTTAATTCTTTGGTTCCTGTTTTTTCAAAACTTCCACATCCTTCCATAATTGGGGTAGTTTTCTAAAAACAGCGGAGGATTTCAGGTAGTCTGGCAATTCAAAAGCAGGAGAACCAAACCAAGCCTTATTTGGTGTAACTATTGATTTCATAATGCCTGACTGGGCGGCAATTTGGGTTCCGCTGGCCAATTGAATGTGGCCTGAAATACCCACTTGACCTCCAATTTTGCTAAACGTACCAATCTTGGTGGAACCTGCGATTCCCGTTTGCGCAGCAATCACCGTATGGGCTCCTATTTCAACATTATGTGCAACCTGAATGAGGTTATCTAATTTGACCCCCGTTCGTATCCAAGTTGTGCCCATTGTGGCCCGGTCTATTGTACAATTTGCCCCGATGTGCACATCATCCTCCAAGGTAACTTGCCCTAGTTGTGGAATGGGTTGATAACTGCCATCAGCTTGCGGTGCAAAGCCAAAACCCTCACTGCCTAGTACCGCATTTGCTTGAATAACACATCGATTCCCCACTTTACTTCCTCTGAGGATTCTAGCCCCTGCATGGATATGACAATTGGCACCGAGAACTACATCAGACTCTATCGAGACGTGCGAATCAATAACACAGCCCTCCCCGAGTTCTACGTTTGGCCCGATGTAGGCCATAGCCCCGATGGACACACGTTCGGGGACGGAGGCTGTTGGGTCAACATAGGCTGTTGAGTGAATTGACCAATCATATTTCTTCATTTGCCGTTCATATTCTTGCAAAAGAAGTGTAAATGCCAAATACGGATCAGGTACCCGCACCAGAGCACAAGATATAGGCTTGGTCGGTTTAAAATCATGGGAAACGAGTGCTGCGATCGCCTTCGTTTCATAAATGTGCGACTCGTATTTGGCATTGGCCAAAAAGACCAAATCGCCTGAAGACGCCGATTCTATTTTTCCAACACCCGTAATGCGTAGATCGGGATTCCCTTCTACCTCACCCTGAACGAGCTGAGCCAGTAAACC
>Ga0209812_10000257_pt1 | contig 49915 bp, 46 predicted proteins | sample JI71714BDNA_FD_187502 | JGI IMG/M metagenome (GOLD analysis project Ga0209812, IMG submission 187502) | Wastewater effluent complex algal communities from Wisconsin, to seasonally profile nutrient transformation and Carbon sequestration -... | ecosystem: Engineered > WWTP > Effluent > Algae...
TTTTGTTCTACTATCTGAAGTTTACCATCTGTATCAATATCACTAGGTAAAACGATAGAGCTAGCATTAAATCTGTGTGAAACAGTCATACCATCAGGTACATTGTTGGTTGTGAAATTTCGCTCAAAAACTGGTGAACCTAGTTCTGTTTTGGAAGCTTCTACTTCTTCATAAATGGCGATGGGCGTTGGCAATTGATCACTACTCAATTGGTACATAAGCTCTGCTTTGCCATTTACAAACCTATGACCTTTGTAGTCAAATTTTGTCTGTATGGTGTCAGTACCTTTCAACACAAACCAAGGATTTTTATACTTGTTTTCTAAGTAGCTATTGCCAATAGAGATAGGTTGTGGACCATGTGCTGTAGTATAAACCGCACCATCAAAATATACAGTACCCTTCCAAACTTTGTATAAAGCGCCTGTCTCTGCATGATAAGATGCCCAAACATCATCAGATAGTGCAAGGGTCACCATACGTGGATTCCAATCTAAGACGGACCTAAATACCCAATGATCGATGGGGCGCTCTTTGGTGGTTTGTGTTTCTTTATTATCACAACTCTGAAAACCCACGAATAATAGTATGATTACTAAAGACTTATAAAAATGCATCATGAGACTTTGATATGATTTTTGAAAATTGGGTCTAAAGTATAAATAGATTTTGAAAAAGTAGTAAAAAATATCAATTTGTTTTGATAAATATTAATTCACTAGTTGAAACAAAACATTTTAGAAGATATATTCTATTTTACCAAAGTAATATCTGACAGACCATCAAGTAAAATATGTCCGTTGGGTTTTTCATCATTGGAAAATATCATAAACATAAGATGGGTAACATCATTTATTGGTGTCATTTTTATGCTATATTGTTCCCATTCTGTATGGTCAACTATAGGGGATTGATATAGAATGTCTTTTACTACACATTTTTTATCAATAGAAGCTATGATCAAAAAGGATGGAGCTTGGTAATTTTGTTCTTTATAAGTCAACCTAGATTTACTTATATATTTTTCAGAATGTGCCATCCATAAAGTCATCTCGTAGCTTTGATTTGCAAGAAGTGGAGATGGCAATTGTTGTCTTAGACCTTCATAGGTTTCATTATCTCTAAATACTAATCCTAGGTAAGTATTGCCTTCTTTTGCCGATATTTTTACTTGCCAAAACTCTTGTGGATGAATATCGGGTGGTGTCTCATAAGGGAAGTTAATTTTACCACAATCTGTCCATCCTTTAATGGTCCAATCCCTTTCACCTCCTCGCATAGGTCGCCCTTCAAATCCTGGATTCTTCAATCTAATCGTATCCGTCTGTGCAAAATTAAAAGTAGCATTAAAGAGCAAGATAAAAAGTAAGTTCTTCATATTCTGTCAGCTTTATTTATGTGAAGGTATGTCTATCCCTTTCATTTTACGGTATAATTCTGTGGCGTATCCATCTGTCATACCCGAGACAAAATCTAATACACCCATCGTTTTTTCGTAAGGACTCACATCGTCTTTACTTAGGTTGTACTGCGCAGGTATGAGATGTAGACATTTTTTCTCCAACGGAGTCCTATCTTCGCGCAACACGGCTGTGACAAACACTGACAAGATTTCTGACATGACATTATATCCAGCTAGTTCTACTTCGATGACAGACGGATGGTTGTAAATTTTGGAGATAGATATGTCATTGATTGTCTTTAAGTAGGGACAAGACTTTTCCACCATATCTACCAATGTACTGTTGAACGTACCTGCCAAAATAGTATCCATGTTTTCAAAAAATACATCAGCTGCTCGGTTGACAAGACCATTGATACATTTTGCCCTAAGGTAGGAGATTGCTTCGTTGTTATCACCTATTTTTTCTAGCACATCTTTGGTTCGTGATACGCTATCGGTACTATTGCTCAGCTCACCAATCAGAGAAAGGAAGGCATTTTCTATTTCTGCTCTAGACAAGATACCTATGCGATGTGCATCTTCCATATCTACGATTCTATAACAAATGTCATCTGCGGCTTCAACAAGATAAACAAATGGGTGTCTGTAAGCTTTCCCATTTTCATCCATCATCTGAAACTCTTGAATTACGTCCGCAAAGGCAGTAGCATCAGATTGAAAAAAACCATACTTTTTGCGATGCATGTAGGATTTGTCCATTTCATCAGATGCGCATGGATACTTGAGAATAGATGCAAGTGTGACGTACATCAGCCGCTGTCCGCCTTCGAGTTTTCCTTTGAACTGTTTTGTCAACAGTCTCAAAGCATTAGCATTCCCTTCAAAACTAGTCAAGTCTTGCCACTCTTTTTCTGTATAGTGTGCCCTAAGCGTTGAACTATTGAGTGACGAATCTGCATGGCTCGTAAAATAATGAGAGATAGCTTTTTCACCTGAGTGTCCGAATGCTGGATTGCCAAGGTCATGCGCCAAACACGCAGAAGCTATCACACCAGATAACTCATAAATGTAGAAAGATTGGTGGTCCTCGGTAAATGAATCTTTATGGATTTCTGATAGTTTATGACCTACGATAGACCCAAGCGACCTACCTACTGATGCCACTTCTAGCGAATGGGTGAGTCTATTGTGTACAAATACATTGCCCGGAAGGGGAAAGACTTGAGTTTTGTTTTGAAGCCTTCTAAATGCAGATAAAAATATGATTCGATCATAATCACGGGTAAATTCTGACCTCATACCTGGAGTGCCGGAAGATTGATATCCGAACCTACGATATGAAATACAATCTCCCCAGTGTTGCATGATTATGATTAAGTTGTTGAATTTGTTTTATTAGGATGTTACTGACTACTATTTGAGTTTTATTTAAAATCAAAATGAACAAGATCTTTAAACTTGTCCAATCTATCATTGATTTCAGTATCATTTAATGTTCGGAGTCTGTCGAGACTGAAGTCTTCTACACAAAATGAAGCCATAGCAGAACCAGCAATAATAGCACGTTTCATATTTGCCATGGATGTATCATCTGTTTTGGCAAGGTAACCCATAAATCCACCTGCAAACGTATCTCCAGCACCTGTAGGGTCGAATACTTCGGCTAGCGGTAGTGCAGGTGCAAAAAAGATATCTCCATTATGGAAAAGTAAGGCACCGTGTTCGCCTTTTTTGATAACTAAGTATTCAGGACCCATTTCGTGGATCACTTTTGCTGCTTTCACTAGTGAGTGTTCGCCTGACAATTGTCTAGCTTCTTCATCATTGATGGTCAATAAGTTTATCCTTGAGATGACACTTTTCAGTTCGTCCATGGCAATATCCATCCAAAAATTCATGGTGTCAAGTGCTATGAGTTTTTGACTACCATCGAGTTGATCTAGGACTTGTGACTGTATCTGTGGTGTGAGATTGCCTAGCATGACATATTTGCATGATTTGGCAGCTTCAGGTAGAATAGGATTAAAATCTGCCAATACATTCAGATCAGTGACCAAAGTGTCACGGCTATTCATATTATTGTGATAACGGCCTGCCCAGAAAAATGATTTGCCACCTTGGACGGTTTCTAGACCATCTAAATTGACACCACGTGCAGTGAGTGCATCCAATTCAGACTGAGGAAAATCATCGCCTACTATAGAAACAAGATGAATATTTTTTGTAAAATAAGAAGCTGCCCAGCTGATGTACGTACATGCGCCACCGATGACCATTTCTGCTTTTCCGTAAGGTGTTTCTATGGTATCGAAAGCGACTGTACCTATCGTAAGAAGACTCATAAGATTATTTTTTTATTTTAGCGCGCAAAGGTAGTTTTTTATCTGCAAACCTAAAAATTTATATGTTTTGGTGGTTGATTTTGCTGAATTGCTGACTTTGCTCACAGATGACACAGATTTCGCAGATTTTTCTACAATACTGTCACTGTCCCATATTTATGCACTATGCCATCATCGGTATAGATGGTAATGAGGTAAACATAAACGCCTTGGCCTACTTTTGAGCGGTTTGGTTGCCATGCTAGAGATGGGTCGCCACCTGTTATCTTCTGAGCGTTGTGGATAAGATTGCCCCATCGATCGTAGATGGACATATCGTAGGAGATGCCTTTTGTTTTCAGGTAGAATAACGTGTTTTCGGTATTGGTGGACTGGGTAGAGATGATGTTGGGTAGGACGAGCGTGCTTGTCGGGAGGTCGGCATTGATGGTGAGTGTTTTGCTAACTATGCAGCCGTATTCGTCTATGAATGTAATGATGTACACTCGGTCGCCCGTGATGTCTATTGTGATACTGTCTGTGTACCAATCGATATCAGCCTTTGGACTGAAAGTGATGGTATCTATGCTTCCACCGGATGATTGATAGGCGATGGAGATGATTTGGCCTATGGTGCCGCTTATTTCAGAAGGCAAGGTCACGTTTAGGTTGCTTACATTGGTGAGTGTGATGCTATCTTGTGTTTCGCATCCGTTTGCATCAGTGAGGAGGATGTTGTATTTACCAGTAGGAAGATTTTCTATACTTTGGGTGATGATACCATTGATACTTGTGGTGAATGGTAAGTCGGGCAAGTTATTGATGATAGCGATGCTACCATTGGTCTGACCGCATGATGGATCAGTGGCTTGGATTTCGTATTGTATGGAAGGATAAGTTTTGATCTCGAAAGTAATTATCCTGACACAACCACCATCATCGGTGGCTTGCAGGAAGTGAGTGCCTGCGCCAAACTGGGCAACAAGCGATGTATCTCCATCGCTCCAAAGAAGATCGCTAAAAGCTGCATTATATTGAATAATAGCAGATATTTTATTTTCTTTACAAACGATGGTGTCTGTGAGAAAAACGCCTTCTACACTACTTTCATATCGTTTGTACAACACCTGAACTAGAGTGTCACAACCTGTAGGGCTATTTTTTAATAACTTGATGGTATCGCCTATTTGGTAGGTTTTGTTTTCTAGGATAATGGGTGCATTGTCGCAAGTGGTGGTATCTCTAAGGATGGTAGGTGCAGAAATAGCGTTTAGGTTGATTGTCCATAATGTATCGCAGCCTGTGGTTGCTTCTAGACTATCGATGATGGTCTGACCTGCTTGATATATTTGTCCACGATAGTCGAATATTTCTCCTTCGCAAAGGTCTATGGTCGTGGCTTTGGGTATTTTGACGTATGATCGAGAAATGGTAATAGAGTCTGTGATGACACATCCATCGGCTGTGGTGATGGAAACAATGTATTGACCTGGGGCAGTAAAAATTCTATTGGCTTGAGTATTACCATCGCTCCAGAGTACATCGTCGCCTGTGATGGTCGGGATGGTGATGGTGTGGCTTTCTGCTTGGCAGATGGAGATATTGGGGCCTAGGTCTATGAAACGGAGTGGAAGTCTGTCTATCAGGACCGTAGCAGTATCAAAACCACAATCGCTGCTTTCCACAATATATTGATATGTAGTCGCAAGATCTATGGCAGAATTATAACTATCTGGAGAAGCAAAAGGTGGTGACCAATAGCCGCCCGACTGACCGCTAATACGCTGAGAAAAGCTGTCTACTAACATTGTTGAACAAATTATGATAGAAGTGTCTCTGCCAGCATAAGCCTGCGTCCCAAGACGGATCAATGTCTGTGCTTGATTACTCTTGATGGCATTGTATGCGGTAAATGTAATGGTGCGCAAGCCAGCTGATGGTGTAGCACTAGTATTACTATACTGAATGGCTCGAAGCGCATTAAGCCAAGCAGCGTCTGATAGATCACCTGTGAGAGTAAGTATATATCTGTCATTAGTGAAGGTCAAAGCAGCATTGGGCACATTATTGCTAAATGCAAGTGCTTCTGATGCGCCATCAAGATCATCAGATAAGGTGATGATGATACTGTCAAGCTCAGCAGAAGTATGGAGGTAAACGTCTGAGTCCACAATGTGCGTGGATTTAGAGTCAGTACAAAGGATAGCATCATTGCGAAAATCATAAGGAAATACACCACTGCTATTGTCTCTATCTAGGTCGAAGAGTAGGTCGCACTCAGGGTCGGATGCTAGGAATTCTAATGGGGATGCCATACCATTGCCTCCATCAAGGCAGATTTGTGTGAATGATCCATCTGTAAAATCTAAAATACCTATTTCTGGACCTATAAGACTATCTACCCATCTAGAGATATAAGTCACAGATTCTTTACAATCATTTATTTCTGGTACGGTGATGATTTTTGCATAATATGCATTATTACTGTCCGAAAATAAAACTTTGCTTTGAGAGATGTCATTGAGATCAATTTCCATAATGTGTGAAAAAGCTCCTGTGATACCTGCAGCGTAAAGTAGTCCATTCCTAAAGGTAAAATCAATTACGTCCATATTATTAGGTAAAGCACCTAAATCAGTAAATATTTCATTGATTGGATCGAATTTATATATATTTTTTTTAGCATTAAATGATATATAAATTTGTCCATCTTTATCTGCACATAACGCTATAATATTTTGTCCTGTATTTGCAACGTTATTGGGTATTAGAATACTTTTTATTTGCTTACAAGTATCTATAACTCTAATTTCAATTTGAAGGTCCAATACACTGTATCCGGCTACAAAAATTTCTCCAGATGGATAGACCACTAAATCGTTAGTGCTGAATAATTCAAACAAGCAAAGTTTATTAATTTCGCAATTTTGAAGATTTAATAGATATAAATCAGTATTATTTCCAGAAACTATTGAAGTTCTCCAAATGGTTTGAGATTGGCCAAAATAAGGTTGAATGAAAATGAGTAAAATCACAATTTGAAATGTCTTAGAAATGTAATGTGACATAAAACTTAGTTTGATGGAGATATAAATGACGGCATGAGTGTTTAAAAGCAAGAGTTGTAAAAATTTACAACTCTTGCAAGAAAAAAATTATGTCTAATTATTTATGACCATAAATTTTTCAGAGATGACCTTATCTCCACTTTTTAAAGTCGTTATGTACATACCATTTTGAGGTAAGAGAGGAAAAGTAAATTCACTATAACCACTTGTTATGTCCACTTGCTTTTGATGCAAGACTTGTCCTTGAATATTACTTATTGTTATCAAGGAGTTATTCAAGTCTTTGTCTGATGCTACCCTAATGAAAGTATTTTCAGGTGTTGCTAAAACTTTTAATGAAAGAATAGAAGGTATGATACGATTGATTCTTAGCTCTACATATGCATCGCTATATTCTATGTCTTTATTGAGCAGTTGGATATCTCTACTCGTATCCCATTGATATGCTGATGAAATGTCTTCAATGTTTTGTTTGGCTCGCAATTTTATGTTTAGTACTTCACTATTGCTTACATCTAGAGTGGACCTACCGTCGTATAGATATAATATAGTCAATCTATTATTGTCAGTATTGTAATAATAATCTGGATTAAAACCGTTTAGAGTTTCTAAGGATTCAATATCAAATTTATTATTGTCAATATAAATAGGTATCTCTAGTGCAGCTATGTCGGCACCTCCACCCAAATATAAGATAGACTCTATAAGGTCTCCTTTTTTCATTTGTGAAGTAGATACTTCATTTGAATTTCTAGCTTCTGTATTACCAGAATCAAAGTAAGGCATTGTATTACAAACCCAAGAATTGTGATTTGAACCTGACCCAGTACTGAATACGTCTCCTATCTTTACTGTTTTGAAGGATGGAGTATTTGCTTGTATCCATGGTCTAGTTTTATTAATAACAGACCATTCTCCGAATCCTCCTACATTAGGATATGTTGCTTTGAGCGTAAAATTCCATGGATTAGAGAATGGAACCGTTGTAGAACTTATAAACCATTCCCAACTATTTCTATTAAAACTAGATGTCAATCCTAATATCAATTTCTGCATATCATTCAAATCTACGGCAGAAACACTATTTGAATTATTAACATCCGCAGCAAGTACTTGATATCCATCCGTAAATGGAGTAATGCCAAGGATATGATTCTGAATGGCTAGTCGGTCAGCACTTGTCACACCATTGATGTAGTCAGCATAATTGTTGGGCGATGTAGGACGGATGAACAAACTGTTGTTAGCAGTTGTGGTAGAAGTATTCAAATTAATTAATCCATCAAATACTCCACATGCAACAGCAGATGTATTTATAGGATTAGGTATTGAAAAATTATTTACACCACTAACCGTTGTCTGAACAATATAATTATGATCCCCTACCCCATAAAAATACTGTCTGAAAAGGTTGTCCTTACTTATGATATACCACTGCCCTGATGCCTTAAAACTAAAGGCACTCATAAATAGTGTTAGAGTCACGCAAAATACTATTTGCCCCCCCCGTTTTGTTAAAGAATAAAATTTTGTGTTCACAATAATATGAATTAAATGGTTAAAAAATAAATAAAAAACAATGTGGACTCGCGCCACATATAAACTTAACCATTATCAATTTTTATTAAAGAAAATCGTACCTTTGCAGCCCTGTCAAGGATGGAAGGTCTGTACATACAGCGTAAGCGTATCCACGTAAATACAATGTATCGTATGGACTTTCTTTTTTTATTTACATCAAATGGTATTCGTATTTCTCTCAAATGTGCTCTTTAGCCTATTTGCAGGTCTTTTTAGGTGGTTTACATTGCAAATATATGGCTTTATTTTTATAAATCGGAAACCGTAATGTTAATTTTGTAAAAATATTTTATGATTTTACTTGATAACGCAGAAGCTGCAAAAAACTGTTCTACACATTCCCTCACAGATGAAGAAGGTTGTGGAGATTTTAGAAATAGCTGAATTGGACGATTTGCTGATTTGCGAAAATGCCAAGACCCCTGAAGTCAAAAAAGACTACTTCACAGATTGGCGCGCAGATAACACAGATTTTCAATGGTTAGTTAGGTTAATGACAAAGTATTTTGTGTGATTTTAGCATATCATGCACTATTGTCCTATACTAACATCTCAGTCGACGCTAGTGGGATCTAGTGGGAATTCAGTGGGAATTCGTGGGAACTCACTGGGAACTCACTGGGAACTCAGTGGGAACTCAGTGGGAATGTGGTGGGATTACATACGGAACGTGTAGGGAGCATGTAGGGAGTTGATACGGAGTTAGTACGAAGTAAGTATGGAGTTACAATGGAACTGTCTCGTCCTAAAATAGCTACACAGGTTAATTAAATAATCCTACAATAACTTTACACTGTGCAAAAATAATCCTTAAAAAACTTTACACAACAATTTTGGTAAATTTTATAAAAAATATATTTTTGCCTTACGGATATGTGCTTCATATATGACAACTTTGGACGGGAGACATTGTGAAGCGATCCATTCAAAGGGAAGGGCTTCTAGTCCTTTCTTTTGAAAAATATGTATTATAATTTTTCCACCTTTTTTGCATCGGTGATAATTGTAAATGAGCTTCATTTGGAGTCAAGTAATTGCAACTTAAATGTGGCCGCATCTCATTATAACTTTCAATGGCTTTGTTTACTTTTTCTACAGTATGGTCAAATCCAATTTGGGTTGAATTTAGGTTGAACTCATTTTTTATGATACCATTTATTCTTTCCGCAATTGCATTTTCGTAAGGATCTCCGTTTTGAGTCATACTAATTGCTATTTTATGATCTAAGAGTATTTTAACATAAGCTTGAGAACAATATTGTGACCCTCTATCGGAATGATGAATGAGTGTATCGGTGTACATTCTATTATTAATTGCCATTTTCAGCGCATCTATGCAACCTTCAGTGGTTAAATCCATTCTCAAGCTAAAGCCCATTATTTTTTTAGAGAACGCATCAGTCACTAGACTTAAGTAAGCCCAATCATGTATCAATTTAATGTAGGTAATGTCGCTTACCCAAACTTGCTCAGGCCGTATGATATTAAGATCTTGGATGAGATTAGAATATTTTTTCATCCAGTGCTTAGAATTAGTGGTAAAAGCTTTTCGTTTACGTTGTCTTACTAATAACTTGTTGTTAGCCAGTATGTTAAACAATGTGTCTCTACCTAACTTAATGCCATGTGTTTCCTGTTTGGGTGTAAGCATATGATGCAATTTTCGGGTACCTATCCGTGGTAATTCATTCCTGATTTCAAGTACATAATGGATAATAATGTCGTTGAAAAGTATGGATTGATCACGTCTTATAAGGTAATCGTAATAGGCGCGTCTTGATTTGCCAAACAGTCCACAAAGGTACCTAATACCTAACTTAGGATACATTTGATTTAATTGGGTGACTGCTTGGCCCCAGACTTTTTTCTGATATTGATTTTATATTGATCTTCAGCTATATCAATAAGCGTATTGAGGGCTTCGAGCTTAAGTTCAGCCAGTTTTAAAGCTGATTTTATCTCATCCAGCGTTGGCTCTTGGTTCGTTTTAGGTTCTTTAGCCATGGTATCACTTTCTAAAATGCAAATATCATTATTTTCTACATAAGAAAGATTAACCCAATCCCTAATAGATTTAATGTTGTTGACATTAAAAGCAATCATGGCTTCTTTATAATCCATCTGATTGTTTTTGATAGCTGCAACAACCTGTCTCTTAAATGAATTTGAATATGATTTTCTTTTGGTACTGTGATATTCATCAGAACCATATTTAATCATCCAGTCATTTAAAGTACTTGGAGGAAGGCTATATTTTTCCATAGCAGATTTTCTAGACAGACCAGATTCTATTTCTTTTACAATTTGCTTTACTAGACGTTTATCATAGATCTTGCCTGTTTTAATAATTTTTTTACACCCAATTTGATCAATTTTGACATTCATATTTTATAAAAATGTGTGCAGTTTTTTTAGGACGGGTCAAGTTTTTATTCGTTTAAGAGCGGTATTGGCAGAAGTTTTGAGTTGCGCTGACATTTGATTTTTCGTAACAGAATAAGGAATAAAGATAAGTTTTTTTACTAGAAAATGGGTAGGTTTTGAAGGTTTTTTTTGGAAAATTTAATTGCCACAAAGGCTCGAAGGCGCTAAGGTGTGACAAAAATAGGTAGAATGTCATTTTTGTTGTTGGATTTGTTGATTTGTGGATTTGGGGATTTGCTTATGCAGGGCGAGCTTCGCGTTATTTATCGTATATTTTTAATGGCTAAAGTTGTTTCATATCTAAAGGCACTGGGATTGGGTTTGGATATTGTTTTTCTACCGATATTGCTTCTCATTATGAAGGGTTATATTTTATGGTCGAAAGTGAAGCATAGTAATAACTTTTGCTCATCAGTCTTCGTTGCACTCAGCATAATGGTCGAAAATGATGTGCTGAAATGGAGGAGTTTAAATAGATGTTTTAAACTTTTGCCTTCAGGGGAATGAAACAAAATAAGACATCAATTTATTTATAATAAAGTTTCTTTAATCATGCAAACAAATATATCATGAACTGGCCAATAATAAACAAAGTGCTTAATTACTTACTTGTCCTTCTAGTCTTAGGCTACGTAGTTTATTACTTCTACAAGCAACCGAAATACGATACTGGAGAAATGGCTAATGATTTTACGGCCACCCTTCTAGATGGAAATACTTTCAAACTTTCAGAGCTGCGTGGTAAATATGTATTGCTAGATTTTTGGGGATCTTGGTGTGGACCTTGTAGAAGAGAAAATCCAGAATTAGTTGCATTATATAGTGAAACAAGAGATGTGAACTATAAAAGTGCGGGTGGATTTGAGATCGTCAGTGTAGCCATAGAAACCAAAAAAGAGAGTTGGCTGAAGGCTATACAGTCTGATGGTTTGATATGGAAGTATCAGATAGGAGAGTTTGAACGGTTTAAAAGTCCAATCGCTACACTTTATGGAGTAAAAGAGATCCCTACTAAATACTTCATAAGTCCTGAAGGTAGGATATTGATGGTCAATCCTAAGCTTTCAGATGTCAAATCTTATTTGGCAGAAAATATCGAGAATTAAATGATCTTAGCGGGTAATGACGTAATAGATTACATAAATCCAACCCAAAAATGCATGAATGATGGCCCACAGAATTGATTTATTTCTAGACCATGAAGCTACGATGGCAATGACAGCGCCTATACTGAGGCCACTACCTACTGAGTAAGCTGTAGTAGATGTGTAACCTTGGCCTATCGCTACTGACGCAATGAGAAACACAAGCAAAAAAGACATTACAAATTTCATTTTTCTAAGGGTTTGATTATGCAAAACTAATGAATTTTTAATAATGGCAATCTTTTTATGGTAAGTTAATTGACCATAAATAACAATTTTTAAGGAAATAAATGCCATTTTTGCACCGGAATTAAGGTGCTGTCTGCCATTTTGACTTAATTATTAGAATGGCAACATAATTGATATTGTAAACGATGTTCAACAAAATAAAAGAGTTTATGTCAAATCAAGTAGAGGAAACTTCTCCAAAGAAGGCTAAAAAAGACAAACATTCTGAAAAGGAAGTTGCTTTACAGCAGGAATTAGAAACACTTCAGGCAGAACTTGAAGAATCAAAAGATAAATACCTTCGTCTTTTTGCAGAGTTTGATAACTTCAAAAAAAGAAGTGTCAAAGAACGTTTTGAGCTCATGAAAACAGCAGCGCAAGAGACGATTACTGCTATGTTGCCTATTTTGGATGACTTTGATAGAGCCAAAAAAAGTGCAGAAAGTGGAGCTGAAACATTTAGCGAAGGTGTACAACTAGTGTATCATAAACTTTATACAACACTAGAGCACAAAGGTCTCAAAGCGATGGAGTCCACAGGCATAGACTTTGATCCTGAATGGCACGAGGCCATCACAGACATACCTGCACCGACAGAAGACCTTAAAGGCAAAGTCATAGACACCGTTGAAAAAGGATATGTGTTGAATGACAAGATCATCAGACATGCCAAAGTGGTGGTAGGTAAATAAAATATTCTCTAAATCAAAATCAACACAGCGTAAATCTGTAACATATAATGAAACGCGATTATTACGAAATATTAGGCGTAGATAAAAATGCCGACGAAGGAACCATAAAAAAGGCTTACCGAAAAGTAGCTATGCAGTTTCACCCTGATAGAAATCCGGGTGACAAAGCGGCAGAGGACAAGTTTAAGGAAGCTGCAGAAGCTTACGAAGTACTCAGCGATGGTAATAAAAAGGCTAGATACGATAGATATGGTCACGCCGGTATGGAAAATATGGGTGGTGGCGGATTTTCAGGCGGTGGTATGAATATGGAAGATATCTTTGCTCACTTCGGTGATGTATTTGGCGAAGGTGGAAGTCCGTTTGAAAGCTTTTTTGGTGGATCACAAGGTGGATCACGAAGCAGAACCGGACAGAAAGGTAGCAATCTCAGGATTAAAGTCGCACTGACCTTAGAAGAAATAGAAGCCGGTGTCACTAAAAAAATTAAAGTAAAAAAACAAGTCACTTGCAAAACTTGTGATGGATCAGGTGCCAAAGATAGAAGCAGTATATCTACCTGTGGTACTTGCCAAGGGTCGGGATATGTAAGACAAATAAAAAATACTTTCCTAGGACAAATGCAAACAACTGCAGTATGTCCTACTTGTAATGGTAGCGGCAAAAAAGTCACTGCTTCTTGCGGAACTTGTAGAGGGGACGGTCGTACGACAGATGAAGAATTGATTGAAATTCCAATACCTGCAGGTGTACAAGATGGTATGCAATTGTCTATGCGTGGCAAAGGAAACGCAGGTCAAGCAGGCGGACCATCAGGTGATTTGCTTATTAGTATTGAAGAAAAACCACATGCTGATCTGAGTAGAGAAGGCAATCATGTGGTGTATGACTTATTTTTGAACTTTGCAGATACAGCACTTGGTACACAAGCAGAAGTGCCAACGCTATCGGGCAAAGTTAAAATAAAAATTCCTGCAGGTACACAGTCAGGCAAGATATTGAGATTAAAAGGCAAAGGATTTCCGAGTATGCAACAATATGGCAAAGGAGACCAATTAATCAATGTCAATGTATGGACACCAAAAAACCTGACAGCTGAAGAAACCCAATTATTAGAAAAAATGCGAACCTTATCTAATTTTAATCCTAAACCAGGAGATGGAGAAAAGGGATTTTTCGATAGGATGAAGGAATATTTTAATTAAGATCAGTATATAAAACCATATCATTTTGGCCAGAAAAAAGAAATCTGTCTCCAGCTTGCTCATCACAGGAATAGCTGATAAAGGCAAAGCGGTGGGAAGGACTTCAGAAGGTGAAGTGATATTTGTAGACGGTGTGGTTCCCGGTGACGTGGCGGATGTATTGGTATATAGGAGAAAAAAATCTATGAGCCAAGCTATCGTGACAAAATTTGTCAGTTACTCACCTGACAGAGTAGAAGCAAAATGTCAACATTTCGGGGTATGTGGTGGTTGCAAGTGGCAGCATCTAGCCTACGAAGCGCAATTAAGACATAAGTTTCAAACCGTAAAAGATAGTGTGAGACGTATTGCAAAATTGGACGAAAGTCTTGTCTTGCCTATCATAGGATGTGAAGACAATTTTACATACAGGAATAAGCTAGAATACAGTTTTTCTTCCAAAAGATGGATCACCACCCAAGAAGCAGCGGGAGATGAAGTCATAGACCAACCTGGTGCAGTAGGTTTTCACCGTCCAGGATCATTTGATAAAATTGTGGATATTGAAACATGTCTTTTGCAAGATGATTTGTCTAATCAGATTAGGAATTTTGTAAGGTCTTATGCTCATGAACATGATTATTCATTTTACGATATCAAGTCACAGAAAGGTTTTCTCCGAAATATGATCGTGCGCAATACAACACAAGGCGAGTGGATGTTGATCATGATTTTTGGCCATCATGATGGTGATAAAATTAAAGCCATCATGGGTGAGTTGGAAGCAAAGTTTCCACAACTTACTTCCTTAAACTATGTCATTAATACCAAGGTAAATGATACGATTTTTGATCGTGATGTGGCGCTATGGTCGGGTAGGTCTTATATCGTGGAGAAACTCAGAGATGTAAAATATCAAATAGGTACAAAGTCGTTTTTTCAGACCAATCCAAAACAAGCTGTCAGATTATTTGATGTGGCACTAGATTTTGCAGAACTAAAAGACACGGATAATGTATATGACTTGTACACAGGATTAGGAAGTATTGCACTTTATGTCTCATCCAAAGTCAAACACGTCACAGGAATAGAAGAAATACCAGAAGCCATCGCTGATGCAAATGTCAATATGGCTTTTAATGAAATCACCAATACTACGTTTTATGCCGGTGATGTACGAGGGATCTTGAATGAAAGTTTTGTAAAAAAACATGGCAAACCTGATGTCGTCATTACAGATCCACCAAGAGTGGGAATGCATGAAGATGTAGTCCAAACCTTACTTCAACTAGAAGCACCAAGGATCGTGTACATCAGTTGTAATCCTGCTACACAGGCTCGTGATCTAGCTTTGCTAAGTGAGAAATATGAGACCATCGCAATTCAGCCGGTAGATATGTTTCCACATACACATCATATAGAAAGTGTTGCTAAATTAAAACTCAGAACCTAATATATGGCAAGCGTAGATCAGTTTTTGGCTCTCCAACAGCAATTACAACCTTATAAAAAAATATTGGCGCAAGCGGCTGATGTTATTTTGGATGAAAATGTGTCTAAATATCCCATATTTATAGTTCACCAACAAGAACTTCACATGGGCGTATCGCTCATAGAAGCAGGTGATAAATTCAAATGGTCCGTCAATGCTTCTACCCTAGAAGAGTTTGTGACAAAGGAGTTAATATTTATGGATAAAGCGCAGGATTTTATAGCTACATACAAAGACCCCGAAATAAATTTATGTTTATTTGTGTTGAGTGAACTTGGTGCGCAGTTTATTTTTATACCTAGGTAGGAGAATTGTTTATAAATATACGACATTGGTTAATTTTATAAACACCAAAAATGTCATCCCTATGGGATTTAGGTTGTGTGTCGTAATGATATTTCTATAATCTTGTCATCCCTTTGGGATTTAATACCCAATCCATAATTAAATGGTTGATGTTTAATAGTGGTAATCTTGTTTTTACAATCTTTATTCCTGTTGGGATTGTATGAAAATGTTGAATCAAAACAAATTATGACACCACTATTGGACTTGTAAACTTGTTTGCAAGCATAAGAATAGTTGATCTAATTTTAAAATATAACGCGTCTTTACAATTCAATATAATCAATAATAATCCCGATGGGATGGTAGAATTATAGTAATTATTTGTTTGATGCATTTGAACCCAGAATGGGTGGCACCTAGCGGCACACAATCAAAGCTAGTACAAAAACATCGTTCTCAATTAACCTATGGGATTATTTTGAGACATCCGCCCTGGAATTAAAACACTAATTTTCCTTAAAATGATTCCATCCTTGTGCAGTGATAGGATGGATGTTTCCACCTGTAGTATGTAAGGTAATACCTTCAGAAAGATCAGTAATCTCACCAATAATAAATACTTCGGGCATAAACCGGATTTTCTCTAAATCTTTTTCATCTATAGTAAATAGAAGTTCATAATCTTCACCACCATGTAGCGCACAGGTTATTGGGTCAAGATTAAACTCTAGTGCTGTACGCTCTGTATCGGGATGAAGTGGAACTTTACCTTCTTCAATAAATGCCCCAGTACCTGACTGTTTGCATATATGAATGATTTCGCTAGCAAGACCGTCTGATACATCGATCATGGCGGTAGGTTTGATGTCCATTTTCTTAAAATATTCTATGGCTCCAGCTTGTGCTTCGGGTTTTAGTTGACGCTCTATAAGGTATTGGCTTTTGTCAAGTTCTGGTTGGACACCAGGATGCGCTAGATATACTTGTTTTTCACGCTCGAGTATTTGCAATCCAAGATATGATGCACCTAGATCTCCCGTGACGCAAATGATGTCTCCTTTTTTTGCACCATTTCTATAGACTATATCTTCTTTTTTTGCTTGGCCTATTGCTGTAATACTGATTGCCATGCCTTTGGGAGAAGAAGTCGTGTCTCCACCTATCAGATCGACTTTGTACATTTTGCAAGCAAGGTGAATGCCTTCATAAAATTCACGAAGCGCTTCTAGAGAATATTTATTAGAAACAGCAATAGATACCGTAATTTGGGTTGGCACAGCATTCATTGAAAAGATATCAGATACGTTGACCACGACAGACTTATAGCCTAAGTGTTTGAGTGGTGTGTACATCAGGTCAAAGTGGATGCCTTCTATGAGCATATCCGTCGATACTACAGTGACTTCGCCATCGTTTTGGATAATGGCTGCGTCATCGCCTACACCTTTGACGGTATTTGTATTGTAAATTTGAATGTGTTTCGTTAGGTCGTCGATAAGCCCAAACTCTCCTAAAGTATTGACATCGGTGAATGTGGTATAATTATTATTGCTCATCTATGCTGAATTTATTATGGCAAAGGTATCGATATTTTAAAAATTACTTGTACTTTAGTACCTAGAATGATGATTATACTAATTGATGATAATTAAAATATAAAATTATATTTATGAAAGATGAAATCATAAAAACAAAATTAATTGAAAATGGTAAAAGTTCATATTTGATAGATTTGTTGAAAAACGAATCCAATTTATATTACTTTACTATAACTCAAAATACATTGAACACTTCAACAAGATCTGATATAAAAAGCATAACATTTAGGTCAAATATGATAAATGACTTAATTGAAGACTTACAATCAATGAAACAGGAACTTTACAAACTTCAAAATCTTTCAAAAGAAATTAACGAACCGAAATCCATAATCATACCTAGTAGAAAAGATGAAATAATAAAGCGATATTATAAAGGAATAAGTTTGAAGGACTTAGGTGTTCAATTTAACTGTACAATTAGTTATATAGAGCAAGTGCTAAAATCTAATGACATTGAGATAGTGAGCAATGAAGTTCCTAAAAATATTGGTTATCGATATTCAAAAAGAAAAAGAAAATAACCAAATAAAATTATCCTTCTATCAATTCTGCCTTTTCAGTGACTTCCCATTTTGAGATCACTTTTTTTTTCTCTTTGTCTACATCTACGCGTTCATCATCCTTAAGAATTAAACGAAGCGAACTGTTTTTGGAAATATAATTCCATGCCCAATTGATGAAGACGATCAGTTTATTACGTACACTAAGTATGAGCATCAAGTGCAAAAACATCCACACTACCCATGCAAAGTATCCCTTAAACTTCATAAAAGGCAACTCCACTACCGCTTTGTTACGACCGATTGTTGCCATAGACCCAAGGTCATTGTACTCATACTCTTTCTGTGGTTTGCCGAGTGTGAGCGCAAGTAAGTTTTTGGAAAGCAATTTACCTTGATTGATGGCTACGTTGGCTACTTGTGGGTGACCTTTGGGGTATTCGGGCGTTTCCATGTATGAGATATCTCCAATGGCATAGATGTTTTCAGTGCCATCTATTTTATTTTGTCTATTGACTTTATATCTATTGGTAGGTGTAATGGTTTCAGGATCAAGACCTTTTATTAGATTACCTGTGACACCTGCAGCCCAGATTACATGCTTGCTTTGGATGGTCTCCCCATTATTCATTTTAAGATTGATGCCATCATAATCTGTGACAAATACTTGGGTTTTGATGATGACACCTAGATCTCGTAGATATTGAGCAGATGCTTCTCTAGACATTTCACTCATATTATTGAGCGTATTCGGACTTCCTTCTAGTAGGATGATTTGCATCTTTGTGAAGTCAATTCTAAAAAAATCTTTCGGTAAGATATCTCTTTTTATCTCTGCAAATGCACCTGCGAGCTCTACACCTGTGGGTCCACCACCTACCACAACGATATTAAGTAGGGCTTCTTTTTCTTTATCATCTACATAAAGCAATTTCTCAAAATTCTCAAGAATGCTATTGCGGACAGTGATCGCTTGATAAGTGGATTTGAGACTATAGGCATACTTCTTGATATTTTTATTACCAAAAAAGTTAGTCTTACATCCTGTTGCGATAACCAAATAATCGTATTCAAAAATTCCGATAGGCGTATGCACTGTTTTGGTAGATTGATCCACACTTTCTACTTTAGTTAAGCGAATTCTTACATCTTTTCTTTTTTGGAAAATCTTGCGGAAAGGAAATGATATGCTCGAAGGCTCTATCTGTGAAGTAGCCACTTGGTAAAAAAGCGGTTGGAACTGATGATGGTTGAGCTTGTCGATGAGTAAGATGTCAAAAGCATCTTCTTTAATATTTTGAATAAACTGTAATCCAGCAAATCCGCCGCCGATGACTACAATTCTAGGTTTTATATTTTCTGTCATGAATCTATACTTTTATACGACCTTTGGGTGAAATAACAATAAGAAATATAATTTGTTTTAAAACAAATTGTTAATAAATGTATAAAATATAATTTTGTAGAGTGTGGAAATATTTTATTTAAATAATGAAGTCTAATTATTATTTAGATTTTCGATAAGATAAATTTTGTGCCTTAATTAGGATCAAAATCCTTAACAATGGTCTAAATTATTGGAAAAAAGAAAAAATTATATTTTGTTTAACAAACAAATCTTAAAGGAAAGATTACATTTGTGCGTTGAATAGCTCAAATTATTCAAATAAATTTGTCTATGAGGTTAGCATTTAGACTGTTTTCGGCATTTTTGCTTCTCGAAATGATCTGTTTGTATCATAGTTTCGGGTTTCAGATACAACAGGTCAGCTACCCAACACCATCATCCATCCACAGTAATGTAGATCAAGTAAGTCCATCGGAATTTTCTTTGATGGATTTGGTTGAGTATCTAGAAGGAAAAGATGGTGATGAAAACTCAGAAGAAGACACAGTACACAATTTCAATGAGGATGGTGTGCTGAGAGTCCAATCTGAATGGATAACAGATCTATCTACAAACGATCAAAATGCCACGCAAAGGCTATTAAAATTTAAAGAAAACAGAGTTCCTCTTTTTGTATTGTTCCACAGTTGGAAGTATCACATTTTATAAAGCAAAAAGATCATAGGTTGGAGGAATTGTAGATTTTAAGACATTGAAAATATGTCTTTTGGAATCGTATAATGTTTAAATCTATATTGCTTTAGGAATAATTCCAATTTTATAATTCCTTCATTGGAAAATTTGTATTTGATATAAAACCAGTTTTACACAACTGTTTGGTTATATCAATTTTGTGGATCAATAATCAATAATAAAATCGTGAAAAATAAAAGTTTAAACTTTCCTAAGGATGGCTTAGCCGGCCTTAAGGAAAACTTCAATTCTGATGCCATCTCGGGCTTCATTGTCTTTTTACTGGCATTGCCTTTAAGTTTAGGTATTGCCAAAGCTTCAGAATTTCCACCCATTATGGGACTAATTACGGCGATCATTGGTGGCTTGGTAGTTAGTTTTTTTATGGGTAGTCGGCTTACTGTTAAAGGACCTGCGGCAGGTTTGATTGTTATCGTAGCGGGTGCAGTCACTGATTTTGGTGGAGGAGAGACTGGGTGGCATCTAGCCTTGGGATGTATGTTTGTGGCTGCATTGTTGCAAATAGTATTTGGATTACTCAAATTCGGGAAACTAGCTGACTTCTTTCCTTTGCCAGCCATACATGGTATGCTCGCAGCGATTGGTATCATCATCATAGCCAAACAAATTCCCGTACTACTCAATGTCAATCCGACATTAATGGCAGGAAAAAGTCCATTGGCTATTTTGGGATCATTGCCTACCGTTATTGCCAATTTAGATCCTAGGGGTGCGATGATAGGTGCGGTGAGTCTTGCAATTATGCTTGGATGGCCTTATTTAAAAAAATCATTTATTGGTAAGATACCTGCACCATTGATGGTTTTGATCATTGCAGTGCCTGCTGAGTTGATGATGGATTTCTCACATACTGAGCCAGCTTATGCATTGGTGCACATCGGTAACTTAGTAGAAAATTTGCATCTCAATGTTGATTTTGGTGGCTTTAGTATGCCAGGATTATTCATTAAATATGTCATCATGTTTGCTCTAGTAGGCACGCTTGAGTCATTACTTACTGTAAAGGCAATAGATCTGATAGATCCATACAAAAGGAAGTCAAATAATAACAAAGACATTATTGCCGTAGGGATAGGAAATGCAATATCTGCTGTATTGGGTGGTTTGCCTATGATTTCGGAAGTAGCGCGTAGTTCTGCCAATGTGAGCAATGGCGCAAAAACTCGATGGGCCAACTTTTTCCATGGGTTTTTTATCTTAGTATTTGTGCTAGTTGCTTCTAGATATATAGAGATGATACCAAATGCAGCACTTGCGGCAATGTTGGTGGCAGTAGGTATAAAATTAGCCCACCCAAGAGAATTTGTGCATACATTTAAAGTTGGAAAAGAGCAATTGGCTATCTTTTTAGTAACTATCTTTTTTACTTTATTTGAAGATTTATTGATTGGTATTGCGGCTGGTATGTTACTTAAAATCATCATTCACCTTTATAATGGAGTGCCACTAAGTGCATTGTTTAAAGCACCTACAATCATCTCATTTGAAGGCAATAATTATTTGGTTGAGATTGATAAGGCTGCCATATTTACTAATTATATCAGGATTAAATCAAGATTAGAAAGTATTCCTCCAGGATTTAATGTGACCATTGATTTGCAATCCACAAAGTTAACAGATCATTCTGTTATGGAGAATCTTCAACATTTTAAGCATGATTATGAATCAAGAGGTGGTAAAGTTAAGATTATTGGATTAAATAACCATACACCATTGTCAGAACATATATACGCTGCCAGAAAGAACAAAAATAAAGATGTGGAATATCATAAATAAAAATATAATTCTGAATTCTTATCATAAATATAATAATAGTTTAATTTTGTCCTTTATTTTGTCAATTTTGTTGAAATAAATTCTTTAATGTATCTTCTAAAGAGAATTTTTCTTTTCTTATTTTTTATAGCTGAAATGGTATTTTTATATACTTATTCATCAGCCAAATTATTGCAAAGTGACAATAACTTCTATTTAATAAAAGAACAACAGTTATCTAATGCAGAAAATTATGTTTCAGACCACTTTAGTTTATTCGAAATTGTAGAAAATTTTGAAGAAAATGAAGAAGAGCAGAATAAAAATTCATACTCTCAAGATGCAAAATGGTCATCTCATTCTATTTTATTAACTACTTCTTTATTTGATCTTTTAGGCAATTCTACCCTAATTGGGTTTGGAAACTATTATAGTGTTTCTATGCTGATACTTTTCCATTCTTGGAAGTATCATATTTGAATTAGTACCCACAACTTATTCAACGTTTTGCTTAATGCATGAGATTATTGAAAATAATAATCTTATTGCATAAGATATGAACTAATAATATTCAATAAAATCTGTAATTACAATTTTATAGCACATGATAATAAATCATTTGTGCTAATCTCAATATATAAAATATGAATACTTCAAATAAAAAAGAAAGTACGTTTGTGTACGATATAATTGCGGGATTGACTGTGAGTTTCGCAGCCCTTAGCTTGGGAGCAGCGTTTGGCACTATGTCAGGAAGAGGCGCTTTTGCAGGTATGGTAGGAGCTGCCATTATTCCTATTATAACATCAATTTTCGGAGGAACAAGGTTACAGGCTTCTGGACCTACTGCGCCTATGACTGCTGTGTCTGCGTTGGTTGTAGCCTTTGCTTATGAAAATTTTCAAGACAAAATCTTTGCAGAACAGTTTATAACGTTAATATTTATAATGAATGCCTTATTTTTAATCATATTGGGCATTTTGAAAATAGGGCGATTTATTCAATATGTACCTCAAGTGATCATCTTGGGCTTTATGAATGGCATAGGATTATTAATATGGTTTGATCAGATAAAAAGGTTATTTGGATTGGGTGACAAGACACAAATTAATGGCTCATTGACTACCAATATCATTATTGCATTGTTGACACTAGGCGCTATTTATCTTATACCAATACTTTTGCGTAAAGCAGGTGTTCCACAGAAGGTACGAAAATTTATTCCATCAATGTTTTTAACTATAATATTGGCAACGATAGTGACATCAATGATGAATTTAGAAATAGAGCACGTTAGTTTAGGAAATACAGTTAGTAGTTTTGGAGAATTTTGGAATACCATAATGCTTTATTTTCCAAATAACGCTCAATTAATTACTTCAGATATATTGATACATGCTTTACCTTTTGCCCTTCAACTTACTTTATTGGCGTATCTTGACTCTTTACTCACTAGCCTTGTTATAGATAATATGACCAAAGAAAAGACAAAACAAGATAAAGAGTTAATCGCTCAAGGTTTGGCAAATGGCGCATCTGCTATACTCCAAGGAATTCCGGGCGCGCAAGCTACCATAAGAAGCGTTTTGTTATTGAAAGAAGGCGCTAAAACAAGATTAGCAGGTGTAATGGTTGGTATTTTTACCTTATTTGGATTTTTGGTGTTTAGTAAATATATAGTGATGATTACATCAGCTGTTTTTGTAGGTGTTTTATTTAAAGCAGGATTGGACGTTGTGGACAGAGATTTTATGATTGCTTATTATAAAAATAATTGGAAATATAATAAACTCAGAAATATACAGTTGTTTTTTATAGTTTATTCTACATTGATCACTGTCTTTATTGATTTGAATGTAGCAGTTGTGACAGGAACAATTTTATTTTTTGTTGCTAAAAAATATATGGGTATTACAGATGCAGAAGATGATTTTTCTAATGTAGAAAGTGAGTTTATACAAGACTAGTTAAATTTGTAAATTATGGTTCATAGTAATATATTTAAAGAAGAGAATGTCATCCATCATTTAAAACATTATCTACCAGCTCAGGCAGCCTTAAAAGATTTTATCCACCATAATACACTCCATGCATTTCAAGATCGGAAGTTTTATGATGCACTTACGGAGTCTAGTAAAATTTTTGGTTATAAGACCAGTTTGTCTATCAAAGAGTATAGACAACTCTATGACAATAAAAAGATAAGTGAAGCCGTATTGGATAAAGTCTTGATAGATAAAAGAGGCCCTGATAACCTATCTGCTTGGAAATATAAATTGCTAGAGTATCCGTATGAAGATAATTTTTCAGGGCGGCGCAGTCATTTGAGAAATAATTGGAAAGATTTGTATTCTGTAGATTTGGATCTGGCTATCCAACCATTTTTATTTCGATTTCTTTGTAGTTATCTTGATCAAGGAATTGCTATTTGGAAATTTCCTGAGTGGAACAAAGGATTTCTGACCACGATAAGGGAGATGGAACGCAATACATATACCAGTTTTTTTAAAAAACCAAGGGCCAAAAATCTCTTGATGGATCGAAAGTGTGAGATCAGCGATTTGTTAAAAATTTTGGTGGGAGATGAAACTCTATACGAACATTATCTTTTTGATCAACAGTTTTCTCACCCAGGTTGGTCTGGAATGGTGGCAGTGGTAGAAGAAAATCCTGTTACACTTATAGATAGTAGAAGAATATCCTTGCAAGAACTCATTATTTTTGAACTTCTTCTCGAAATAGATACATTGGATGAAAAATTTGGTGAAAATTGGTTGCCATTGGGTTTGAGATTGCCCAAAAAAGTCACACCACTTTTTGCACTAGTAGAAAAGACTGAATATCACGAAGTACTACACCTTTGGCAGGATGCTTTTGAATGGTCTTATTACGATCAAGTATTATCTGGAATAGTCACTGACAAAGATGTGCGAAAGGAGAGCAATCAGAAAAGTTTTCAAGCACTTTTTTGTATTGATGATAGAGAAGGCTCATTGCGAAGGTATGTAGAGGATCTTGATCCTGATTCAGAGACTTATGGAACACCGGGATTTTTTAATGTCGAGTTTTATTATAAACCCATGGACGGGAATTTCTCTATGAAAGTATGTCCCGCACCGATGTCGCCTAAGTATCTTATCAAAGAAGAAATAGATAATAAAGTCAATAAAAAAGACTTTCATTTTGCCAATTATACAAACTCTTTGTTTTTCGGGTGGCTCATCACACATACGATTGGTTTTTGGTCGGCGATACGATTGTTTATCAATATATTTACTCCTAGACTAAGTCCTGCCACTACTTTTTCGTTTAGGCACATGGATAAGTTTTCGAGATTGTCAGTGGAAAATTCGGATATTACGGTTCAAGAAGATGGGCTGCAAGTTGGCTTTACCATTCCGGAAATGGCTGATAGAGTAGAAGGATTATTGCGAAGTATCGGTATGGTAGATCAGTTTGCACCACTAGTATATGCTGTGGGCCATGGTGCGAGTAGTGTCAATAATACTCATTATGCTGGGTACGACTGTGGTGCTTGTTCTGGACGTCCAGGCTCAGTTAATGCTAGAGTCATCTCTTACATGGCCAATCATCCTGAAGTGAGGTCCATTTTAAAAGAACGTGGCATTGTGATACCATCATCGACCTTATTTATGGGTGCATTACATGATACTACAAGGGATGAAATAGAGTTTTATGATGAGATGCTGACTGACGCCACCAAAAGTCAACTTCACCAAAAAAACAAAATGATTTTTGTAAAGGCACTTAGCAAAAATGCCAAAGAACGTTCAAGACGTTTTGTTACAGTGAATTCAAAAATAGATATTCAAAAACTGCATGAAAAAGTAAAAACAAGGTCTGTTTCACTCTACGAGCCAAGACCAGAACTCAATCACGCAACTAATTCACTTTGTATAGTAGGGAGTCGGAGATTGACTGAGGATTTATTTCTGGATAGACGAGCATTTATGAATTCGTATGACTATAAAATCGATCTAGAAGGCAATTATTTGTTTAATATTCTCAAGGCAGCTGCACCTGTATGTGGCGGAATCAATCTAGAGTATTACTTTTCAAGAGTAGATAACCTGAAGCTTGGTGCAGGGACAAAATTGCCCCATAATGTCATGGGATTGATCGGTGTTGCTAATGGGATTGATGGTGATTTGCGCCCAGGATTACCCAATCAAATGGTGGAAGTACATGATCCTTTAAGGTTATTGATGATCGTGGAGCATCATCCTGAAGTAGTGCTGAAGACTATACAACGCACACCTGAACTGTATGAATGGTTTATTAATGAATGGGTACATCTCGTGGTGATCGCTCCTGAAGACAAATCTTTGTGGCGTTTTTCGGAAGGTAGTTTTCATGCATACAAACCTGCGGCCCAAACCATTGTGTCCGTAGATAATCTAGAAACCATATTTGAACATCAATCAGAAAACTTACCCGTTTATCTGTTAAAAAAATAATGACAATGGATCAAATATTAGAAATTTTAATCATCTGGCCATTTTTGGCTTTCTTTATATCCTTATTTCTTCCAAAAGAAAACGAAAAAGTCATTTCTGGTTTTACTTATGGCCTGGTGGGATTACATTTTATGGCTATAGTCGCCTTTATTATTTTTTGGATGACAAAGGGCAATCCCGATATCAACATCAAAGAGATATCACTGTATGAAACATCACATCTGAATTTTTTTATTGACTTTTATTTTGATAATGTCACAGCGGTCTATTGTTTTGTAGGGTCGATGCTTACGTTTCTGGTCGCTACTTATAGCCGTATTTATCTGCATAGGGAGTCAGGATACAAGCGTTTTTTCAATACTTTGCTCCTTTTTTATGCAGGATACACTTTGGCTGTTTTTTCTGGTAATATGGAGACACTTTTTATTGGTTGGGAAATTTTAGGCCTGACATCTTTCTTATTAGTAGCATTCTACAGGGACAGATATTTGCCAGTAAAAAACGCATTTAAAGTCTTTTCAATTTATAGAATCGGAGATGTAGGTATTTTGTTGGCGATGTGGGCGAGTCATCATCTTTGGCATGAAAATATCACTTTTGCCAAGCTCAATAACTATGAGTTGGTCCATGAGCATTTGGTAGGACATTCACTTTTTGGAATATTTATATCTATGATGATATTGATAGCGGCATGTGCGAAGTCAGCCCAATTTCCATTTTCATCTTGGTTGCCACGAGCAATGGAAGGACCAACACCATCGAGCGCTATTTTTTATGGCTCGCTTTCAGTGCATTTGGGTGTATTTTTGTTATTACGAACAATGCCATTTTGGGAGCAGCAGATGTTCGTCCGAGTCATGATTGGGCTTGTAGGATTGGTGACTGCTGCCATCGGTGCATCCATAGGAAGGGTACAATCTTCGGTCAAAAGCCAGATAGCCTATGCATCTGTAGCCCAGATAGGACTCATTTTTATAGAATTAGCCTTAGGACTAGAAAGTTTGGCCTTAGTGCATTTTGCTGGTAATGCATTTTTGAGGACGTATCAATTATTGGTATCTCCGTCAGCAGTCAGTTATTTGATCAGGGAGCAGTTTTATCATTTCGTACCAAAACATCAGAATATAGAAACGCATTTCTCTAAAAAACTCGAGTATTCCTTATTTCTTCTTAGCATTAAAGAATATAATATGGATGAGTTATTGGATAGATTTATATGGAGTCCGTTCAAAAAACTGGGCAACCTACTTCGATTTATCAATATTAAAAACATCTATTACATCACCATTCCGACTTTTCTTGTTGGTGTATTAATCCAAGTAACGAGATATAATATTCCAGATTTTGTTATAGAAATTATGCCTGAATTATTTGCTTTTATTGGGCTACTGCTAGTATTTCGGGCTTATGCAGGACGTAGAAATGTTTTTGTAGTTTGGACATTGCTCATTATGAATCATTTCTGGACAGTCCTCGCCATTTCGTTTAATGACAACCTTACGGTCAATGAAATCGTATTTTATTTGATTGGTGTAGTCATCGCAGGTACGGTAGGATATTTCATATTGTACAAGCTTACCCGAATAGAAAAAGATGTAGATCTCAATAGATTTCAAGGTCATGTGTATGAATACCCTAAGTTAGCGGCCGGTTTTCTGATTACTTGTTTAGGATTGGCCGGCTTCCCGATTACATCTACCTTCATCGGTGAAGATATTTTATTTTCGCACATTCGATATGATCAAGTATTTCTAGCCTTTTTTGTGTCATCAGGATTTGTGATCAGTGGTATTGCCTTGATCAGGATGTATGCTAGAGTATTTTTAGGACCACATGTGAAGCGATATCATGAGGTGGCGCAGCGGTCGGCTTGATGAATTGTAAAGAAGTAATTCTCCACGTATATTTCTCTTTAACATAAAGAATGTCCTACCTTTGCCCTATCTAAAGAATATATCACAAAGATGAGCAGAAGTAACTTATTTATCGCCCTCGAAGGCATAGACGGAAGTGGCAAAAGTACGCAATCTAAACTCCTTGCTGAAACCTTGACCGACATGGGACACAAAGTCTATACAACTTTTGAACCTACGGATAGTCGTATTGGTGTGATGATAAGGGATATTTTTAGTCATAGGATGGAAGGAGATCATAGGGTTATTGCGGCGCTTTTTGTGGCTGATAGACTCAATCACTTGCTCAATAGTCAAGATGGGATTCTCAAAAAGCTTGATGAAGGATACACTGTCATTACGGATAGATATTATTTTTCTTCTTATGCCTATCACAGTGCACACATGGATATGGATTGGGTGATCAAAGCAAATGCACTTAGTGCCGAATTGTTAAGACCAGACTTAAATATTTATATCGATATTTCACCTGAAGTCAGTATGGAACGAATCAATAAAGGACGAACTTCTGTAGAAATGTATGAAACATTAGAAAATCTTACCATTGTCAGTCAGAAATATCAGCAAGCATTTGAACTCTTGTCAGATGTAGAGAAAATAGTGAAAATAGATGGAAATAGACATGCAGATGTCATATCAGAAGATATCAAGCAGCAAGTACTGTCGTTAATCCAAAAATAATGGTGACTAGCTTAGACTTTTGATCTCTTGTACTAATTTGTTGAGACAATCCTTGGCATCACCAAAAAGCATGGAAGTTTTTGGTTGGAAAAACAGACCGTTTTCTATGCCTGCATATCCAGGTTTCATACTACGTTTATTTACGATCACATGAGCAGCATCTTCTACATCTAATATTGGCATACCATAGATAGGGGAAGATGGATCTGTTTTGGCAGCAGGATTCACCACGTCATTTGCACCGAGTACTAAAACGACATCTGTTTGTGCAAATTCAGGATTGATCTCATCCATCTCCAAAAGCTTCTCGTAAGATACATCCGCTTCAGCTAATAGTACATTCATATGACCTGGCATACGTCCCGCAACTGGATGTATCGCATATTTTACGTCAACTCCGTTTTGTTCTAATACTTTTTCTAATTCATGGCAAGTATGTTGAGCTTGTGCCACTGCCAATCCATATCCTGGTACTATAATAACTTTTTTTGAATACATCATGAGTACTGCGGTATCTGTTACCGAAATTTCTTTGTAAGTTCCACCAACATCCCCTGAAGATCCGCCAGCTTTTACGCCTCCAAAAGACCCCACAATCACATTTGTAAGTGATCTATTCATCGCATTGCACATCAAAACGGTCAAAACTGTCCCAGCGCTACCAACTAAGATACCACCTGTAAGCATGACAGAGTTATCATATAAAAATCCTCCAAATGCAGCTGCCACACCTGTAAAAGAATTGAGCAATGAAATAACTACGGGCATATCTGCACCACCGATAGGCATAACAAAAAGTATTCCATATAAGGCAGAGATGATTAATAAAACATACATCATAGTCATAGAGTCAGCGGTGATAAATCCAGCGACCATTCCGATAAGCACCACCACAATAAGCACTAATAAACCGATATTGACGACTTGCTGTAATGGCAAGGTTTTATCATTAATATTGCCATTTAATTTACCAAAGGCGATCATACTTCCCGTAAAAGATACTGTACCGATGACTAAACCCAACAAAATTGTAGTGGTCATCACTGGTTCATTGGTGATATCTGCACCTGTATGTAACATGTGTTTAAACTCAACAATCGAAATTATTGCCGCACAGGCTCCTCCCATTCCATTAAATAGACTCACCATTTGTGGCATGGCAGTCATTTGTACCTTTTTGGCAGCCATAGTACCCACCACAGATCCAATGATCAATGCACCGAATATCCATAAATGATTACCTAATCCCACTCCGTCTTTAGTATATAAAAATATAGTAGCAAAAATGGCTAATGTCATCCCGATAGCAGCATACAGATTACCCTTTCTAGCGGTATCAGGATGGGACAACATCTTTAGACCTATGATAAACGATACACTTCCTATTAGATAGCTTAGAGATAAAAGTCCGCTGTTCATATATTTATTTGAGATTCGATACTTAAATGAGGGATTATATTAATTCTTTTTGCGCTTTTTAAACATCTCTAGCATTCGGTCTGTCACTACAAAACCACCTACAACATTTAAAGTACCTAGGATTACAGCCAAAAAGCCTAAGATTAATGCCAAATAATTATCACTCTCGGCTTGGCCCATAACTATGATGGCACCAATGATGACGACACCATGTATAGCATTGGCTCCACTCATCAGAGGTGTGTGCAAAACGGCTGGAACTCTAGAAATTACTTCAAAACCTAGAATAATCATCAGGATTAATAGAAAAATAAAATAGAAATGTTCTGTTAACAAATTTAATAATTGTTCCATATTAGTTGGCTTTAGAGATAAGTGCAGATTTAATGATTTCATTTTCTTCGTTGAGTGTAACTATTCCGTCTTTCACTACTATTTGAAGAAAATTTATGACATTATTTGAGAAGAGTGTACTTGAGACACCATTTAGTTCATCCGCTAAATCAGAATTTCCTATGATGATGACACCATTTTTTACTACCGTTTTATTATTTTCTGTATAAGCACAGTTTCCACCTGTTGAAGCAGCAAGGTCTACAATTACTGAACCTGGTTTCATATTATTTATGGTATCTTCCGTGATCAAAAGTGGCGCTTTCCGGCCTCTTACCTGCGCTGTTGCAATGACAATATTTGATTTTAATGCACGTTCTTGAACGAGACTTCTCTGTTTTTGCAAGTATTCATCGGATTGCTGGACGGCATATCCACCTGCACCACGATCATCCGCTGCACCTTCTACTTCAACAAAAGTTGCACCTAAGCTCATGACTTCTTCCTTTGCAGCTGCTCTTGTATCAAAAGCTTCCACTACAGCACCAAGTCTCTTTGCAGTAGCAATAGCCTGAAGACCAGCCACGCCTGCACCGAGTACCATTACCTTTGTAGGAGGAATGGTCCCTGCAGCAGTCATCATCATTGGAAACATATTGTTATAATGATCTGCTGCTTTAAGTACGGCTTTATAACCAGATAATGACGCCATAGAAGACAATACGTCCATAGACTGTGCCAATGTAGTCCTAGGTATCATATCCATACTAACCACATTTACGGGGTGTTTTGCAAGATTTTCTACGACATCTGCATACTGATAAGGAGCAAACATAGATATATATGTGGCACCATTTTTTATCATTTTGAGTTCTTCATCCTGAATCGGCGCTATACTTACTAATATGTCAGCTTTAGAAAAAAGTGCATCTCTTGAGACCGCATCAATACCTTGTGCAGCATATGTTGCGTCATTAAAACCAGATTTATCACCTGCTCCTGATTCTACTATAATTTCTACACCTAAAGCCTTTAATTTTTTGGAAGCAGCAGGGACTATGGATACCCTGTTATAAGAATGCTCTTTGAGAATACCTAACACCATTTGTTATACTAATATTATTGGCACGAAGATAGTAAAATTAGGATTATATAAAATAATATCTTGCAATAAAATCAGATAGAATGGTAAAATTTAGTTTTTGATCAGTTGTCTAAATGGATCTTCTGATGTATCAAATTTGTACAATTGATATTTTTCTATTTTAGTTATTAGTTTTTGAGAATAATTTTCATCCGTAGCATATCCGCAATGCTTGAGACCATTTGCCCACGATGTATAATCAGTTTTGTCATATTGGAATAGAGGACTATATCTTTCCGTTTGCGAAAGGAAGTTTGACCTGTCTATGTATGAATCAATATCTGAGTCATAAGCTCTAAAACATGATTCTATCAATTGTCCTTTTTTATTAAAATCATCATCTTTGTGGTAATAAGTTTTACCTGTCCAATAGTTTTTACATTTTATTCCAAAATGATTGTTAGCCTCAGTTGCTAATTTACTCATACCATAATGTGACTCATGAAGTCCTTGAGCCAGAGTAATGCTAGCAGGTATACCTGTCCTATACATTTCTACTACAGCTAACTCTTTGTACTGCTCTATATATGCTGACGTGGCAATCTCAGGATTAAAATCAAAAGATACTAAACCCATGCTCACCGCAAACACTAAAACTCTCCCTAACGACATATTACATTAAATTATAATAAGTATGTTTCAAATGTCATGCCAAAAACCCATAAATAGATATATTAAGGACAAGAAATTAGTTTTAAAACATTTAAAGTGCCAAAATCGTTGACCGTAACTCTATGGCAAAATCCTTGGTCATCTTTCAGTACAATACCCTTTGTAGGTGTTTCTATGACGATATCACCTGTCGCTACTTTCAGACCATTTACAGTTTGATTACAATTTGTCGGTAACGCAAAAACTGTACTTGCGTTCGATACCTTTAGTTTCATACATGTACCATCAGGTTTTTTTAAGATTACCCCATTATTTGTATTATTGAATGCTAGGTCTGACTTTTCTATATTTGATTGGGGATCATTGTATTTGTGACAAATAATTCTTTGTGTATTGATAAATCCTGCATCATTTAAGTATATTCTAAAACAATATCCTTTTGGCGACCGCAGGACAACTCCTTGATTGACATTCGTAAAGACGACATCTGTATTGTTCAAAACAGATACCTGACCTAGATTGACACCATCACTAACTGGAATATCTACCTTAAATGTAAACAGACCCTGAGTAATGTCACTAGCTAAGATACATCCTGAAGGCAGATAGGGATATACACCCCAAGCACCTTTCCAGTCATGTGCAGGAACATCATATCCCAATCCATTTTGAGCTGTGTAAGTATCATAATAGGCTATTCTTTTTGGCACCAAAGGGTTTGAAATGTCAAAAACCTGAACACCATCTTCATAATACGATATAAATAGTGTGTCTCCTTTTACAAACGGGTTATGTGGACGATTATTAGATCTTACAGGTTCTTCTAGTGGTTCCTTAAAAAAACCAACTCTTTGCATATCTGGGCCCGACATGTCATAGATGCTTATTGACCTTCCACGTGGCAATTCTTCAGCTACATAGGAGTAATGGCCATCATCCGTGGCCCAACTACTGTGGTTATATCCAGATAAGCTTCCATCCGATTTAATCAACACAATATTACTTGGGTCTGATACATCCCAAACTTTATTATTATTAGAGTCATATCCGTGAGAGGCATAAGCAATATGGTCTTTTACATAAATGTCATGAATATAGGTAGTTGGAAATTTCGTCAATAAAACAGGATTTGATGGAGTACCTGCATATGTGACTCCATTAACCACTTCAGTGTCTAATGTATAGATGGTGATTTGACCATTCACTGCGTTTGAGCCGACTATATAAAGTCTTGCGTGCATAGTGTCAAGGTAGATATTGTGAGCGCGCTGAAAGTCATTAGTGTTTTGAGAGACAGTATAATCATCTAAATTAATAATTTCTAACCCTTCTGTACATGCACTACCATCACAAACGCCATACGCGTAATTCCTATACACTTTAAAATCTCTCCATGAAACTGTGCTGCCATCGACATGAGCCATTTTCAGGATAGGATTAGCACAATCTGTGACATCATAAATATTGATGGCTTGACTAGAACCAATAATTGCATATTCTTTATTATCGTCATAGGTGTAACCCCAAATATCATTGTATAGAAAACCAGGCATGCCACCTACGTATGCTTTTTTGGCAATATTAAATGTCTGACTGAATGCTTTGATGGCAAACATTAAAAAAAAAGTCACAAAAACTAATTGTATATACTTCATTAGTAATAAATTTACGTTTAAAAATAATCACTAAAATTTTAAGATGCATACAAATATACGTCCTGAAATCATATCTCACCTAAAAAAAGATAAAATCCTTGCAATATTAATAGATAACTGCACCATTAACGTAGAAAAGAAGCCAATTAAGGTTTTTGATGACTTAATTAGATCTATCGTTTCTCAGCAATTATCCACATCTGCTGCAGCTACTATTTATGGTAGATTTATCAATAGTTTTCATATTGAAACTCCGATTGCTAAGCAGATTCAAAACAGAGACCTAGAAGACTTGCGTCAATATGGATTATCCTATCAAAAGGCTGGATATATTAAGAATGTAGTCCAACATTTTGAAGATAATAATCTTTTTGATACAGATTGGGATCAATGGACGGATGAAGATATCATTGCCGAGTTGACAAAAATAAAAGGCGTAGGAAAATGGACGGTAGAAATGATTCTAATGTTTTCACTATTTCGAGAAGATGTCTTACCACTAGATGATCTTATCATTAGGAACCATATGGTGAGTCTTTACAAAGTAACGTCAGAAAAAAAACAATTAGTTGCTGACCTGAATGCCGTTGCTGCATCTTGGAGACCATATCGTACCTATGCTTGCAGATATCTATGGGCTGCCAAGGATAGTAAATTTGTCAAGTAGCAGTTGTACTTTTGTAAGTATATTGTAATTATTGCATTTAAGATTCAAAAAGTAAAGGTTAACTTACGTCAATTCAAATGTTGAATGAGTATTCAGGATTTAAAACACTGTCTAAAGGCAGCTTGAAGAAAACTGCCTTTAGTACAATGTATTAATATTATGATATCTAAATCTATTTGCACTACTGCTTATCTAGTAAACACCGAACTACAAGTAGCCAAGGTCTCATTAGACGGGAGGATATGGAACCTCGCATCTACCGTCAGCTGTGTAGCATCTGATTTATCAACAATGAACTCTATGTTTGTTGATTTTCTATCCCCTACATCACATGATCTATTGATCAAAAACCGATACTTGGATTCCCCTAGTTTAGTGACTGAAGTAGATGCGTTATGATATCCTAATATTCCAGGAGTGACATAATTTACAGTAACTGACGAACTCTCAAATTTTGTTGCGTCAATAATAAATTTGTCTGTACATCCACAGTCAAACGATCCTTCAAAACAATCAAAACATTTAGTAACACAATCAGTTCCTAACAAAAATTGATCGGTTTTACAGGAGCATACGCCGTCATTACAAGATTGGAGAGGTCCGCATAATGGGTTACACTCTTTTTCTTTGTCACAACAGCTCATTGACATAGTGAAAACAGTAAATAGAATTAAATTTAATATTCGCATGATTTTATATTTTTTGAAAACGATTAGACCATATTTTACCATCTATGTCTGTGGCAATTAGAAAATAATGCCCATTTAATAAATGACTAAGATTGAGGTCGTGTAAATCGAGATGTGGATCCACATCCTTTTCGATTATTTTCTTACCTTGATTATCAAATACAGAAATCTTTCTAAGTTTATTTTGACTTATATTAATGAAGTCAGAAACAGGGTTTGGAAATATAGAATATTCTTCTTCATTATTTATTGAACGATTTTCTAAACCTCCTTCTTGTAATGGATTAACTGGTGCGCAATTTGGGAACGTTCTAATAAATGTGCCTCCATCACCTTCTAAGATATAATGACCATTCGTACCTCTCACTAAATCAGGCCAAGGACCCCAAAGGGTAAATAATCGATTCACTTTCCCTTTCAGGCTGCTATCATTGTTCACACTACCATCTAAAACCTTTATTTTAAGCGAAGGGATAAGAGGATGTGAAACAGTCAAGTCATCAAAGTTACCAATTAAAAAGTTTGCAACATTTGGAGTACAACATTCTGGTCTGTTTATGTCTTGACCTAATAAAATTGTTGCCAAATGATAATCACTCACAATAGTCGCTCGACTATCAAATTTTCCATATCCTTTTACAAATTCATATCCTAGACTTGAGATTAGAATATCCACAGGGTTGTTGGTGGTTAATGTAAGTTCGCCACTACCTGTCATGAGGTTATTTACTTCACTTTTATCTGTACAGTCACCACTTTTATTGAAAAAATTTGTAGAAAATAGTGTGACTACAGAAGGTAATAAATTTGCCCATGAGGCGATTGTCGCATTAGAATCAATGGCCACTCCAGTAGCCGAAATTATCACATTGGCAGCTTGATTCCACCAGTCAACATTCCAATTTGAATTACAATTTGACGAGATTCTTATTCTTCCTGCATCTGCCGCAGTAACTGAGCCGCCATTTCTTATTGTGAGTAGAGCATAATCTTCAGCTGCTGCTTCACCACCCATAGACCATGGGAACCAATCTCTGTCTGTTTTTGCCCTAGTAGATAAATTGGCAGTATAGGAATAGTCATATAAAATCTTTTTGGGACACATGCATTCTTCCGGTAGATCAAAGACATAATCACTACAAATCAAATTATATGAAATAATGGCATGCAAAGGAGATAATTCCCCACCAATATTAGCTTCATATTTGTTAGATGTGTGCGACCCTTTTGTACTCATAAGCATTTGTTTCGCAGCACCATCTCCTAAAGCCAAATAATTGACACCATCTGGTACATTAGTCGGAACTATATTTATTACCTTAGCATCTCTATAAGTATTTAAGATTAAACTACAATTACATTTCTTATTTCGACTGCCATCATCATTTGTTGTTGTGCCACCATTTGTGACATCGGTATTAAGGATGAAAGGAGTAATATTTCCTACAAAATTATCACTAAGATCACCTAACTTATAATGATTTTGCATGAAAGCTGCTAGTTCGTATTTATTAAATCTGTTAGAATTACCACGAATAAAATCAATTAATCTCTGATTTTGGTTAGGTTTTGACGACCATTCACTTAAACCCTTATAAAAAGTTCTAGACGCTCTAAATTCTTCTGAAATCTTGGTACTCACTATTTTGGTATCAGTTTCTACTACTTTTTGACTCCCATCGGACATTCTTTTGTAAACCCTAATTACATAATCAGTGTCTTTTTGGAGATTAGTTACTCTTGTAGTTTCAGAATCGCCAATGACTACATTCCTAATTGGTGATGAAGTCACCTTGTCTAAAATTTGTAGCTCATAGAGCTCAGATATTCGAGGCGAAAGTACAGGCAAAAATATCACATCCGCAGAGCTTTGGTAACGCAATACAGAATAATGGAAACTTAATTTTTCGCTCTTGTTGTCTATGTATGATTTAACTAACAAGGAGTCGTAATTTATATCCAAACTATCTTGGGAATGCAACACCACATTGCTGCAGAATAAATAGGTACAAAAGATAATCAAAATTTTAAATCTGTTCATGTTATTTTGTTTAAAAGTTAAAATTAAAAAATATTTTCAAAACTTTTCAATAACAAAAAAATGATACTACCTTTGACTCAATATCGACTAGATATCTGAGAGTCTGCTCCATTTTTAGCGAAATGGGCCAAAGTAGGCTCTCTTTTTATTCTGCCTAGTTTTGGGTTTTGAACTTCTGTTTTCCACGATGAAGCTCACATGTTCATGCGATATTTGTGTATTATATAAATATAAATACATGCATATCTGGTACAGTCGTATCACTACTTTCTTGCATTAGGTGGTTTAAAAAATCCTATAATGCAGTATTGTAATGAAGTATTATCAAATATAACTATTTGATAATTAGAAATTCTTAATATCTACTCCGCATGGGTGCAGACTGAATTTCGCTCAGTATTTTGTTTGATGGGGTTAGATTTTTTTAGTCAAAGAAATATGTATGCTAATACATTGTTTCCTTGTTTGTTTCTTTATGTCTCTATGGTTTTGTTTCTAATTTATGTTTTTAATAAGTGAAAAATTATAAGTAAAAGCTAAAAAGCCTACAAATCTCAATTGATTTGATGGTGAAAATGACTATATTGCATTATCGTCAGTATAATATCAAAAGCATTATTCACTTTTGAATAATACAAAAACTAAAATTGTGAATTTAAAATGTCAACCGGGACATATTTATCATTCAAAATGTATAATCTTAACAGAGAAATTTAATTCCTGTATTTGATTCTAACAACAAAATTATCAAAAGTAAAACATACTTCTGATACCAAACTTATTTATCAACGGGTGCAATATACTCTCAAATCAGAAGCAACATAACAGAAAGCTTTTTGGCTACTTCGAAAACAAAATTATAAACTTTTTTCAATATAGTCAAATAAAATATTAACAAAATTAACAATTTTTGTTTTGGAATATATATATATATAGAATATCAATGAGTTATGAACTCGATTTTCTAAAAATAAATTTTTAAGTTATTTTTAATAAATAGCAAAGCTTTATGTATGCTTAGGAAGATAAATTTAGAAAATTGAAAGCTTTATACTATGCCAAGGATAGTAAATTTGTCAAATAGGGTTGTACTTTTGTATCCTAAATCTTAAAATATGAAGCAGTTTTATACCATCGGGCTTTTGATCATTTCTAATATCTTTATGACTTTGGCGTGGTATGGTCACCTAAAATTTGCAGAATGGAAGTGGTCTGCAAAACTTGGTTTGATTTCTATTATCTTTATAAGTTGGGGAGTAGCATTTTTTGAATACTGTTTTCAAGTACCAGCCAATAAAATAGGCTACACTGGCAACGGAGGACCATTCAATTTATGGCAACTCAAGGTATTGCAAGAAGTAATTACTTTGGTTGTCTTTACTGGATTTACATTGTTTGCTTTTAAGACAGAAACTTTCCGTACCAATCACTTGATAGGTTTTATATTTTTGATTTTAGCAGTATATTTTATTTTTAAAAAGTAAGTCTTGAGTCTGCTCCGAAAAGTTCTTGGTTTAAACATTCGAAAACATTTGTTTTGATAATCAACTGTTTCCCTTCAGGGTGCAGGGTGAAAAACGGTTGATTATTATATTTTCTGTGTTTTCAAAGTTGATTCAATTTTTCTATTTCCTAGAATCCTTGACTAGGTCCATAAGCTCTGAAATTTCTTTTTCCGTAAGATATCGCCAAGTATCATAATCTATTCCATCCAATGATATATTCATGATTCTCACCCTATTGAGTGAACGAACATGGTAGTCTAAATATTCACACATTCGCCTAATTTGTCTATTCAGTCCTTGGGTCAATATGATTTTGAATGTAAACTCGTCTATTTGTGTCACTTTACAGGGATTAGTCACAGTGTCCAGAATCGGCACACCGGCAGACATACTTTTTATAAAAGAGCTATCTATAGGTTTATTTACTGTAACGATATATTCCTTTTCGTGATAGTTGCCAGCCCTAAGGATTTTATTGACAATATCGCCATCATTGGTCAGTAGGATGAGTCCTTGAGACATTTTGTCTAGCCTACCTATCGGAAATATTCGTTCTTGAAATCCAAGATAATCAATGATATTTTCGGGTTCACGCTGATCAGTGGTACATACTATGCCCACAGGTTTGTTGAGAGCGACATACACAGGTTTTGTTTCCTTGGAAATCAGCACATCGTCTATATATACCTTGTCAGTAGCTGTAGCACGATTGCCTTTGCGAGCTACCACATCGTTTATTTTAACACGACCTGCTTCTATGAGTTTGTCGGCTTCTCTCCGCGAACAAAGTCCTGTTTCGCTGATATATTTATTGAGACTAATATGTTCTTGTTCCATTTATTTTAATCCACCTAAATCTACATAAGAGTCAAATCTCTCTACATACCTAAATGATGGTGTTTCCTTTTTTGAAAGATTTTTGATCAGGCTAATTTTAGCACCTTTATTAGGAACAGCATCATGCGTAAGATTGTTTTTTGCTAACAAACTTTCAAGCCTGATACCATACATCTGAGATATTTCATACATGGTCTCATCCGATGACACTATGTGAAAAGCTGTTTGGTCATCATGATAAGCACGTTTTTTCTTTTCTAAAAATACAATTTCACCATCATCGAGTATCTCATCTTGACTTGTTATACCTTCATTATATTCTAGTATCTCAAAGACATCTTTGCCCATTCTATTTGATAAGTCTTTTACGGTTTCTCCACCATTGGCATACACTGCCTTCAAGTCATTGATTTTAGAAGACTTATATTTTGTATTTGATGATGTTTTGGGTGTTGTCTTTTTTACTTCCGTATTTTTGACATCTACCTTTGAATTAGTGTTTTTTGGATTTTCTTTTACTTCAGTATTTACCAAGATAGGCTCAATTGCATTATTTTTTGGTGTCATGATAGGCTCATCATACTTATACAATTGATTAGATTCAATGATTTTTATCAATTTATTAGCATAAGTAGGGTCTGTCGCGTATCCTGAAAATCTCAGACCATTAGCCCAACCTTCATAATCGGTAGTACCGAGTGTAAATAGAAAACCATATCTAGATGATTTAGCAGGATTGGTCAGGAAATCCGAGTGTGCTATGTATGATTCAAACGCAGAAGCATAAGATCTAAAACAACTTTCCATAATATTGCCCGTGCTGTCAATATCATCGTCCAGTTTATAATATACTTCTCCTGTCCAATTATTACCACATTTAATACCGAAATGATTATTTGCTCGATAAGCAAGGTCACTTCTACCCAGATTTGACTCTAACATACCTTGAGCCAATTTTATACTTGCGGGTATTCCTGTTCGTTTCATTTCAGATATCGCTGCAGCTTTAAAATTACTGACATAATCTTCTGTTAATTTTTTGTTAGCAAACAAAAAAGATGACTGTGCCGAAATAGATATAAAAACGAACACTTTTAAAGCAATTATGAGTCTCATACGCATTAAATATTTATTTAATATAATTATACAAATACCATTCCGTTTTTTGTTTTGACTGAATCACTGACATATATAATGAATTATTTTAGTAAAATATTGTTATTATTGCATGTCGGATATTCGATATTATTATTAAAACCAACAAAATGGATATTACAGATTTATTACAAGGACCATTAAAGGATGTTATCATTGGTCAAGTAGGAAAACAGCTAGGAATAGAAGATTCAACTAAAACAAATAGCGCTGTTGATGGTATTTTTGCAACTTTATTGAATGCAGTTGCTAAAAATGCTTCTAGCCCTGAAGGACAGACACAGCTACAGTCAGCATTAGAAAAAGACCATGATGGTAGTATCTTGGATAATTTAGGTGGGTTTTTATCAGGGGCAGTTCAACCTTCAAATCCTAAAACCGCGAATGGTGCTGGTATATTAAAACACATTTTGGGCGATAAAACGGAGGTTGCTGCTGAAAACATCTCAAAAGAAAGTGGAATCGATGCTGGTAAAATTGGTCAACTGATGACTACGCTTGCACCTATCGTGCTTGGATATTTGGGTAAAGCAAATGCTACTCAACAAGCTCAACCACAACAAGGTGGAGGTTTGATGGACATCATTATGGGTGCTACCAAAACAGTAAACCAACAGCCTACTAATCAAAGTTTCTTAGAAAAAATGCTTGACAAAGATGGCGATGGAAGCATCATAGATGACATAGCATCAATGGGATTTAATTCATTGTTTGGCAAAAAATAGTTTTATTCAGCTAGAGTTTTAACTTATTAGCTGAAGTAACACTCTCACAAATTACAAAGCCATCGTATTATTCACTAAGAATTACGATGGCTTTATTATTTTTAAATTGAAGATTAATAGCTACTTTAATGCATATTTAATATCCAAATCATCTTATTACTCCGCCTTTAATCTCAAATAGCTTTCGATATTGTTTCTATCCAAAACGCCTACCAATTGGTCATTTTCTGTAACGGAAACAATGGCTACGCCTTCATTTCTCATTAGCTCAATTACTTCCATTAAAAGGTCATCAGGAGATACATTGGCCAATTTTTGAGACATCATCTGATTGACGCTTTTGTCTTGTGTATTATTTTTTATGGTATCCTTTATAAATAATTCTGGTATAGAACCTGAGATATTGCCCATAGAATCAAAAATCAAAAAGTTGTGCTCGCCTTCTCGGTAATATTTTTCGATCACAGTGGTATAATTATCACTAAGGTGCAGTCGCGTGAAGGAAGTACGCATAATATCACCCACTTTTGTATTTTTCAGTAGAGCCATGACCTTGGTCTGATCGTACTCTTTGCCGGCCATCATAAAGATAAAAAGACCTATTAAAGAAAGTGTCAATTGTTGGTTGAATACTCCATAAATAACAAATCCTATAGCAATCAGTCTGCCTATATTTGAAGCTATTTTAGTGGCGCGGACTTTTCCTATTTTGGCAGCTAAAAGTGATCTCAATATCCTGCCACCATCCATAGGAAAGGCTGGTATAAGGTTAAAAAGAAACAAAGCAAAATTTATCCACAATACATATCTAGCAAATTCTACTGGGTCATCAAATCTAGCATAGGCAAATTCAGGTTTTAGTATGCCGGTACTAAAATACAATACCAATGCCAATATGCTACCTATAACCAAATTTACGAACGGACCCGCGATAGCTATAAAAAATTCTTGAATAGGCTTATCTGGCATGTTTTCCAATCTCGCAATGCCACCGATAGGAGACAGGATAATGTCTTTTGTAGCTACTCCAAATTTACGAGCAGAAAGAGCATGTCCATATTCATGTAGGATTACGCAGAAAAACAACACAAATACATAAAGCATAAATCCTATACCTTGCCAAAGTTTGAAACCATTGGTTAATGCTGTATATGAAACAAACATAATGAGCAAGCCGAAAGTCCAATGTACTTTGACTGGAATACCCCAAAAGGCACCTATTTGCCAAGAATTACCTATTCTCGACGTCACCTTATTTTTTAGACCGTTTCTGTTTTCCAAAGAGGTTCGTATAATTGTCCACTAAGTATATTCCTGCTGATTACTATTCGTTGCATTTCTGATGTTCCTTCGTATATCTGCGTAATTTTGGCATCACGCATGAGTCGTTCTACATGGTATTCTTTTACAAAACCATACCCACCGTGTACTTGTACTGCTTCTACTGTATGTTTCATGGCAACTTCTGACGCAAATAACTTTGCCATTGCTGCTGCAGATGTGTAATCCATGCCTTGATCTTTCAGCCATGCCGCTCTATAAACAAGTAGTCTTGCCGCCTCTATCTCTGTAGCCATATCGGCTAGCTTGAATGCAATGGCTTGGTGCTGACTGATTGGTCTTCCGAATGCTTCTCTTTCTTTAGAGTATTTTACTGCAAGTTCGTATGCTCCTGCGGCAATACCTAGTGCTTGTGCAGCTATTCCTATACGTCCACCAGATAAGACTTTCATGGCAAATTTAAAACCGAATCCATCTTCACCTATTCTGTTTTTTTTTGGTACTTTTACATCATTGTACATAATGGTATGTGTATCTGATGCTCTGATACCAAGTTTATCTTCTTTGGCTCCAATGGTAACTCCTGGCCAAGATGTCTCTACGATGAGCGCATTGATACCACGATGTCCTTTGTCGGTGTGCGTTTGAGCTATGACTAAATGGACAGATGATTTACCTCCATTAGTAATCCAGTTTTTTGTACCATTCAGCAAATAATGGTCGCCCATATCTATGGCAGTAGTTCTTTGACTTGTCGCATCACTACCAGCTTCTGGTTCTGAAAGACAGAAAGAACCTATCCATTCACCTGACGTAAGTTTAGGTAGGTATTTCATTTTCTGTTCTTCTGTACCATAAGTTTCTATTCCCCAGCATACAAGTGAGTTGTTTACAGAGACGATTACTGAACAAGAGCTATCTACTTTACTTATTTCTTCCATGGCCAATACATAGGATAGTGTATCCATTCCGCCACCACCATACTCCGGTGCTACCATCATACCTAAAAACCCAAGCTCACCCATCATTTTGACTTGTTCGGTAGGATACTTCATTTCTCTATCACGATCTATGACGCCTGGTAACAATTCTCGTTGCGTAAAGTCTCTTGCTGCTTCTTGTACTGATATTTGTTCTTCTGTTAATTCAAATTCCATTTGGTTAAGATATATTTTGATTTAAGAATGATTAAGGTGACACAAAAGTAAGGAAAAATACAGCAATTTGTTTAACACAAAAACTGATATTTAATACTTACTTCTAATTGTGCGTCAATTTTATCCTAAAATCTTATGGAATTAGGAATTTGGCACCTTAATGGTATATTCTTTGCCTGGTGAGACAGTAAGTTTGGATGAAATCAACCATGGATTATAGAACTTAAGCATTCTGTAAGTTAGCCCATTTTCATGCGCAAAATCAGTCAAACTTGGTATGCTACTTGTGATTTTGATGTCTTTTAAGTTTTGTGGTTGATACTTATGCTCATCCTCTAGGTAATAGCCGAAATCGCTTGGGTTTTTTACAATTTCTTTGATGGCGATGATTCTAAACAAATACCTAGATGTTTCTTCGTTAATATTCAAATCGTAGTAACTTGTTTCTTTTTGTTCTGCAAGTGACCTTGCAAACGAAGTAGGCCCTACATTATATGCTCCTGCTACATTGGTCCATGTGCCAAATCTTTTGTACATTTGTTTTACGTAAGCACATGCTGCCATAGTTGACTTCTCTAGGTGGAGTCTTTCATCTACTTCATCACTTATCTCGAGACCCATCTCCATAGCAGCAGGTTTCATAAATTGCCAAAATCCTTTAGCACTAGCTGAAGAAGTCACATTTCGAAGACCACTTTCTGCTATTGCAAGGTATTTGAAATCATCTGGCACGCCTTGTTCTTTTAGAATACGTTCTACAATTGGAAAATATTTAAAAGACATTTTGATATTGAGCAAAGTAGTTGATTGCCAATAGGCATTAACGCTCAACTCTCTATCTAATCTTTCTTTTGTATCAACATTGATAGGAACTACTTCTCCTGCAAAATCAAATTTTTTATCCAAGTTTACTGCTTTTATTTGCTGTGGTAATTCAAAAAAACTGCCTAAACTTGTATCTTTTGAAGAAAAGGACACGAATATCAATAGACAAAAGATGATACCTGATAAAAATCCGAATATTGGAAATAGGTTTTTATATTTTTCCATGACTTTTTAATTAAAATTTGAATGGTTAGGTTAAAGCACTCTTGGCCTTTTAAAAATAGGCACTGTACTGCATGGTTCGCCAAACATGATGCTCTGTGCATACGGCTGCATCTTGGATGTAATATGCGCATAAGCATTGGCAGGTACAGGTCGATTGCTGCATCCTTTTATAACGACCCTTTGATCTTTATATTGTTGATAATCAATTTTTTGGAGAGTTTCTCTGTAGTACATTTTTAGATATTCTTCTTCAGTGCCATTGTATACATCTGCAGCTACATTTACTAGGTGCTGGTTGATCAACATATAGGCCCACAGTGGGATGATGGCATCTGTACTACAACCTACCAATACTATTTTTCCTTGGTATGATGACCAGTCCATAGACTTTAGTGCATCTCTAAAATCTTTTTCTTTCAAGATTAAACCATGAAAGAGATAATCTTTGATGTCAAAAGATATAAAGTCTGCTTCGGGATAAAAATCTTCCAAATTGAAGGTGATGATGCCGCTTTCTGCTACTCTATTTATTAAAGGTGTGGATTCCACTTTATTATTTTTTACTATTCTTCTTCTACTTTGTCTAAAGAATCAAAACCAATTTTTTTATCGTTTTGTTCTTCTTCGATAGGTGCTTGTTCTCCTATTTGGTTTTCTACAGGATCGATTTCTTTAGGTTTTGGTAAGTCTTGAATACTTTTTAGTCCAAAATAATCTGTAAATTTTGCAGTCGTGCTATAAAGAAGAGGTTTTCCTGGTCCATCACTTCTTCCAGCTATTTCTATAAGATCTTTTTCAAGGAGTTTTTGGACAGTATAGTCACTATTCACTCCTCTAATCGATTCAAGTTCGGTTTTGGTGACAGGTTGTTTGTATGCAATGATGGCCAAAGTTTCTAAAGCAGATTTACTTAATTTTTTGTGGGTATTTTGTTTTAAGAATGTGCCAATAGTGCCATGATAAGCTCCTTTAGTCATAAACCTGAGGCCACCGCCAATCTCAATAATCTCAAATGAATAATCGTCGCTGCTATACTTTTCCATAAGTGTTCCTATACAATCAGCGACTTCTTCATCTTTAAATTGAGTGCCAAGACTTTCTTCTAAAGCATTTTTGATGTCATCAAAGCTGATAGATGGATTACCTGCAAATATGAGGCTTTCGATATGTAAGGTTAATTTTTCCAATTTTATCAATTATATCATTAATCCCAATATTGATTAGTGGAGATGCTCTTACCTAAATTATCAATCTTAAATCCTTACCTAGGAATGGAAATATTAGAAGATTTGGCAATCCCGAACAACATTGAAATACAAATATACATAAATATTTTTGTGAATGAAATTATTTTTTGGAGTTTTCCACATTTAGATATACATATAAATGTCGATAGGCTAATAAGATCTAAACTAAAAAGAGAGTTATTAAGATAAAAGGAACAGGACAAATTACAGAATCAAAGACTATCTATTTGTTTATAAAATAAAGAATGATGAATATTATAATGCATATTGCTAGTACTAATAATACTGCAATATGAATGTGTCGTTTGGGATAACTGCTAGTTTCAAGCTTGGATATCGTCTTATTTGTGTCTTTGTTTATTAACTTGTATAATGGCAAACCTTTTTCAAGCATAAAACTCAATTCAAATAATTCTTCACCAAGCATAAAACTGAATATTTTGTCATTTTTGACGGCAAAATCTATGCAAATTATGGCTTGATTAGAATAAATCAAAACGTGCCCAGATTTATCGCCATGATATATGCTCAACTCATAGTCTATTCCTACTTTGTTTTTATAGATCCAGGAGTGTTGTGCCATATGGTCATGATGAATTATAAATACAATCTAATTAGACACTTAATTACTTATCCATCAAAGAAAATTTAAACATACCCTAAACATCGTATGTCAAAACTACTTTGCTAGTTTTAGGATGAGCTTGACAAGTCAGAATATACCCTGCAGCCACTTCATCATCGTCAAGTGCATAACAACTGTCCATTACTACTTCGCCTTCAGTTACTTTTGCCATACAGGTAGAGCATGCACCACTTGTACAAGAGTAAGGCGGATCTTTCTTAATATCTACCAGGACATCAAGGATAGTTTTACCTTTGGGTACAGTCACATCAAATGTTGACCCTTTGAGTGTTACAGACACTGTTGCTTGTGTAATGACACCTGAAGCAGGTTCGCTTGATGACGATGCAGCAGTGAAGTATTCTTTGTGGATACTTTTTTTGTCTATATGTTTATTTAATAATAAGGACTCTATCTTTTCTATAAAATCACCAGGACCACAAATGTAATATTGTTGTTCACTGTTTTTTGGATGGTAAGTTTTTATAAAATCTTCTACAACTGTCGCTCCGATTCGTCCTTGGGCGCCCTTCCAGTCAATGGTTTTTTTTGCAAATAAACCACCAATACCTCCAGTTTTTTTCTCTAATGGTTTGCTTAATACATAAGTGACAAATAATTGGTCTTGATATTTTGAAGCCAAAGCATCTAATGAAGACTTAAATATGATATTGTTTTCATCTCTGCTACCATACAGTAAGTAACAAGTACTTCTAGGTTCTTCTTCTAGCAAAGTTTGAATCATGGACATCACAGGAGTGATACCACTTCCCGCTGCTACAAAGTAATGATCTCTTGATTTCAGATGGTCCGTTTTTACTACAAAATGCCCCTCAGGTGTCATCACGTCCAGCATATCTCCGACATTTGCCTTTTCATTGAGGTAAGAAGACATAACGCCACGACTCACTTTTTTGACAGTAACTCCGATTTTTGGTAAACCCGAGACCGTACAAATAGAATACGCCCTACGACATTCCTGACCATTTATAGTTGTTTTAAGGGTAAGATATTGCCCTGCTGTAAATTGAAATTCTGAAGCTAAATTGCTCGGTATTTCAAAAAAAATAGTTTTGGCATCAGATGTTTCGGAGACTATTTCGTTTATTTTTAGAGAATGAAAATTCATTTTTATACTTTTGTTATTTTATTGGATATTTGCAATACTATTTGAGCGTGCGAAATTAAACATTTCTAAGCAATTGATAAGGTGTAGTGCTTCTATAAATAATATTATTAATATGCTATTTTAATTAAATATATTGATATATAATACTTTACATAAATATTTGATTACATGTCTTTAAAACTGTCCATAATCATTCCTGCCTATAATGAAGGGAAAACCATTCAAACAATTTTAGAAAAAGTAAGATCCGTCGAATTGATAGGACAGACGACCAAAGAAATAATTGTAGTCAACGATTGTTCAAAAGACGATACAGAAAAAAAAGTTTTTGATTATAAACAACTTCATCCCAACATAGAAATTTCATATTATAAACATGAAGTTAATAAGGGAAAGGGTGCCGCACTGCATACAGGAATCAAGGAAGCCAAAGGCGATTTAGTAATCATACAAGATGCAGATCTTGAGTACGATCCAAATGAGTTTAACTTATTACTAAAGCCAATTTTAGATGGATTTGCTGATGTGGTATATGGCTCAAGATTTATGGGAGGCAGACCACATAGAATATTATTTTTCTGGCATTCTATAGGAAATAAAGTATTGACAGCTTTTTCTAATATGCTTACCAATCTCAATCTTACGGATATGGAGACATGTTATAAGATGTGGAAATCAGACATCATAAAAAGTGTAAAACTAAAGGAAAATAGATTTGGTTTTGAGCCTGAGGTTACTGCTAGAATTGCCAGAATACCGAATATTAGAATCTATGAAGTAGGTATCTCGTATTACGGAAGGACATACGCAGAAGGTAAAAAAATAAATTGGAAAGACGGATTTAGAGCAATTTATTGCATTTTAAAATATAATATTTGGGCTAGGTAGCCAAAGGAGGATTAATAAGTTAAGGGGAATTTCTTATAATACAACCAAAATATTTTTTCTATCATTAAATTGTATAAACCATAATAAATAGATGATTCTAGCCATAGATATAGGAAATTCAAATATTGTGTTAGGACTCTGTCATGATGGCAAATGGAGCAATACCTTTAGATATGAAACGAAGGAAGCACAACCAGAGTTTTATTATGAGAATTCATTGAGAAATATTCTCCTAGAATGGGGTATTTCGTCATCGGATATTATAGGCATTGTCATCAGTAGTGTTGTACCTGATTTGAATCAAAGTATCAGAGAAGCAGTTGAAAATGTGACAGGTAAGGAACCAGTCATTTTGGGTAATGATGTTTATAAAAGTATAGATTTTCAGGTGCCTCATCCATATGAAATCGGTTCAGATATAGTTTCTAATGCTTACGGTGCCTTGTGTTTGTATGATGACCATTGCATCATTGTAGATTTCGGCACAGCATTGACATTTACCATTGTGGACAAAATCGCAGGTATAAAAGGTGTGTCCATCGTTCCAGGACTAAAAACAGCCATCCAATCTTTATCTACAAATACTGCATTATTACCAATTGTTCCACTAGCACTACCTTCGTCTGCTATTGGTCATGATACTGTTTCGGCAATACAAAGTGGTGTGTTGTGGGGATATGTTGGATTGGTCACAGAACTTTTGAGAAAAATAAAATCAGAACTTCCGTACGAGCACAAAGTCATAGCAACGGGTGGACTTTCTGATATACTACAGCCATTAGCAAACCAATTTGACCAAGTAAACAAAAATCTTACCTTAGACGGTATGAGATTTTTGTACGAATTATACGTAAAAAAATAAAAGACATAAGTATGCTTTCAAATAATGATATCTTGAA